>Ga0157372_10004494_pt1 | contig 14875 bp, 18 predicted proteins | sample C55metaG_FD_115307 | JGI IMG/M metagenome (GOLD analysis project Ga0157372, IMG submission 115307) | Corn rhizosphere microbial communities from Kellogg Biological Station, Michigan, USA - C5-5 metaG | ecosystem: Host-associated > Plants > Roots > Rhizosphere > Soil | place: USA: Michigan... | reverse complement strand
TGATCCTGCTTGCTCCTGTCCTGCAGCTGTTGCTGGGCACGCTGCTGATCCTGCTTGCCCTTGTCCGGCTGCTGTTGCTGCTCTTTCTGGGGCTTCGCTTGTTGTGTACCGTGCTGCTTTTCCGGTGTGGCTTGCTTTTCGGGCTTACCCTGCTTTTTGTCTTGCTGCTCTTGCTTCTGCTTGTCGCTCTGCTGCTCTTGCTGTACGTAAGCAAAGGCCGAAGCTCCGAGAAGCAACGACAGAACTGATCCGGTGATTACTCCAACTATTTTCATTACCGGGTGCCTCGCTTACAGCGTAGATATTGCGAAATCAATTAACTGTCTTCTTTTGACCAATTGTCCATCGCTGTAAATAGGAAACTGGCGGCTTTTCGACTCGGAGAGTGTGCTGGCTCACATTCTGCGTCGGTTGTGCGCCAACTCGTTTACGACGCACACAAACCATGAAAACGATGGCATTGACTACAACTCAGCACCTCTGCCCGTTGGCTCTCCGAACCTTTCCTGCCTTCGACGCAGCCTTTTGGCAAACAAATCAGAGACGGTCACCAATCGCGTAAAGTAGGCAACCGAAAGCTGCAACCACCTTCTGCACTGCGACGTCCGGCATTCGCTTCGGCGGGGCTATTTGCTGCGTGCTCCGACCACCACTAAGCTGACGCCCGCGATGAGAGATAGACTGCTGAGAATCGGCGAGATCGGAAAAGTGCTCTTCTCTTTGTGAGAGACCTGCAGGGGGCCTAAATCAATGTCTTCCTTTTCGTGCGTGAAACTGATCCCACCTAAAGCGAAGCCTGCGAAACCGACGACAATGAGCATAATACCCACGACCGTGGCAACTTTCATGGGACCTCCCCTTATGTGATGAAGTTATCTTGTATCAGGATTGAATCGAAAGGCGAGGCTCCCAAGAAGTCTCCCTCAAGGGCGCTCACAGTTAGTCGTCACCTCGTGCCCGCCGGACGTAGCTTCCGACGCCTGACCCCGCCGGGCTTCTTCAGGGCAGTCGAAGTCCGCCGAAGACATAGACCACCACCAGAACGATCAGCACCAACCCGAAAATACCGATACCGCCGCCCGTTCCCCATCTACGATATCCGTAATAGCCACCTCCACCGCCTAATGCGAGCAGCACGAGGACAATCAGCAAGATCATTAACATGGAAATCTCCTTTCAAATCCAGCCATGCTTCCATCGCCCAAACCCGATCTGTAGGCCGATCAACGAAACGGTCGATCCGAACGTTGGAGAACTTTCATGTGCACGCTCGTGACCATCGGAGTTCCGGTGGAAGGGTGATTGGCCGAATCTCAACCCACATCGGAAATTTATTCCGTTCCGGGTGTCTTGTATGTTCAAGATGGCTCACGTCCGCAACCGAGCTCGACTATTCCCAGTCTTCCTAAATTTTATTCGCTATCCGGGAAGAGCGTTCCGCTTGCAATTGCTTTGGTCAGTTCAAAGTGCGAGCCCTATTCACGGCTGCTGCATGCACCCTAAAATCGCTCAGCGAACCGGTGGGCAAGATCATTCGCAACGAATTCAGAATTGAGGGGAGGTCGATCACCTCCTGAGTGACCGCTCCCTGGATAGGGCTAATCAGTCCAAAGGATTCACCGCACATTCCAAATGGGGCTCAGACACATGCCGCCAGCAGCGATGGCGATTGCGATCGCCGACGTCCTTCGTCCAATGTGCAGCAACTCATCCCCGCTGCGACGCCCTGAGCGCTTATGGATTCCGTCAATTCCTCAGTGTGAGCGAGCAGTGTCATATTCCCTTTCCGAAAGTTTGTCCTTGCCTGTTATTGGCCATGGCGAGATCCGACGTGCGTTGCAGCTGCTGGTGCGCTCGTCCGAATCAATCGACGGTGGGTCAGGGCATTCGAGAGTCTCCATGTCTGTCGGTTTTCCGCGGTCGATCATCAGTGTTCAAACACGTTCACTATCTTCCACAGACATCGTGCCAGAGTTGGACTACGCATAACCGATCACTTTGATCGTTTCGTCACATCGCGCGATAGCTTTGGTGATACCCAGTCCCTGCCCCGTCCCACGCTCTCTCTTTGTACTGAAGAACGGTTCGGAGATCTTACTCCGGATTGCAGCGGGAATTCCGCCTCCGTTGTCGGCAAAGAGGATATGCGCTTTTCCGTCTGTACACCTTGCTCGAATTTGCAGGGTACCGTGAACGTGTAGCGCTGCCACAGCATTGCTGATTAGATTCGAGAACGCGTGGAGCATAGATCCCGCATGGATCTCCACGGCTATATCGCCGGGCAGCTTCTTTAGCAGCCGGATGCCCTTGGCGCCGATCTCTTTACGGTGAATTCGGAGATCTACTTCCACCAGTTGCGCAATCTGGATGGGTTCCACCGTCTCCTTTGAATGGTAGAAACCGAGCGTCTGACGCGAGATGGTAGTAAGCGCCAAGAGTTGTTCATCAATGAGGCTGGAGTAATTGCGAACCTGAACGCCATCATCTGAATTGATCTTGACCAAGTAGTTCAGGTTGGCAATAGCCTCGAGCGCACCATTTACCTCATGCATCGTGGCTGCGGCGAACTGGCCTGCCAGAGCAAGGGCCTGGCTCTCTCGCAGAGCTTCTTCCAATTGCTGAATCTTGTTAACCGTAGAGACTGGCTGTTTCATGTCACAGCTCCAACAAACAGCTGGAGAGGATGCCATCGGCAGCATCGCGTGCGCGGAGGGAAGTTCCTCCTCGGGCCAGTTGTGGGTCTTCATCGCCCGTGCGGATTAGAACATGTTAGCCGCATGTGCGGTATCAATCGTTAAGATGACGAGCATCGGATAAAAGGGGCCACCACAACAGAAGTTGCGGACCAGCGTAGAGTACTGTCGCTCGCGGCGGTAGGCCACCTCGAAAAGGCGAGAAAGAGAGGCAAATGAGCGGTCCATATTTGCCGTCGCCCTCCCCGGCAAACTCGCATCAACGCATTAGAGGCCAGGACGGCAATGCGCTGGATCTTCGTTGAAGAGCAAACACGCCGGGATTCCTCCCGACTCTTGCCAGCTTCTGAGAGGGTTGTTCTGATTGGTCTGCAGTATTACAGGGAGGGATTTGTGGTGCGCAGCTTGAATGAAGGGACTGGCGATTGAGGTAATCTTAAGGGCTTTCAGCCAGCAATTCTGATCACTATTGATCATCTTGGTCGGTAGATTGGACGTAAACCGCCGAAATGTACGGAACAGTTTGAATCTTTTCTATCGCTTTCTTGAAACCACCGACCGAAGGACCGATTCTTCCGTTGTGGCGTCCGCTACTGCCCTGACGGGCTTGGCGCGAAGATGAACAGGCCATACGCAAGTAATCAGTAGGTCAGAGATTATCCTCGTTGCTCTCCGTTATGGCTTTTGAGCTGCCGTAACCGTGGCACCTGGGGGCGGGAGGGGATCGGCCGAAGGTGCGCTACCCGCCGAAGGCGGTTTGTCGGTCGGAAGCTCCGCTCCCGGCGGGAAGATGAGAATCTGAATCGAACCCCATTCGGCATCCTGGTTGTCGCCGTTCTGCTTGCCCCTTCCCAGTGTCTTAAGATGACTGTCGTCAAATCCGAAGTTTTCGACGAGGAACGTTCGCACGGCCATGGCTCTGGCCTGGGTAAGCAACAGATCTTTCTGGGCGTCACCTTCCATACCGGTAGACACCACGATCACGGCAAACCCAAATTCGTTGCCTTCCAGGAATTCACCGGGAACGGTCAGAGGCTTGTGGTTCTTCAATTCGGCCGAATCGCGATCATGGAACAACTGCTTGGTGGTATATGTAAACACCTTCATTGGGGAACTCTTTGGGAGCGCGCTAATTCCATTTGCCGCCAGATCGGCAACGTTGTCAAAGCCACGCTTTTTGAAATACCCCCTTAACAGGAAGTTGTGTTTCAACGCCTCCATGTTGTCTCGAAAATCGGTGACGCCCGCCTGGGCCTGGACCATCGTCGCGTCCAAGGTAGTCGTCGTGTGTTCCAGGTTTTTGTAAAGTTGGTTGTCGTTTACCAGTGCTCCCACGGATCCCTGGCCAGAATCGATCTTGGCGCTGATATCGTTCAGATGTGCCGTTGCTTCCGTGACATTCCTAATCGCTTGCTGGCTACTATCCAGAATGCCGCTCGTCTTCTTGAGCAGATCTGACATCTCAAGCGGCGGTTCACTCTGAATAACCTCGCCGTTCTTTACATCGCCCTGCCCCGCCGATCCAAACGAGACTGCCATGTACTGACTACCTAGTAGCCCTTGGGTTTCAATGGAAGCCACGGAATCCTGCTTGATGATCTCGTGCGTGGACCTGGCCAGCTCCATAACTACAGAGACCTTCTCTCCCGGCTTCTTAGGCAACAGGATTGCGGTCACTGTTCCGCTATGAACTCCGCCTACCTGCACGTCAGCTCCTTCAGCCAATCCGGCTACATTGTCGAACTCCGCCCTGAGCGTGTAGGTGGACTGAAACAGATACTGCTTGCTCCCAATGATGAAGACTCCAGCAACCAGAACTGCCAACGTTACGGCGATGAATGCTCCGAGGCCTGCCAATCTCGACATATGTCCCCCTACGACTGCTCCAGGAATTCCTTCACAAACGGGATGTCACTTTGTTGCAGTTCTTCAAAGGTGCCCTCGATCGCCACATTGCCCTCATTCAAGAGCGCCAGGTGATTGGCGATCGTCCTGGCGCTATGCAGATCGTGAGTCACCACGATCGACGCCATCTGCCTGTCTTTCTGGAATCTGAGAATCAAGTCATTGATCTCACCCGAACTGATTGGATCAAGACCGGCCGTGGGCTCATCGAGCAGCAGAATGTCCGGTTCCAGGGCCAGCGCACGCGCCAAGCCCACACGCTTCTGCATTCCGCCTGAAATATCGGATGGCATCTTTTTGAGGTCGCCCCCTTCCAAGCCCACCTCTGCGAGCAAGTGCCCCGCCCAGTCAGCGCGTTCGGACTTCGACATATCCAGGCGATGATGGGTTAGTGGGAACGCCACATTTTCGGCGACAGTCAGCGAGTCGTAGAGCGCCGCATGCTGAAACAAGAAGCCCATGTTCTTCCGGATGTCTCCCATGCGGTCGAGCGCCAGGCCGGCAATGTCCTGGCCATGGATGCGAACCGATCCCGAGTCAGGGTCCACAAGGCCAATGATGAGCTTTAACAACACGCTCTTTCCCGTACCACTGCGCCCGAGTACCGCCAGAGTTTCCCCACGGCTCACGCTCAAGGTGATCCCATTGAGAACCTTACGGCTTCCATAGCTTTTATGCAGGTCGTCCACCGCGATGACTGGCACATTGCCGCCTCGCTGGAGTCTTTTTTGCGGGATCGCGTTGTCGTAAACGGTAGCCATGTTTGATTCACATCCAATTCAGGCAGGATTAACGGAAAAAGACGAGGATGAATTTCACCAGCACGACATCGGCCAGGATAAGGAAGAGCGAAGCCAGTACTACCGAATTGGTGGCGGCACGGCCCACACCCGCTGCGCCTCCGCGCGTACGCATTCCCTGAAAGCACGCAATGAGCCCGATAATGAGACCATAGACGGTGGTCTTAAAGGTGGGCGGAAGGAACGCATTGAAGGTGGCGCCGCTGAAGCCGCTCTGGATGAATTGATGGAACGAGAGAGGCTCAACCATGGCCTGTGCGAACCAGCCGGTCAACAGAGCGCACGCGTCGGCGGCCAGGGTCAAGAGCGGCAGCATCAAAATGCACGCCAGTATTCGCGTAGCGGCCAGGAGCCTGTAGGGGTTGATCGCGGACGCTTCGATGGCGTCGATCTGCTCGGTCACTTTCATTGACGCCAGCTCCGCGCCAATGCCCGCCCCAACGCGACCGCTCACCACCAGGCCCGTAATGACCGGACCCATTACCTGGACCACGGAATACACAAGAGTCGCAGGAAACAGCGATTTTGCGCCGAAGCGACTGAGACTGTAGCGCGCTTCCAGAGAGATGACGACGCCGATCGCCGAGCCTGCCAAAGCAACGAGCGGGAGAGACTTCGATCCGACTTCGTCGAGTTGCCGAATCAGTTCACGCCATTCATATGGCGGCGTAACGCCGGCCTTGAGAACTTGCCACGAAAAGGCGCCGAGGTTGCCGAACCACTCGAAAAAGCCGTTGAACACACCTATAGCAGAGCCTGCGGCGATGGATACAAGTCCGGTCCGCGACCCCGCAACAGGTGTGTTGGCTGCAATTGCAGGCAGGCCACGATGGCTCACGGATTCATGCTCGAGTCTGAGGCTCCGCGGGCACGGTTCAGGCGCACGTGTGCCATCAAGGTGTGTGGCCCTTTGTAGAGGAATTCCAAAGCAATGTTCCCGCCGACGGATTCAAGGAGACTGTAGTTGCCCATGCGAAGCGCGTCTTTTACGCCGTACCGATTCGGATACCAACCGTACACCGCAGTTGTTACGCCGGCATATGGCGCCACGAGCGCAGGAAATGAGAAAACTCGACCGCCACTTTCTCCGCGGCGCGCGGTGAAGGTCGACAACACCGCGTGACGCATACGCGGAAACACTCCCCTGCACTCGCAGTGGTAGTACGACGTATCCTCTTTGAGGGCTTTCGCCAACCCGTAACGCGCAGTAGTTCCAACAAGTGCGATCCCAAAATCGGATCCGAAACGATAACCGTAGCCACCAAATCCCTGCTTCCACTCCGGAGGTGTATTCGTCGCCTGGTCAAGGCCCGCTACGACAGCAGTCCCCGCAAAAGCATAGGGGCCGAATGCGTCGAAGGCATACCTCTTCACGGTTGTCCTCGGCGTTGGACGAACGTATGTCAAGTCGGGCTTGACCGCTACCGGGGCTGATTCACTCTTCTCGGAGATCTCTGGCGCGGATGGCGGTTGCGATTGTGCCTGCATCGACATTGCAAATAACACCACGGGGAACAACGCCAGAACGATCCATCGGCGAATGTTCATACTAGGCGTCCGTCGCTCCATTAGGCCACCCACTTGATCTTCCGATCTGCAGACCAGATTCCCAACAATTGCGACTCGATTCTCTTGGATGAATGACACCTGCGCCTCTCACCGGACCGCATCGCACTGCTCAGAGAACACCCACTCTCAATGAAGTTGTGGTGGAGCGCGATAACGTCCTTCACGATGTTGGCAGACCTATACCCTCAAAGGATGGTCATATTTGCTCGGAACGGTATATTGCCAACCATCGCTGTTTATTCCAGGAGCTTGGCCGAACGGTGATTCGGGACCACACGGGGAGAACTCACGATGGAATGAATACAAGCATCCGGGCCGATCTGCGGCTCCCACCGGCCCCGCGGAACGAGCAAAACTGAACAGACTCAGTGTGAGCCAGCGCGCATGGTGGCAATTCTCCAGGGGACGACCTCGAAGACCCTGCAACTCGGTGTAGGGCACATCCCAGGTACCCCTCTTCCGGGAGAGGCAGGGAATATCGGGATCGCTGGTCATCGAGACACATACTTCCGCAGCCTGAAGGACATTCGCCCAAGTGACGAGATCCTGATTCAGACTGCGAGAGGGTTCTCTCACTATGAGGTGGATTGGGTACGGGTGGTCACTCCTGACGAAGTCGGAGTGCTGGCGCCGTCCACGAACTCTACCCTTACGCTGGTAACCTGCTTTCCCTTCCACTTTATCGGCGCAGCACCGAAGCGATTCATTGTGCACGCGCGGCTCGTGGATTGAAGTAGCTTACGGAATCGCGCGAATGGCCGGCTTCTGCGCATTGTCGTCGGGCAGTTGATCGAGTAGCACCACATTCAACAGAGACTTGTATACCTGAATGCGGCCGTTATAGTTTATGAAGCCCAGCTTGCGAAAGCGATTCATGAAGAAGCTGACGCGGGAACGGGTAGTGCCGATCATATTTGCCAGGGTTTCCTGCGTGATCGGAGGGATGTAGGGCTCTGGCTCACCAGGTTTGCCGAATTCTGCCATCAGCAGGAGAATCCGCGCCAGGCGCTTTTCGCTGGAGTTGAAGAGTTGATCGACAAGATCCGCCTGAGTTCGCATACTGCGGGACAGCAGGAACTTCAGGAATATGTCCGCGAATGCGGGTTCAGCATGCATCGCGCGAATCATCTCGTCTCTTGCGATCTTCAGGGCCGTGCACGCGGTGACAGCCGTGGCGGTTGAAAGGCGCATCCCCATGATCGAAGCGAGAGATTCCTCACCGACAAAATCGGAGGCATTCAGGAGCGTGATGGTGGCTTCTTTCCCCCTTTTAGAGACCACCGTGACTATGGCACGACCCTTTTGTAGATAAAACACGGAGTCCGCTGGAGCTCCCTGAATGAAGAAGGTGTCCTTCGGCTTCAACTCGACGATCGTGCGGCCCAGTCCCGTGCTTGCAAGAAACTTCCCGGATGCGAATTTGGATCGTCTGGCGTTCAAAGCATTACCTCATGGTGGGGGGTGGCCCTGGACCGATTGGCGCTGAACTCCATTGAGCGTGCCTCGAATTAGCCAGGATTGGCGTCTCGAGGCATGTATAGGCGCCATTCCAGCCCTTCTCTATCGATCATCGACCGATTTACCGGCGAAGTCTGCTCACTCCGGCACACCCGTGTTTCTAAAGGTCAGTTGAATCTGAGCTCCTGGAGGCAGGCGCGGCGTCCTGACTTCTGCGAGGATCCCTAACAGCTGCGAGTAGCTCGGTTGGCTCTTTCGACAGATGGAAGAATCCTGGTGAAATTGAGCAGCGCACGCAATGAGACCGCGTAAGCAACTCAGGCGATGTCGAGACGATCCATCCCAGTCGGTCCCGTCGGACACCGGTGTCCGCTCTCACGGCGCTCCGTTAGCTCTCGGTGTGCAAAAGTGACCATCCTTCGTGGCTTGTAGTCTGAAACACTCTCACGGTCTGTGCTGCCATGGGGCAGAAAGGTTGTGCAGGAAATCCCGACAGGAGGCCCGTCATGACGTTAGCCAGGAAAGCACGAGGAGTGAGCCATTCGTGCGTTTGCGAACGAGTTAGGATAACCAGGAGCAAGGAGTTGTCGACTCCTCATCCGCGGGATGTGAATGTATATAGGACGATGATCGAGTTGGCGATCATTGCGATTCTCACTGCAATGGCCCTGCAAGCCAGGTCGCAGGCCCTGTTCTCCATGTCGGATTGCTCAGGCGCCAATGGAGTCATTGCCCCAGCCGCATTGGGGCTGACGTACGGTCGGCCGAGACAAACAACAAAGGTGTTCGATTACGGATTCGATGCCCGCGTCGGAGATCCGTTCGGTGTTGCTAAGACGAGAAGTGACCCTTGGGTCTTCACATCCGTCCAGCGGAGTAAGCATTTTGGTAACAAAGCCAGCCTGGATTCCACATGGTTTGCAATCGGCACTTCCACTCGTTACGACTTGGCGGAACGGTTCAGCGGAGCAGGCTTCGATTTTCGATATGCATGCGATAGCTTATTTGCTCGGAGAAGCCCTGCCGTTGGTTGGGCGTTCGAAGATGACCCCAGTTTCGAAATCCGGCCCGTCTCTTCATTCTGGTCAATCACCGTCCCCAGTGCACGCGCGACGTCTTCCGCATACGCGCAGGATCAGCCCACCATTGACCCAATCCACGCATTTTGGCTGGAAAGCCACCGCCTCTTTGGACACATCACCGGCAACTTCCCCGTGAAGATTTTCTATACCGCACCCCACGCGTTGTTTTCTCGCATCCGTCTGAATAACTCGCTCCACGCGCCAATGGGAGGAGCCAACTCCGTGAGCGATTCTGGCATTGGGCGTGAGAGGTCAATAATTGCGTTGCCGCATTGAACAGGCCTGCAATCATTACCCAGAGTCCATGTGAACTATTTCGGCCAAAAGCTAGCTCAATCCGGCGGATCCTCACATGCTCCGTTGATGCCGCATTGGCTCACGCATCTGGGGGTTCTGGGGCTGTTCACCGTCGCGATCGTTGACTCGTCGGTGATCCCACTGCCGCTGCCTGGCAGCACCGATCTGCTGTTGGTGTGGTTGGTAGCGTACACGGGACATCCCTGGCTGCTGGCGGCATCTGCCATCGCTGGGAGCATCGTTGGCGGATACACCACCTGGAATGTCGGGAGAAGGGGAGGCGAAGCGGCGCTACGCCGCTACGTGCCAGCGCGCCTCCTCAAGCGGATCGTCGGCTGGGTGGAGCGCCATCGTATCCTCGCCGTGTTTCTTCCCGCACTGCTGCCACCGCCGATTCCTTTGTTGCCGTTTCTTCTCGCCGCCGGAGCGCTGGATGTTTCGCGCAGGCGCTTCCTCGTCGTCTATGGCGCGGCGCGAAGCCTGCGTTATTCACTCATCGCCTGGCTTGCTATGAGCTACGGGCGAAGGATTGTCCGAGTATGGTCGGGCGGTAGCATGCAGAAATGGTCGACGCCACTGCTGTACGTGTTCGTGTGCCTCATCATATGTGGCATCTGTTACGGAGTTTGGAAGATTCGCGGCCTTCGTAAGGTGGACGCCGAGAGAATCCAAATTGCTCAAAGCCGTGCCGTTCGGAAATCCTTGTCCTAGCTTATTCAAACGCGTCTTCTGTTGGAAAAACCTCACTCGCCCGTGATCGGAGGAACTCGCGAATCGATCGGAAGTGCTGAAGACCTCGGGATACCGTTTGCGCCCATCGAACTCACGGTTTTGCTGCCACGCTTGACCTTTGATGGCTTATCTGCCGCGACGGCGCTCGCTGGTTTCGCGCTATGCGGGTGCCTGCCCCTGCGAGCGGCAAAGTAGTCATTTACAACTTTCTTCTTGATGAGCATCTTGACAATCCAATGGTTCGGTTGCGTGCTTGAAGAACAATCCGTCTGGAGCAACGCCAGGACTGCAGAGGACAAAATCGATTCGGGTATAGCTACCTTGAGCATACGCCCGCGCAACACAAACACGTGCCCGAAGAACGGTTGCTGCTGAGGTACCGTCATCATCTACGAGGAGTCTGAGTTTTGCTTCGGACCTGGAGCCCGAGAACGAACAGCTGCCCCAATCAGAAATTGACTTCACCACAAGAAAGTCACAGCGATCGTGGCCGTCCGCAGTGAATCGTCCCCCGGATTTCCCCTGTCCCAAGTCAACTGTTGCGAACAGGGCAAACCACTCACTCCACCTGATCTGCCCTTCGAATTCCGAATAGATACCTGGAACGGGCATGCTGCCCTGGAGGCTTCTCGATTTACGCAAACTCCACTCCGATCGGAGACAAGTCCAAAGCATCGCAGTCCGGCTGCCTGCATCATCGGGCTATCCACATAAAACGTCGCAATCAACTCCGGAGCGATTGGTCTGATTCGGATGCTGGAATACTTATTCTGCTTCCTCAAATCTGTACGCAGGCAACGTGGTAAGCCGTTTGTCCTCGACTGGGCCACCCACCGTGAAATGGTAAAAGCTCTGCCAATCGCGCGACGAAATGCCAAACACCTCGTGAACCGGATCATCGAAGTAGCAGCCGATCCCGGTGGCGCGAATACCGGCCTCCTCCGCCTCGAGGTAGAGCACCTGGCCTACGATGCCGGCCTCCCAGAAGAGATTTCGATAGAAGCCGGCGCCATAGTCAACCAAACTGTCCATGTACTCGGCGATCATCCCAAGGCTGAATGCCCCGTCCCCTGCGATGGCTTGACCGCAGGAGGCGTTCGCGGCCAAAATACGGCAGTCCCCCTCTTTCAGCAGGTATAGCGGAAGGCCATGCGGACACGAAGGAGGTCGAAGCCACAGGAAATCAGGCCGCATTGCGCGCCGGAGTGGTTCGAGCTTCTCCGGATCCCGAGCGAGCACGTAGAGACCATGAGGCAAGCCATTCACGCGGTGCACGAAGATGCCTAGGTGGATGCGCGGGCGCCAGGGCAGTGCGTCCCATGGGATAGATCGACCGTCTCGTGTGGGTACGAGACGAGCCATCATCCGGAAGAAAGTTGTTGCAGGAATCGCAGTTGACGCGTCCATGCTGACCGCGCTCCTGCGCCCGAGAATGACTCTTTCTGCTGTGAAAGCTCCGGACCGGACCGGCATCGTGAAGAGCTCTTCTTCGCAAGGAAAGCCGGAGAAGTCTTCGTCTGCCGCAATCTCCGAATTCGTAGTGGCGGCAGCCATCTGGTCGATCATTGGCCAATCGACGCCGTGCTTGGGACTTAGTACGTTAGCCGTCCCGTACCATCGAGAATTGGCCAGCTGGGATACCAACTCTTTGGACAGGCAGAGGCCCCGGTCACTGGCCCATTCCTCCCGTATCACCAGTGCCACGAGTTCGGGATGCTCTCGTTCCGCGCTGGCGTAGTCGGCCTCACGGCCGAGTCCGAGAAGTTGGGCCACGGCTGCATTACCCACACGGTCGAGGAGGCAGAATTTCCACCCGACGGCAGCCGCCGCGAATCGCATCGTTCCCAGCGCATGACCAACATCGAGTTGGCAGTACCGGAAAGCACGCTCGCCATACTTCCAGGCCTCTCGCCAAAGAATGGACGACAACCCCACAAGGAATGAGCCATCAGGAAACGCTGCCGATAAGGCCACCCAGGCCGCGGGATCAATCTCCGCTCGAAGCTCGAGACCATGCGCCTTCGGTGCATAATGGTATACGCCGGGACAGTTGTGGATAGCGTCCAAGACCGGCAAGAGCACGTATCCCTCCGTGGGGTGGAGGTTCCCGCTGGATGGATTGACACGCAGAGGCCACGTGGCTCCCTCGAACTGTTTCCAGGCTGTCAGCGAGAGTGCGTATCGCAAGAAGAGTGAGATGGCGTCCACCGAAAGCGGAGCCGGCACCACGTTGTCCGCGTCATAGAGCTGCCAGTACGGAAGCGCTCGCCCCTCCTCGGGGAGCGGAAGGCGAACCAGCGGAGCTCCGTCGTAACGGCGGAATGGATCTGGCTGATTGGCCCAATCCAGGTAACCAAGCGAGGCGGCGTAGCGGTCGTAGTGGTGCTTCGTTCTCTCGTGGTACGCCACCACGACTTGCTCGGCAGGAAGGTCGGGGTCGTCCGTATCTGCCTTCAGCGGAAGATCTGGAGGAGTATTTGCATCCATGACTATCATTGCCTCTCCGTCACGCGTGGGTAATACCTTGTACATCTGAGGTTGACGTAGAACGCTAGGCAGTTCGTGGCGGAGACCTACCGGACGCTTTGGGAGTACAACACTTAGGATTCCATCCGCCCTCGAGCAGTCTCTCTCAATGCTCGCAGGTTGCAACGTAACAAAAAACGGCGAACGCTTGCCGACTTGACAAGAGTAATCTTTTGCCAACCTGTAGCCCTCTGCGCTCTGGAATAGCAATGGATAAATGTCGGAGAGGAATGGGATCACTGTCGGCGTAGACTCGGAGCATGGGGAGAAAACGGACATCTCATCGCTGCCGTAGACTGCGACGGCAGATTCTCAGGGTACTACCTGTGCTTCCTGTGCGCTGCGACGTTTTGCCCGAATCCTGACAATCGTCAGGAAATGCTCATTTTTTCGCTCGCAGTATCGAGCGGTCGCACCTCTCCAAGAAGTGATTCACGAAGCGTAACCCGATTACATAAGAGTTTTAACGTCTTTGCGGCCTGCCATGTGAGCGGCGCAGTGCTCAATGACGTAGTGAGTGATCAGGATTGATCACTCTTCTTGAACGCTTTGACGTAGCATCGTTCTAACGCGAGCCTAAAGGATCTGCAACCTCGGCCTCACGTCATTCACGCGAGCAAGCCGCCCCTACTCGCTCCCCACAATTGGCTAAAGGCCGTGAGGAATCTCGGCTCGACACGGGAAAGCAGTCTGGGATTACAGTGGGCGCGGCGCCGGAAGGAGTTCCTGATAATGAGTGCGGTGACCACTGTCATTGTAACGACTTCGCTTATCGAACAGCTGAAGCAGACGGAGACCTATCCGGCGATCGAATTTGTCAACCTTCGCGCCCGTGAATTCGCGAGCTCAGGTGAATTTGTGGAAGTGAGCCGATGGGCGCGAGGAAAACACCCTGAAAGCCTCATCTTTATCGCAGGCTTAAACTTCTGCGATCTTGCGACGCTTCGAACGACTTTTGAATCCGCCCCATGGCGAAGCCCTGATCGGGTTCAGGTACTCGTCCGTGCTGGCGAAGCGGAGCGCTTCGAATTTTGCGCCATGCGAATTCCCGCACAGACTTGACACTGTTCATAGATTAATGACCGATCAATACTTTTGACGCTCCCGCTCACCGCACGCTCTCGAGTACCACTTCCCACGGGCTCGCGCACATCCAACAGGAATGCACCGCCGGTGAAGTCCCAATGAGCAAGGGGCATATAGCCATGAAGCAACACCGGCCGTCACCATGCCTGCGAAATTCACCGGGTCCTTCGCAGTGCCGAGCTGGTGTCTCGGGGCAGTCGAATGCATTTATCCCGCCTTCGACGAGGTTAGTTCTAGGCTGCACGCCCGAGCCTGCGAACGGGGTGTGCGGCGGGACGATGCTTTCGCATGCGCACCCAGACCGGGCGCCAATCGGTGCCACACTTTCCTTGGCACCTGAACTGTTGCGTGGCCAAACCTAAAGGCCCCCCGCAATCGGGACAAATGCAGTTGAGAATAGCGGATATCACGCCTGTTTTTTGGCAATGGAAAATAGACCCGGAGAACTCTGGATCGATGAAGGCCCGCCCGAGAGAGCCCTCGTCGTTGCTGTTCGTATCCGCCGACGCCCCCTATTTGATTCTGGGGACAGCTCCCACCCAGGAGCAATCATTGCGCACCTGGGGAACGGTGCAACCGTGACAGCGGTGCTGGAGGGGCGGTCCGTCGATAGGTTGATGGGCCGCACGCCGACCGGCGGAATTGGCATGGGAAAAGGTCAGCGACCGACCCGGCCGCCCGGCACAGTATGCTTCCGTCATGGCAAATGAAAGTCGCGAAGTTCGAT
>Ga0157372_10004493_pt1 | contig 14880 bp, 18 predicted proteins | sample C55metaG_FD_115307 | JGI IMG/M metagenome (GOLD analysis project Ga0157372, IMG submission 115307) | Corn rhizosphere microbial communities from Kellogg Biological Station, Michigan, USA - C5-5 metaG | ecosystem: Host-associated > Plants > Roots > Rhizosphere > Soil | place: USA: Michigan... | reverse complement strand
ACAGGCATCATCACCGAAAGGGGTTTCTGCGAGGCCAATAAGGAGAGCATTCTTGATTTGTTTCCCGAAAAGAAATGACATGGAGGAGGGCTACATAAAGTTTCACTGCAACTGGATTTTCTCGAATAATATTCCGTTGGATAAAGTTGCCGCACTGAATGCCTGGCGGCAAGTTATGTATGATAAAGGATGGATCGGTGTCTACCCCGGTGGAATTGGTTTTGGTAATATCAGCATGAGATGCGATGGAAATACATTTTTAATATCCGGTAGCGCTACGGGTGGCTTGCCTGTATTAAATGAATCTCATTACTCGCTGGTTACAGGTTATAACATCACAGAAAACAGCATCACCTGCGTCGGTCCGATTAAAGCTTCTTCGGAATCGCTTACCCATGCTATGATATACGAATGTTCTCCTTCGACCAATGCAGTCATTCATATACATAATCTCGACCTTTGGAAGAAGCTAATGGATCATGTTCCCACAAGCAGCGAAAATGTTTCGTATGGCACGACGGAGATGGCTCGCGAGATAAAAAGATTGTTTAGTGAAACGGCATTAGGCCAAGAAAAGATATTAGTGATGAAAGGACACCGGGAAGGGATCATTAGTTTTGGAAAAGACCTCGGTGAAGCAGGGAGTATTTTGATCGATAAATCGTAACGCTTTATGATAAAGATCGGCATCATTGGTGGCTCGGGATTGGAAGACCCGCAAATATTGACTAACGTCCGCGAAGAAAAAGTATCCACCCCATACGGTCAACCCACGTCTTCTTTAAAACATGGGATGATCAAAGAGAAGGAAGTTATTCTTATTTCACGACATGGGAGGCATCATCAATATTCACCTACAGAAGTTAATTACCGGGCCAATTTATATGCATTGAAAGAAGCGGGCGTGACTCATGTTTTGGCCACGACGGCCTGTGGTAGTTTAAGAGAGGAAATCGGTCGCGGCCATTTGGTGGTGTTGGATCAGTTCATCGATTTCACCAAACACAGAATCAATACCTATGCCGATAAATTTGAAAATGGTGTAGTGCATATCCCGATGGCGATGCCATTTGATGAAACACTGAGAGCATTGTTGTACGAGGCGGCGACTGAATTGAAAATTCCTGTGCATCCAAAAGGAACGGTCGTTACCATTGAAGGTCCCCGTTTCTCCACAAAAGCCGAGTCTAAAATGTTCCGGATTTGGGGTGCTGACGTGATCAATATGTCGGTTGCCACGGAAGTCACACTGGCCAACGAAATAAAAATACCTTATGCCGCTGTTGCAATGAGTACCGACTATGACTGTTGGAAAGAAGACGAAGCACCTGTTTCCTGGGACGAAATTGTCAAGATCTTCAATAAGAATGCTGAAAAGGTAAAGAGGGTGTTGGTCGAGGTCATTGGAAAGATTGAGTAGGTTAGAAAAGATGGTTTATCTCGCAACGCCAGCGCTTTATTAGTCAAACTCACTTTTGAAATTTGTAATATTGACCTGCATGAGGTTTTTCCGCATTCTTTACGTACAGGTCATCATCGGTATTCTACTTGGCATCCTTGCCGGATTCATTATTCATGATTTGCCTGCAGATCAAAAGGCGGGCTGGGTTAAAGTGGCAAAACTGATCAGCGACACCTTCATCAATATGATCAGGATGATGATCGTGCCGATCATTTTCTTTACGATCATCCTCGGAATTGTTGGTGCAGGGAATTTAAAGAAAGTAGGACGAGTAGGAGGGAAGGCTATCATCTATTTCGAAGTCGTCACCACCATTGCATTGGTAATTGGTTTGATAGTAGCGAACCTGATTAAACCGGGTCATGGCATCGATCCTAAGCATATACCGCCTGCAGATATCTCGAAATACACTTCAACGGCAGAAACCTGGGACTGGGGACAGTTTCTTTCCAACATTGTTCCCAGTAATATTATTGATGCTTTTGCAAAAGGTGACATCATACAGATCCTGTTCTTTGGAATTCTTTTCGCTTTTGGATTGAAAGCATTGGGAAAGGCGAGTGCCGGTTTGATCTCGACTTTCGAAACCATCAATAAGGTCCTCTTCAACGTTCTAAAAATTATTATACGGGTAAGCCCTGTAGGTGCTTTCGGCGGAATGGCTTATACGGTTGGTACATTTGGCTTTGGCAGCCTGGCTGCACTCGGAGCCCTGATGGCGAGCTTTTACATTACTTCCATCCTGTTCATTTTCGTTGTGCTTAACTTAATTGCCTGGTTCTATGGTTTCAGTCTATGGAAGTTGCTCGCTTATATTAAGGCGGAAATACTGATCGTTTTCGGTGCGAGTAGTAGCGAGGCTGTGCTTCCGAACCTCATGCAAAAGCTGGAAGCGGCCGGCTGCGACAGGAGCGTGGTGGGGCTGGTGATTCCAACCGGTTACAGTTTCAACCTGGACGGAACCACGATCTATCTGAGCATGGCAGTATTGTTCATATCGCAGGCATTTAATATTCCACTTTCTATTGGTCAACAGCTTACCATCATTGCGATACTAATGCTTACAAGTAAAGGAGCTGCTGCTGTTACCGGCGGTGGATTTATTGTCCTTTCTTCCACCTTAATCGCCATGAAAATACTCCCTGTAGAAGGCCTGGCCATGTTGATAGGCATTGACCGGTTCATGAGTGAGGCGAGGGCCATTACCAATATGATTGGCAATTCCGTTGCTACGGTGGTTATCGCCAGGAGTGAAAAGTCGGTTGATATGGCTATTTATAAGGCAGTGGTTGAAGGACAACACACTGGGTCCCGGCTGCTAGAACAGCCGATTGACTGAGTTGCAATCTGCATAATATTGGACGGGTGGCCTCTGTGCGCGCAAAACGGTAGCGATAGTAGTAATTTGCCTCCCTGCTACTTCCCATCCCATTTATTTCCAATTCTTTCTCCCATCTAGTCGTGGCTTGGATATCGTATTTGTGGGCATCTAATAATTTCCGTCAGTCGTTAAACTAATTAAAGTCATAGTTAAAAAAATCTAAACTTCTTTAACTTCGCCCCGCATTTTAAAAATTAAAATCTGAAATATGAGTACAGTTAAAGTTGCCATAAATGGATTTGGCCGCATCGGTCGACTGGTGTATCGCCAGATCTATAATATGGAAGGCATTGATGTAGTTGCTATCAATGATCTAACCAGCCCAAAGGTTTTAGCGCACCTGCTGAAATACGATACGGCACAAGGCCGTTTCGATCAGGATGTAAAGGCAACTGAAAATTCAATCATTGTAAACGGAGAAGAAGTTAAGATATATGCGCAGAAAGATCCGTCACAAATCCCATGGGGTGACCACCAGGTGGATGTAGTGCTTGAGTGCACTGGTTTCTTCACTGATAAAGCAAAAGCAGAAGCTCACCTTAAGGCAGGCGCCAAGAAAGTGGTGATCTCTGCACCTGCCACGGGCGACCTCAAGACCATCGTGTTTAACGTTAACCACGATACGCTGGATGGTTCTGAAACAATCATCTCCTGCGCTTCATGTACCACTAACTGTTTAGCTCCGATGGCTAAGGTGCTGGAAGATCAATTTGGTATTGTGAATGGTTTGATGACTACTGTGCACGCTTACACGAACGACCAGAATACACAGGATTCTCCTCACGCTAAAGGTGACCTGAGAAGAGCAAGAGCTGCAGCCCAGAACATTGTTCCGAACAGCACGGGCGCCGCTAAGGCTATTGGCCTGGTATTGCCTAGCCTGAAAGGTAAGCTCGATGGTTCTGCCCAGCGTGTTCCTACACTGACAGGTTCACTCACCGAATTGACTGTGATCTTAGGCAAGAAGACGACAAAAGAAGAAATTAATGCTGCCATGAAGGCTGCCGCTAATGAAAGCTACGGCTACACTGAAGACGAAATCGTGAGCAGCGATATTATCGGTATCAGCTATGGTAGCTTGTTCGACGCTACTCAGACAAGAGTTCAAACCGTTGGCGATACTCAGATGGTTAGAACTGTGGCCTGGTACGACAACGAAATGAGCTATGTATCCCAACTGGTACGTACGCTTCACTTCTTCGCTAAAATGATCAGCAAATAAAAAAATCTCCAACCCCAGCCGACTAGCTGGGGTTTCTTATCTCATTTCAAAACCAAAGATCATGAGCAAGATCCAGGATTTTAACTTCAAAGGAAGGAAGGCATTGATCCGCGTTGACTTCAACGTGCCCCTAGATAAAGAGTTTAATGTTAGTGACGATACAAGGATAAGAGGCGCCGTTCCCACTATTAAGAAGGTATTGAATGACGGAGGGAGCGTTATCCTGATGTCTCACCTTGGAAGGCCAAAAGAAGGACCTACGGATAAATATTCTCTAAGGCATTTGTTGAAACGTGTCAGTGAGCTTGTAGGCACAGATGTGCAGTTCGCGAACGACTGCATCGGTGAAGAAGCTATTCAGAAAGCAAAGGCCCTTCAACCGGGACAAGTGTTATTGCTGGAGAATCTTCGCTTCTACAAAGAAGAAGAGAAAGGCAACGAGGAATTTGCAGAGAAACTGTCAAAGCTCGGCGATGTTTATGTGAACGATGCTTTTGGTACAGCACACCGGGCACACGCCTCCACTGCTATTATTGCGAAATTCTTCTCCCCCGAAAACAGGATGTTTGGACTGTTGATGGAAGGAGAGGTAAAGAGCGCCGAAAAGGTATTACACAGCGCCGAAAAGCCTTTCTGCGCCATTATCGGCGGAGCTAAGGTTTCAGACAAGATCCTGATCATCGAGAACCTGCTTGAGAGAGCTACTGATATCATCATAGGTGGCGGTATGGCTTACACCTTTTACAAGGCGATGGGTGGTAACATAGGTAAGTCACTGGTAGAGGAAGATCGCTTAGATACTGCGAAGGAACTACTTAAGAAGGCAGAAGCGAAAGGTGTTTGTATTCATCTTCCTTCCGACTCCATTATTGCAGACAAATTTGCCGAAGATGCCGAAGTGTCTTCCTCGTTAAGCAATACCATACCCGATGGTTGGATGGGATTGGACATTGGTGAAATGGCTTGTGAAATGTTCACAAAGGTGATCCTGGATTCTAAAACCATTCTTTGGAACGGGCCAATGGGGGTATTTGAAATGAAGAAGTTCCAGCATGGTACGAAGTGCGTTGCCGAGGCAATTGCAGAAGCCACACAGAAGGGGGCCTTCTCACTGATAGGCGGTGGCGACAGCGTTTCGGCTATTAACCAGTTTGGCTTTGCCGACAAGGTTAGCTATGTATCAACCGGCGGTGGAGCAATGCTGGAATACTTCGAAGGGAAGGAACTTCCAGGTATCGCAGCAATTAAATAGTCCTTGTATCACCCCGAGCTTGTAGAAGCGTCGAAGGAAAGGAACTCCCCCAGTATAGCTGCTATTAAGAACTCCTAACAGAATAGTTGTCGTTTTTCATTGTATGACATAATTACACACCACGAACACTGGTGTGTAATTTGTTTATACCCCATCCGTACTTTTCGAGTACTTTTAATAAACTAAAAAAAGCAAAAACATGAGACGCACTAGTCCGGTTCTTTTAATTGTTTTAGGGATCGTTGTTATCCTTCTTTTTTGGGGATGCAGCGGTTACAATGGTTTAGTTCAACAAGACGAAACAGTGAAGAAAGTCTGGAACAATGTCCAGTCGCAATATCAACGTCGTTCAGACCTCATACCAAACCTTGTTAATACCGTACAGGGAGAGGCTAATTTTGAACGTGGTACGCTGACAGATGTCATAAGTGCAAGAGCGAGAGCTACGCAGGTCCAGGTAAACGCGAACGATCTTACTCCCGATAAACTGCAGCAGTTCCAACAGGCGCAAGCACAGTTATCTGGTGCGCTGGGACGTTTATTGGCCGTGGCGGAAAACTATCCCAACCTGCAGACCAACCAGGCGTTCCAGAACCTGATGGCTGAACTCTCTGGTACTGAAAACCGTATTGCAGTTGCCCGGAATGATTTTAACAGCGCCGTACAGGACTACAACGTTCGTGTGAGGAGGTTCCCAACCAATATATTAGCTGGTATTATGGGATTCCATCCTCGAGAGGGCTTCACCGCTGACCCGGGATCGCAGAATGCGCCGAAAGTCAATTTCCCAAATAATCCGTCTACTGCACCGACAGTACCGACAACTCTGGATACCTCAAGAAAATAACAAGTGAGAGTCTTTCCCTGGCAAAAGAAAAAAGAGTTTTTCTCTGAAGAAGAGAAAGAACAATTGGTTGGTGCTATCCAACAGGCGGAACAGCAGACTAGTGGCGAGATAAGGATCTTTGTCGAGTCGAGGTGTAAATATGTAGATGCAGTCGATCGTGCGAAGGAGATATTTGTCAGCCTGAGGATGAACGAGACCGAGCAACGCAATGGCACACTGGTCTACGTAGCTGTCAAAGACCGACAGGCTGCCGTATTCGGTGACGAAGGTATTCACCAGAAAGTTGGTGAAGCCTATTGGAAGGACACTGTCACCAAAATGCTGTCTTTGTTTCGAAAGGAGAAACTTGTTGATGGCATTTGCCAGGGAATTCACGATTTAGGAGAGGCCCTCAAGTTTAACTTTCCCTATAATTCAGATACTGATAAAAATGAGCTGCCTGATGAAATTGTTTTCGGCAGATAAAGAATGAAGAAACTAGCCCTTGTCATTAGCTTGTTGTTTTCGGTTTGTGCGTTTGCCCAGATTGAGAACGTAACTCCGAAAAGACCCAGCCCGCCAAGGTTGGTCAACGACTTCGCCAATACGCTGACTCCCGACCAGGCAGAGGCACTGGAAAGAAAGCTGGTGGCTTACGATGACAGTACCTCCAACCAGATAGCGATTGTCCTGCTTCCCACTATTACCGATAGTAAAGGGGTAGAATACCCTATTGAAGATGTCGGGCTGAAAATACTTCGCGATTGGGGGGTGGGAAATAAGAAGAACAACAATGGTATTGTGATCCTTGCGGCGATGCAGGAACACAAGCTTCGGATCGAGGTAGGTTATGGGCTCGAAGGCGCGATCCCGGATATGATCGCAAAGTCGATCATCGAGAACGACGTGAGGCCGAACTTCAAGGAACAGAATTATTACCGTGGACTGGACGATGCCATCAATTCCATTATTAAGGCTGCGGCGGGAGAGTATAAGGCTCCTGAGGGTTACGGAGACCGGGGAGCGCAACGTGGTCCCGGGTTCGGTAAGATCATTTTTGGTATTATTATCTTCATTATCATCATGAGCATTTTTGGGGGCCGTGGTGGAGGCGGTGGTGGCGGTTATATGTCCCGCAGAGGCAGCAGCTGGCTTGGTCCGTTTATTTTAGGAAGCATGTTAGGCCGAGGTGGTGGCGGCTTTGGTGGTGGTGGCTGGTCCGGAGGCGGTGGCGGTTTTGGCGGCGGCGGCGGAGGTTTTGGTGGCTTCGGCGGCGGCGGCGGTGGCGGTGGCGGCGCCAGTGGTGGCTGGTAATTGGTAAGCTATGACAGCGTACAAAATTGATGTATCGAGAATAGAAGAGTTACAGACGCTAAACGACAGGGACGAGTTGGAAAAGATCCTTGCGAAGGCTCAGAGTACCATCGTCAATGGCGAGGCAGTCGTTCTTTTCCGGAAGGATAAAACCGGTCATTCCCAGAAGTTTGACGAGTTGTCCACCCTGGAAGACCTGGACCTGTACCGCAAGTCGGTCTTCAAATACCTGTAAATTAATAAGGGCCGTTTGGTACGAATTACTAATGGTATTTATTGACGAAGGTCATAAAATAGAATACCTCGATGGTTTAATTTGTGTCTATGAGCTTCCATTTACACATCCCCTACGACGATAAAATATTAACCGCACGGTTTAATAGAGTTGCCTGCCCAATTGGTAAGTACTTTATAGAAGTTAATTCAGAAGACTTTGTAGTGGCAAGTTTTGAAATGCAAAAGGACCATTTCAATAAGTGGAAAGTGACGCACCCGGTTCCTGCGTGGGTCATACAGCTTGAGTCAGAGTTTGCAGACGCTATTTCAAGAAACCAGTACACTTCTGTGGAGATATAATTAATATGCACTTAGGAGAATACGGATCCGCCGGACGGCGGGTCTTTTTTTTGCTTCTTTTGCTCCAATTGCAAGGTTTTACCGATCAATATCATTTCAGAAAACAGCCCACGTACTTATATTAGCCATATCGAAAAGAATGGACAGTATGCCTTTCAAAGTCGGAAACCGCGTACGTCAGCTGTCAACTATTCTACTAGTTGCAGGTTTCGCCGTTGCCTGCAATAAAAGCCCGCAACGAAGCCCGATTAAAGATGTGACAGGCTATACATGGAACATTGGTGCACTAAGGGACTTTTCCGACCCCTACATTAGTCCACTGCCGGCCACATGGGAGTTGAACCTGGAGGACGACGGGACGTTCTATTTAAATTTAAGTGGTGCCACCTGTAAAGGCACTTATTCATGGACTGAAATTGACTCTGTTAGCGCACATGTCAGCTTCTCCATTAATCACTGGAACGATCCGGTTGAATATCCAGGCCCGGCCCGGAAGTTGAAGAACGTATTGTCCGGTGTAAACAGGTGCTATATCCTGAAAGGAATAAACGTGCCTCCTCTGCTTCCAGGCTTGCTCAATCCTACAATAGCATTAGACTTCGAGGGAAATAACGGCTTTCTCTATTGGTATAGGTAACGCTGGCCAATAAAAAACGGTCAACTGACACCAGTTGACCGTAAAAATTTAATCAAACCTATTCGCTCACCACTTTCACACTTCTCTCAACGAAAGCCGTAAGATCAGCACCCTTCAACAAGCCCTGCGACAACAAGGCCAGGTCGAAAGCTTGTTTTGCAAGCATCACCTGGTGCTCAGCGTCTGATGCAAGGATCTTTGTCACCAGCTTATGATTTCCATTGATCGCTACTTTATACGTATCGGGTAGTGATCCGTAGAAATTCATTCCACCGCCGCCCATTTTTGCCATATCCTTCATACGACGCATCCATTCTTCCATGGTGATCGTGACCGGAAATTCTTCTGATGAAAGACTTTCGACTTCGACTTTCATGTTGGCATTATTGATAGCTTTCTCGAAGATCTCTTTCACTTGCTTTGTTTCCTCTTCTGTCAATGGGTGTTTGGATGCGTCTTCTTTTTCAATCAGCTTATCGAGCACATCGGCATCAACCCTTTTGAAGGAAACCTTATCCAACTTCATTTCCAAGTGCTGCATAAAGTGGTTATCGATCGGTGTGTCCATTACCAGCACGTCATAATCTCGCTTGTTGGCCGATTGCACATAGGCGTGTTGTCTTTCCTCGTCATTCGTATACAGGTAAACTGTTCTCCCGTTCTTATCGGTCTGGAAGTCCTTTACCCTGGCATTATACTCTTCGAGGGTGTAGTGTTCGTCTTTTGTATTGGTCAGCAATAAAAACTCTTTCGCTTTCTCGTAGAATTTCTCTTCTGTAATAGTGCCATATTTAACGAACAGGCCAATGTCACCCCATTTCTCTTCATACGCCTTCCGGTCCTTCTTAAACAATTCACTGAGCTTATCTGCGACCTTCCTTGTGATGTAGCTATTGATCTTCTTTACATTGCTATCAGCTTGTAAGAAGCTTCGGCTTACGTTCAAGGGGATGTCCGGAGAGTCAATAACTCCGTGCAGGAGCATTAGAAACTCGGGGACTATGTCTTTCACTTCGTCTGTTATGAATACCTGCCTTGAGAATAGCTTGATCTTGTTACGCTGTACTTCGAATTCATTCTTCAACTTGGGGAAATAAAGCACACCTGTTAGGTTGAAAGGATAATCCACGTTGAGGTGTATCCAGAACAGGGGCTCTTCCGACATTGGGTACAGCTGCCGATAGAAATTCAAATAATCTTCATCTTTCAACTCAGAGGGTTGTTTGGTCCAGATGGGAGCCGTGTCATTGATGATGTTAGGTACGTCTACAGTCTTGTACTTGGGTTCGCCTTTATCGTCGGTACCATCTTCAACAGTATCCTTCCTGGTTCCAAATTGCACTGGAACAGGCAAGAACTTAGCGTATTTGTCCAATATTTCCTGGATCTTATGTTCCTGCAGAAACTCCTCGGATTCTTTATTTACATAAAGAATGACATCTGTACCACGGGTTAATTTGGTCCCTTCAGTGATCTCGAATTCAGTACTTCCATCACAAACCCACCGGGCAGGCTCCGCGCCCTCCTGGTAAGAAAGGGTCTCTATTTCCACCTTATCCGCTACCATAAAAGCGGAGTAAAAGCCAAGGCCAAACTTTCCGATGATCTCGTTGGCGTCCTTTGCTTCCTTAAATTTTTCCATGAACTCGGTCGCACCGGAAAAGGCGATCTGGTTGATATATTTCTTCACTTCCTCGGCTGTCATACCAAGGCCTTTGTCACTGACGGTAATAGTTTTAGCCTTCTCATCGACCGAAACCTGTATGGTCAGGTCACCCAATTCCTTGTTGTACTGCCCCAGGGACGATAATCTTTTGATCTTTTGAGTAGCGTCAACCGCGTTACTGACAAGCTCCCTGAGGAAAATCTCGTTATCGGAGTAAAGGAATTTTTTAATTATCGGGAAAATGTTTTCCGTGTGAATGGATATCGTGCCTTTTTCTGCAACCATAATTATGTAGTTATAAATGTTGATTAATCGCAACAGGTTTTATCAATAGCTGTTCCAAACCGGCTAAACTTGCCAGATTGACAGCACTATTCAGCAGGTAAAGACAGTTCGTACCGCCGAACAAACAATTAAACCCATGCTCTTGGCAATTCAGACTCTTTTTCATTGACTCCGGCTTAAATCCGCTGCAATTTTACATCATCAAACACGTCCTATCTTAACTCCTCATACAGCAGTAATCAAAAGCGGCCCCGTAAGGCCGCTTCTTCTTTCGAACATTTTACCATTGACAAGCAAAAGAAAGGTAAGCAATCTTTTCGCTCATTCCTCAATTCGTTTTCCCGACTACTTACCTCCTGATGATATATAGTAAGAGAGATTAAGGTGTTACTATTTTCATGCCAGCAACTTTTCTCAGTAATCCCGGTAATATCTTCTTGCCATCACCAATACCGTTGCCCTTCCGCTCACCACGCTTCCTACGCTCCGGTATTTGAATTCAATGTGATCAATATAGCGTCCTTCCCTCCCCAAGTCGATCACGCGGCTATATTGGTTGGAAGCCAGGGTCTCATCAACATTTGGTTCGAGCTTGTCACCATTGTCAAAATAGATCTTCAGTTCATTAAGCCTGATATCCCTGTCTTCCACCTTAAACCGCAAGGCTGTATAAAGTGTCCTGTTTTTTACCTCGATAATGTCCTTGTCTCTAACATGATTTACTTTCTTTTCAGCCAGCAAGTCCCATCCCTCTTCGATCCCCAGTGACCTTCTCGATGAATGGCAGGAAAGGAGGGAGACCACCGACAAGGCGATTCCGCAATTTCTTAATAGAGTAAACATAGTCTGCATCGTTTTTTTTCTTCTCAAACAAAAGGCGTTCCTTTTAAGCCTACCGGTGGTATGGCTATTGCACACTTGTACTGAAACTTTCAATATGAAAAAGATACTCATTGCAGCAACTGCCGTTGGGGCAGCTATCGCGGGAATCATACTCTACAATAAAACACGCATGAACAGCGGATCGGCCCAGGTTGAGGACGCGGCAAAAAATGCCTATGACACCATGAATAACGGGTTGGGCAAGATTGAAAGGAATCCTTCCCACAGCATGGGATAACTTTGTTCTATGAGCCAGGCCTTTGTAAAAGAGGAAGATGCGCAATGGTTGCACGATGTGCCCCCGACCATTGCGGCTCTCATTAACTATCTCACTAATGAGAACAATGGCATTCGTGTTTATGAACAGAAGACTTTCTTTCATCCGAAGGAGAAAAAGGAAGTGCACCAAATGAGCAACGGTTTACTCTACGCCAAGAATGAGGAAGGCAAGTGGTACATTGTCTGGTAGTCACAGTTTCGACAGACGTTTAAGAAGATCATACCGTTAAAAACTCAGTCCCATAGATCAGACTCAAGTCCTTAATAGGTTTTATACGCATTTTGTCCAAAAATTTACTAATACGAGGGTCGAAATCTTGAACAAACTTTTACCTTTAATTCTTTAAGTCAACCCTGGATTCACCCTTGACAATGAATACAAACCCGAATTTATTGCTGCAGAGCATTAATGAAGCTATTGTCGTACTAGATACGGATGGGTACGTGGCATATTCCACTCCTGCAGTAACCGCAACTACAGGATTTACTTCTTCAGATCTCCTGAATCAACATCTTGCTATATTCTATCCCGGCGCCGAAGACCTTGTAAAAGCCGAGTATGAGCTTGGACTGGCGCTCAAAAAGGGAAGACTGGTTTCGGAGGGATGGCGCGCTAAAAAAGGCAACCAGCAGTTCTGGGCAGAGGCATCCCTTGCGCCTTTCTACAATGAACAGAAAAAGTTAGCAGGATATACTTATATCATCAGGGATATTTACGAAAAAAAACACTGGGAGATCGAGCTTCGCCAAAGTGAAGAACGCTTTCGGCTTACTGTTGAGGGCGTACGGGATTACGCGATATTTATGCTCGACACTACTGGTCATATCATGTCCTGGAATGAGGGTGCGGAGCGCATCAAGGGCTGGTCGGCCAACGAGATCATCGGTAAGCATTTTTCCACCTTCTATACTGCCGAAGACCTCGAAGATAAGAAACCCGAGAGGGAACTAAGGATTGCCATCGCGACTGGAAAATACGAAGAAGAGGGCTGGAGGGTCCGCAAAAATGGTTCGGTATTTTGGGCCAACGTGGTGATCACGGCCTTATATAACGAGCAAAACAAACATATTGGCTTCTCCAAGGTTACCCGCGATCTTACCGATAAAAAAATGAGCGAGGAAAGTCTGCGACAGAGTGAAGAACGCTACCGTTCGCTCGTAGAGCAGGTAACCGACTACGGTATTTTCATGCTTGACGAGAAGGGAAGGATCATCAGTTGGAATGAAGGAGCAAGGCGCATTAAGGGATACGAACAAAGCGATATTATCGGCAAGTACTTTTCCATTTTCTATCCTGAAGAAGACATTCTGAATGGCAAGCCCGCCTATGAGCTTAAAGTTGCCCGCGCTGAAGGGAAATACGAAGAGGAAGGCTGGAGAGTAAAAAAAGATGGAAGTCTTTTCTGGGCCAGTGTGGTCATCACAGCCATTTACAATAGCAATGGAATTCATATCGGCTTTTCAAAAGTCACGAGGGATCTCACTGAACGAAAAGAAGCTGAGCGAGCCTTGCGCGAGAGCTATGAGCGCTACCGACTTCTTGCAGATCAGTTGAAAGCCACCAATACGCAACTGAGCTATGCGAACCAGGAACTGGAACAGTTTACCTCGATTGTCTCACACGACCTCCAGGAGCCTATCCGCACCATCAAGAGCTTCCTGCAACTCATCAACATTAAGCTGAATAACGAGCAGAATGATGATCTAAAAACCTATATAGAAAAGGCTGTGACTGCTGCAGACCGTATGAGGATGCTGATCCAAAATCTTCTTCATTATTCGCAGTTGAGTAAAGGTGAGCTTGTGGAGGAAACAATGAGCGTTGAGGATATCATCAATGAAGCAGTTCAAAACGTCCGGTCGTCTGTAGCGAAGAACAACGCTCAGATTAGTATCGAGACCGACGTACACACCATTGAGGGCGACCGTGTACAGCTAGTGCAGCTAATACAAAACCTGTTGAGTAATGCACTCAAGTTTACGGATAGGCAATCGCCAAAAATTAAGATCAGCGCGGTTCGCGAAAATGGCCATGTAAAGTTTTCCGTGAGCGACAATGGCATTGGCATCGCCGAAACGGATCTCAATAAAGTGTTCGAGATCTTCAGACGACTTCATACTAATAAAGCTTATCCTGGTACAGGAATTGGCCTGGCCATATGCAAGAAGATCGTAGACCGGCATCGTGGAAAAATATGGCCCGAATCGAAACCGGGCAAAGGCACTACATTTTATTTCACTCTGAACGAAGAACAGGAAACCGCACCCCACTATGAAGAGGTATAAGATCATTATAGTCGAGAATGACGAGGACGAACAGCTTTTTATGAAGGAAGGGTTTGAGACGGCCAACCTGTTCGAGGTCATTGCTGTAGTGATAAATGGAGATACCCTCTTCGAATGGCTGACTCAAAATGTCAATTCTCTCCCGGACATCATACTTTCCGATCTGAATATGCCCGGTAAGAATGGCTACGATGTCATCAAAGAGGTAAAGTCAAACCCTCTTTATTCCCACATTCCCGTCGTCATTACTTCAACCTCGTCTACGCGCACTATTATGGAAAAATGTATTACGGCCGGCGCCTCGGAATACATTGTCAAGCCGGAGACCTTTGTTGAGTACGTTCCGTACGTGAAGGATTTATATAATCGTGTAGAGGAAAAACAGTTAGTAAGATAACTCCACCCGTTAATTGTTTACCACGGAAGAAATCAGTTCTTTCAGTGCTTTGTACTCGCTGGGCTTCGTAATAAAGCCATCTGCTCCCAATTCCTTCGCAATCTCTCTTTCTCTGTCCTGCGAAGATGTCGTGAACATGATGACAGGAATATGCCTCAGGTGATCCGTCTTTTTAAATTCCGCGAGGCATTGCCAGCCACTTACAATAGGCATGTTGATGTCAAGGAAGATCACGTCCGGTAAGCCCGTGTGCTTATCCAGTAGAACGCTCAGTCCCGTTTTAGAGTCATCGTAATGTTCAAATGCAATAGAGGAGTTGATTTCCCAAAGCGCTTCTTTAAAAAGTTCGGCGTCATCCCGGTCATCATCAATAAGCAAAACCTGTTTCATAAAGACTAGATATTCTTATTCTGTT
>Ga0157372_10004491_pt1 | contig 14885 bp, 12 predicted proteins | sample C55metaG_FD_115307 | JGI IMG/M metagenome (GOLD analysis project Ga0157372, IMG submission 115307) | Corn rhizosphere microbial communities from Kellogg Biological Station, Michigan, USA - C5-5 metaG | ecosystem: Host-associated > Plants > Roots > Rhizosphere > Soil | place: USA: Michigan... | reverse complement strand
GCGCTACAAGCGCAACGTCCCCGGCCACACGACGACCGCTTACAAGCAGCCCGCGCCGGTGCCGGAGCGGGCCGAACTGGAGCAGGCGGCCCGCACGCTGGCGAACAAGGTCAAGCCGGCGATCCTGGCGGGCCAGGGTGCCCGCGGCGCGGGAGCCGAGCTGGAGAAGCTCGCCGAACTGCTGGGCGCGCCGATCATCAAGGCGCAGCTCGGCAAGGACTGCGTGCCGGACGACAGCCCGTACGTAACCGGCTCGATCGGCGTGGTGGGCACGCGCCCCTCGCAGGAGGCGATGGAGCAGTGCGACGCCCTCGTGATCGTGGGCAGCTCGTTCCCGTACATCGAGTTCCTCCCGCAGCCTGGCCAGGCGGCCTGCGTGCAGATAGACGCGCGGCCCGAGCGGATCGGACTGCGCTACCCGGCGGACGTCGGCCTGGTGGGCGACGCTCGCGCGACCCTTCAGGCGTTGATCCCGCTGGTGGAGCGCAACGAGAGCCGGGAGTTCCTCGAGCAGGCGCAGTCCGGGATGGAGGACTGGTGGGCGCTGATGGAGGAGCGCGGAACGAGCGAGGAGTCCCCGATGAAGCCGCAGGTGGTGGCATGGCACCTGTCAGAGGCGCTCGCGGACGACGCGATCCTGTGCGGCGACTCAGGCACGGTCACCACCTGGGCCGCGCGCATGAAGCTGCGCCGCGGTCAGAGCTTCTCTTTCAGCGGAACGAACTGCTCGATGGCCGCGGCGCTGCCATATGCCATCGGCGCGCAGACCGCCTTCCCCCACCGTCAGGTGGTGGCCTTCACCGGCGACGGCTCGCTGACGATGATGCTCGGCGACCTTGCCACGCTCGTGCAGGAGCAGCTGCCGGTGAAGCTGATCGTGTTGAAGAACAACACGCTCGGACTGATCAAGTGGGAGCAGATGGTGTTCATCGGCAACCCGGAGTACGGCGTGGACTTCACGCCGATCGACTTCGTGAAGATTGCCGAGGGCTTCGGCATCCACTCGGTGCGCATCGAGGAGCCGGGCCGCTGCGGCGATCAGCTGCGTGACGCTCTCGCCCACGAGGGGCCCGTGGTGATCGAGGCCGTGGTGGACGAGAACGAGCCGCCGCTGCCGCCCAAGATCACGAGCGACCAGGCCAAGGCGCTGGCCCAGGCGCTCGTGCGCGGTGAGGAGCAGCGGCGCCAGATCGCGTTGTCGATCAGCCGCAGCTTCATCGACGAGAGCACCTTCGCCTCTAGCCCGTACGGCGTGGCCGAGCGGCTTAAGGAGAAGGTGACGGGCCTGGCCGGCGGCGACAAATGATCGACCGCCGCGCCCTCGCCTATGCCCTGATGAGGTCGGTGCAGGGCGAGGTGCGCTTCAGCGACGGCGCCCGCGCCCTCTACGCCAACGACGCCTCGGTCTACCGCCAGGTGCCTCTTGGAGTGGTGCTGCCCAAGTCGGCGGCTGACGTGGAGGCGACCGTGGCGGCGTGCCGGGAGCACGGCGCGCCGATCGTGGCCCGCGGCTGCGGCACTGGCCTGGCCGGACAGACGGTGAACGAGGGCGTGCTGATCGACTTCTCCAAGTACATGCACGAGCTGATCGAGCTCGATCCGGAGCGGCGGGTGGCGCGCGTGCAGCCGGGCATCGTGCTCGACTGGCTGCGCGACGCCGCCGAGGAGCACGAGCTCACCTTCGGGCCGGACCCAGCCACCCACAGCCGTTGCACGCTCGGCGGCATGATCGGCAACAACTCCTGCGGCACGCACTCGATCATGGCCGGGGTCACGGCCGACAACATCGAGTCGCTGGACGTGCTGCTCTACGACGGCACGCGCCTGACCGCTCCCAGCAGCGTGACGGACGAGGAGCTCGAGCGGAAGATCGCGGCCGGGGGGCGCGAGGGCGAGATCTACGGGCGCCTGCGCGACCTGCGCGACCGCTACGCCGACCTCGTGCGCGAGCGCTATCCCAAGATTCCGCGCCGCATCTCGGGCTACAACCTCGACGCGCTGCTGCCTGAGCGGGGCTTCAACGTGGCCGCCGCGCTGGTGGGCACCGAGGCGACCTGCGGGCTAACGCTCGAGGCCCGCTGCAAGCTCGTGCCGAGCCCGCAGTACCGCTCGCTCGTGCTGCTGGGCTACCACGACTGCCCCACCTCGGCCGACCAGGTGCCGGCGATCATGGAGTTCGATCCGATCGCGCTCGAGACCTTCGACCGGCGGCTCGTGAACAACGAGCTGGAGAAGGGCTTCAAGCGCCACCCGGAGCTGCTGCCGGGCGGCGAGGCGTGGCTGCTCGTGGAGTTCGGCGGCGACAGCAAGGAGGAGGCCGACGAGCAGGCCGAGCGGATGCTGTCCAAGCTGGGCGACGACAAGGGTCCGCATGTGGACAGCAAGCTCTACGAGGACCCGCAGGAGATCGCACAGGTCTGGGAGATCCGCGAGGGCGGGGTCGGGCACAGCAAGATCCCGGGCAAGCACCCGGGCTGGCCCTCGTGGGAGGACGCCGCCGTGGCGCCCGAGCGGATCGGCGACTACATCCGCGATCTCGAGGCCCTGTGCGAGAAGCACGGGCGCAAGGTGTCCTGCATCTTCGGCCACGTGGGGCACGGCTGCGTGCACTCGCGGATCGACTTCGACTTCCTCACGCACGAGGGAGTGGCCAATTACCGGCGCTTCATGGAGGACGCCGCCGAGCTGGTGGGCGGCAAGTACCACGGCTCGCTGTCCGGCGAGCACGGCGACGGCCAGGCGCGCGCCGAGCTGCTGGACCGCATGTTCGGGCGCGAGCTGGTGCAGGCCTTCCACGAGTTCAAGGCGATCTGGGACCCGGACTGGAAGATGAACCCCGGCAAGGTGGCCGACCCCTACCCACTCGACACGAACCTGCAGATCGACCCGAGCTACCGCACGCGCCCCGTGCGCACGCGCTTTGCGTTCCCGATGGACAACGGCAGCTTCGCCGCCGCGGCCGAGCGCTGCTTCGGCGTGGGTGCCTGCCGTGACCAGGAGGGCACGATGTGCCCGAGCTACCAGGTCACGCTGGAGGAGAAGCACTCCACGCGCGGCCGCGCGCGCATGCTGTTCGAGATGATGCGCGGCGACGTTCTAGAGGGCGGCTGGCGCAACGACGAGGTGAAGGAATCGCTCGACCTGTGCCTGGCCTGCAAGGGCTGCAAGCACGAGTGCCCCGTGCGCGTGGACATGGCCAGCTACAAGGCTGAGTTCCTGTCCCACTACTGGTCGCGCCGGCTGCGCCCGCGGCACGCCTACGCGCTCGGGCTGATCCACTGGGAGGCGCGGCTGGCCGCGCGCGCGCCGAGGTTTGTGAACGCGTTGACGCACCGCAAGCCCTTCGCCGGCCTGGCCAAGCGAGCGGCGGGCGTCGCGCCAGATCGGGAGCCGCCGGCCTTCGCCCGGCAGACGTTCCGAGACTGGTTCGGTGCCCGCCCTCGCGCTGCCGCCGGCAGGCCGCGCGTGATCCTCTGGGCCGACACCTTCAGCAACTACTTCGAGCCCCAGGTGGCCATCGCCGCCACCGAGGTGCTGGAGGCCGCGGGCTACAACGTGGTGGTGCCCGAGCGCCAGCTCTGCTGCGGGCGGCCGCTCTACGACTACGGGATGCTGACGCTGGCCAAGTGGCACCTGCGCCAGATCATCAGCACGCTCGACACCGAGATCGAGGCGGGCACGCCCGTGGTGGCGCTCGAGCCGAGCTGCGGTGCGGTGCTGCGCGACGAGCTGCAGAACATGCTGCCCCACGACGAGGACGCGAAGCGGCTGGGCCGGCTGACGATGTCGCTCGGCGAGTTCCTGGCGCGGCGCACGGACGAGTGGCCGCTGCCGACCCTCGACCGCCGGGCGCTGGTGCACCTGCACTGTCACCAGAAGGCCACGAGCGACACCGACTGCGACATGCGGGTGCTCGATCGCCTCGGGCTCGACTGGGAGCTGATCGACTCGGGTTGCTGCGGCCTGGCGGGCTCGTTCGGTTACGAGGCGGGCGAGAAGTACGAGGTGTCGATGAAGGCGGGCGAGCAGGTGCTCCTACCCGCCGTGCGCGAGGCCCCCAAGCACGCCCTGATCGTGACGGACGGGTTCTCGTGCCGCAGCCAGATCAAGCACGGCACCGACCGCCAGGCCCTGCACCTGGCGCAGGTACTCCAGCTCGCGATCCGCGAGGGCGGGCGGCCCGCCGGCGGCGAGTATCCGGAGCGCGAGACGCAGCCGATGTTTGCGGCCTAACACGGGGTGGGGAGTCGGCGTCGCGGCGGGGTAGTCCAGAAGCGCAGGCGACCAAGGAGTCTTTATGGCAACCGTCCAGGCAGTTCAAGATCGCCGGACCGCGCCGCAACCGGGTGCGCTCGAGCCGCGCGGACCGGCGCGCTTCATCGCCGATCCCGCAGCGGTCGGGCTCGCGGGCTTCGGACTGACCACCTTCGCCCTGGGGATGATCAACGTCGGGGCAATCTCCACGAGCGCGTTGCCGGTGATCTTCCCGCTCGCGCTCGCATACGGCGGCCTGGTTCAGCTGCTCGCCGGCATGTGGGCCTTCATCCGCGGCGACACGTTCGCGGCGGTCGGGTTCAGCTCGTACGGCGGGTTCTGGATCTCGTTCTGGGCGCTCAACGCGTTCTTCCTGAAGAGCATCCCACCGAACGAACAGGGAGCAGCGCTCGCGCTGTACCTGTCGGTGTGGGGCTTCTTCACCTTCTACCTGTGGCTGGCCTCGTTCCGGGTGAGCTGGGGCGTGAACCTCGTCCTGCTCACGCTGACCGTTGCGTACGGGCTGCTGGCCGCGGGCAAGGCCGGAGATTCGATGGGCACCTACCACGTGGGCGGCGCGTTCACCCTCGCGACCGCATCCATCGCCTGGTACGTGTCGGCCGCCGTGACTATCAACCACACGTTCGGTCGCACTCTGCTGCCGCTCGGCGAGCGACGCGCGGTTCAGCAGGATGCCGCGCCGTAGGTCGCGCACTTCCCAACCTGGCGCCACTGGTCCCGGTGCTCCCCTCCTCTCCGCCGGGATCGGTGGCGGCAGTCCTTCGCGCCGATCTGTGATTCTCCCCACCCTATGGGGGGTAGACCTTCGTGAGATGACGCGAACGGGTGAAATCGTGCGCGTCCTCGAGATCGATCCGGATCTCGCGGAATCGCTGGAAGCCGACAGCGAAGCGCTGGCCCTTGCGCGAGCGGCGGCGGTCGCGCGTGTCGACCTGCTCGAGGTGGGCGACTGGAACGGCGCCGAGGACTACCCGGCATCCGCCGGGCATCTCGGCCTGCTGATCCTCGACGGTCTGCTGGCGCGCACCGTGCAGGTCGGAAAGCGCGCGTGCGCCGAGCTGCTCGGGCCGGGCGACTTCCTGCGCCCGTGGGTGGAGTTCGCGCCGAACTCGTCCGTGCCGATGGAGGCGCACTGGACGGTGGTGGACGAGGTGCGGGTGGCGGTGCTCGATCGCCGCTTTGCTGCCACGATCGCCCGCTTCCCCGAGGTGGCGGCGGCGATCCTCGATCGCGTGATGTTGCGCTCGCGCTGGCTCGCATTCAACCTGGCGGTCTGCCACCTGAAGCGGATCGAGACGCGCGTGCTGGTGGTGCTGTGGCACTTCGCCGACCGCTGGGGCCGGGTCGGCCCCGACGGAGTGCGTGTGCCGATCAGGATCACCCATCAGCTGCTGGCCAGCGTGGTTGGCTCGCAGCGCCCCTCGGTCACCACGGCGCTCAGCGCGTTGAAGCGCGAGGGCCTGGTGGAGCGCCTGCCCGACGGCTCCTGGCTGCTCCACGGCGAGCCACCGCAGGAACTCGGTCGCGTGCAGGACTCGGTCGGCGGCAAGCCGCTCGAGGAAGACGCACTGGCTTAGTCAAGCCACTGAGCCGGCGGCCGCGGCGCGCCGCAGCTCCACCTTGCCCGACCCGAGCCGCTCGCCCAGGCGCGACGCCAGGGCCATGATCGTCAGCGCCGGGTTGGCGGAGCCCTGCGTGGGCATCACGCTGCCGTCGGTCACGAACAGGTTGGGAACGCCCCAGGCGCGGTGGTCCGAGTCCACAACGCTGTGCTCGGGGTGCGTCCCCATCCGGCAGCCGCCCACGAGATGCGCGTAGCGGTCGATCGTGAGCGTGTCCTGCGCGCCGGCGTGCTCCCAGATCTCCGCGATCACCTTCTTCGAGTAGGCGATGTTGGCGCGGTCGTTCTCCGACTGCGTGTAGTCGAAGCGCGGGATAGGCATGCCGAACTGGTCCAGCTCGTCGGTGAGCGTGACGCGATTCTCCGGCAGCGGCAGCAGCTCGTTGAGCACGCCGAGCACGGTCCAGTGGATGTAGTCGCGCATGTACTCGCGCAGCGTGTAGCCCCAGTGGCCGTCGGCGATCACGTGCTCGGACCAGCCGATCGGCATCGGCGAGACCGTCTGGATGCTGAACCCGCGCGCGAAGCCGCGTGACTCGTCGGTCTCGTAGAACTGCTCGGACGACACCTCGGGCGGCGGGCCCTTGTACATGTACATCGGCTCCGGGAAGCGGGCAGCGGTCTGCGACGCGCCCTGCACCATCACGTAGCGCCCCACCTGGTCGTGCTCGTTGGCCAGCCCGTTCGGGAAGCGGGCGCTGGTGGAGTTGAGCAAGAGCCGCGGCGACTCGATCGAGTAGCCGGCCACCGCCACGGCGGCGGCGCGCTGGAAGTGCTCCGTGCCGTCGTGCAAGTAGGGCACCCCGGTAACGCGACCGGACGACTCGTCCAGCTCCACGCGAATGGCCATGCAGTCGGCGCGGATCTCGGCGCCGTGCTCGATCGCGTCCGGCACGTGCGTGACGAGCGGGCTGCCCTTCGCGTTCACCTTGCAGGCCTCGAGGCAGAAGCCGCGGTAGATGCAGTGCGGCCGGTTGCCGAAGGCGCCGTTGGCGATCCCCACGGGGCCGACCCGCATCTCGATGCCGCAGTCGCGCGCGCCCTTCCACGCCACCTCCGCCGCGCCGGCTATCGGGTGCGCGCCCATCGGGTAGCCGTGCGGATCGCCCCACGGCCAGAACTGGCCGGCCACCGGCAGCTCCGCCTCGCAGCGCTCGTAGTGCTCCTTCAGGTCCCAGTAGGAGATCGGCCAGTCGGCGCCCACCCGATCGCGCGTGTAGGTCTCGAAGTCGGAGGGGTGGAAGCGCGGCGTGTAGCCCGCGTAATGCACCATCGAGCCGCCCACGCCGTGGCCCGAGTTGTTCTTGCCCATCTGCACCGGGTCCTCGCCGCCGACGATGCGCTTGTCGGTCCAGAACAGCTTGTGCGAGCCGGCCTCGTCCGACACCCAGTCGCGGTCGGGATCCCAGAACGGGCCGCGCTCGAGCACAACCACGCGCCAGCCGTACCGCGCCAGCCGCTGGGCCAGCACGCCGCCGCCCGCGCCGCAGCCCACGATGAGCATGTCCACCTCATCGTCGTCGCGGTAGTGAGCCATGCGGTCCACGTTCGGCACCCCACGCCTGTGCGGGTGAAGGATGAAGGCCGAGTCGTTGTCCGGCGGCCGGACGGAGCCCTTGAAGAACGTGCGTGCCCGGCTCACTCGAGCCCGCGCTCCCGCGTGTCCTTCACGGGGTCGACCTCGAACGCGGGCTTGGGCTCCCACGGCTCCCGGCTGCCGAGCGCCGCGTAGCCGCGCGGGTAGGCCGGGCCGCCGAAGCCGATCTCGTTCCAGGCCCAGGGATGCGAGTAGAAGGCCGACAGGATCGCGCGCGTGACCACGCTCCATGCCTTCGACACGTCCATTTCCTCCCACTCCAGCTTGCCCTTGGCGAAGCGGTCGACGATCTGGCGCTGCGCCTCCTGCGACAGCGCCGCGAAGTCGTGCGCGCCGGCCGCCTGCGCCTCCTCGTCGAGCTTGCGCGCCACGATCCGCCACACGTCGCGGTCGTCGGGCATGCCGGCGAACTGGTAGCCGTCGAGCTCTCCCGCATGGAACTTGGCGTCCACCATGCTCAGCACGGGGATGCGGGGCTCGTCGTCCTGCGCAGTCACCGTGTCGCAGAAAGCCTTCAGCGTGGGACGCTCGTTCTCGTGGAAGAACCGGAACGGCGGCACGTTGTGCACGCGGTCCATCACGACCTTGCGCGTGACCTCATCCCAGTGGTCGGCCTGGGACAGCACGTCCCAATCGGGATAGCGCCCGATCATCTGCGGCGTAGTACCGCGCCGGTGACGAGGCAAGCCCTGTGGCCTGTGGCCCGAGGCCTGTGGCCTCACTTCTCCCTCCTGGCGAGTGCGGCAACCAACCCCATCCCACCCACCAGTGCCAGCGAGCCGGGCGCGAGCAGCGGCGGCCCCATCACGAGGTTGTACGTGGGCTCCGCGAAGCCGCCGGGCTTGCGCGCCACTCCGCGGACGTGCGTGATCACGCCGATCAGCCCGTCCAGGCAGTAGAGCGCCGAGACCGCCGGCAGCGTGGTGCGCGCGTGGCGCTCGCTGAACACGCCCGCCACGCCCGCGGCGGTGAGCGGCGGCGTGAGCGCGATCGGCGTCCACATCCACTTGTCGCCGAACGAGCCCTTGTAGTGCTCCAGGTAGATCTCGAAACCCAGGCCGACGGCGCTGAACGCGGTGAGCGCGGACAGCGTCTTCTGGAACCGGCCGTTCAGCAGGTTGCGGCGCAGCTTCTTCATAGCGCGTACTCCTCGGCGGCATCGCGGCGCAGCTCGAGCCCGAGGCCCGGCCGCGATGCGTCCGGCTCGAGGTAGCCGTGGTCGGGCGAGAGCACGCCGTCGAACAACATGGACTCGATGCGAACGTGGTCATGGAAGTACTCGAGATGCGTGAGGGTCTCCATCGCGCAGCAGGCGTGGGCGGAGATGGCCGGCGCGCAGTGCGCCGAGAACGGGATCGAGCGCGCGCGGCAGACCGCGTCCACGCGCAGGAAGCCGGTGATGCCGGCACAGCGCGTCACGTCCGCCTGCTGGATGTCCACGCAGCCCGCCATGCGCTCGAAGTACGGAAGCTCGAAGCCATACTCGCCGGCCGCCACGTTCACGCCCGCCGGACCGCGATCGCGCAGCAGGCGCAGCCCCTCGAGATCCTCGGAGCTGACCGGCTCCTCCACGTAGGACACGCCGTACGCGCCGGCGTAGAGGTCCATCCAGCGGAGCGCCTCCTTGCGGCTCCAGGCGCCGTTCGCGTCAACCATCAGCTCCACGTCCGGCCCGACGGCCGCTCGCGCGGCGCGCACGCGCTCCACGTCGGCGCCGGGGTCGCGCCCCACCTTCATCTTCACGCGCGGGATGCCCTGCTCCACCCAGCCCGCGAGCTGGGACGCGAGCTTGTCGTTCGAGTACGAGGTGAAGCCGCCGCTGCCGTACACCGGCACGCGCGCGTGGAAGCGCCCGAGCAGGTCCGCCAGGGCCACGCCCAGGAGGCGCGCCTTGAGATCCCACAGCGCGATGTCCACCGCCGAGATCGCCATCGCGGCCACGCCCGGCTGGCCGAGATTGCGCACCGCGGACTGCATACCGGCCCAGGCCGCCTGCGGCGACAGCGGATCGCAGCCGCGCACCACGCCAGCGAGCTTGCTCTCGATCAGCTTGGCCGCGGACACGTCTGAGTAGGTGAAGCCAAGGCCGGTCTCGCCACCGCCCGCCACCTCCACCAGCACGAGCGTGGTGGAGTCCCACTCAAGCGTGCCGTCGGACTCGGGCTGGTCGGTCGGGACCTCGTAGGCGGACACCTCGAGGCGCTCGACCGCCACCTCACTTGCTACCCGCACGGACCTCCTATCGGTTGGCGAAGTCGGCCAGCTTTGCCCGCAAAGTCTGCCGGATGATGTGCCCGCGGTTGGGGTCGCCGGAGGCCAGCGACTTCGCCATCTCGCGCGCCTGATCGAAGCGGATGTGCGGCGGCAGCGGCGGCACCTCCGGATCGGTCACGGCCTCGATCAGCACCGGGCCGTCGGCGGCGAACGCGCGGTCGAGCCCTTCGGCCACCTGCTCCGGAGAGTCGATGCGGATGCCGGTCAGCCCCAGCAGCTCGGCATAGCGGGCGAACGGGAAGTCCGGCAGGTTCTGGGAGACCTCGAGCTTGGGGTCGCCTGCCAGCACGCGCTGCTCCCACGTGACCTGGTTGAGGTCGTGGTTGTAAAGCACGACGATCACGAGCTGCTGGTTCTGCCAGCGGTCGCGGTACTTGACGATGTCGATCAGCGCGTTGATGCCGAGCATCTGCATCGCGCCGTCACCCAGGCAGGCGACTACGGGCCGGTCCGGATACGCCATCTTGGCCGCGAGCGCGTACGGCACGCCCGGGCACATGGTCGCCAGCGTGCCCGAGAGCGCGGCCTTCATTCCCGCGCGGACCTTGAGGTGGCGCGCCCACCAGTCGGTGGCCGAGCCGGAGTCCGACGTGAGGATGCACTGGTCAGGCAGCCGCGGCGAGAGCTCCTGGAACAGATACTCCGGGTTAAGCGGGTCGGCCGGCTCCTGCGCGCGACCGTCGAGGATGTCCCACCAGCGGTCGATGTTCTGCTCGATCTCCTCGCGCCAGGAGCGGTCCTCCTTGCGGCGCAGCTCGGGGATCAGCGCGGTCAGCGTCTCCTTCGCGTCGCCCACCAGCTGCACGTCCACCGGGTAGCGCATGGCCACGAGGCGGCCGTCGATGTCGATCTGCACGCACTTCGCCTGGCCCTCCTCAGGCAGCCACTCGGAGTAGGGGAAGCTCGTGCCGACCATCAGCAGCGTGTCGCAGTCCTGCATCATGTCCGCGCTCGGCTTGGTGCCGAGCAGGCCGATCGAGCCGGTCACGTAGGGCAGATCGTCGGGCAGAGCGGCCTTGCCGTTCAGCGCCTTGGCCACACCGCAGCCGAGCAGGTCGGCCGTCTGCATGACCTCCTTCTCGGCGCCGATCGCGCCCTGGCCGATCAGCATTGCCACCTTCTCGCCCGAGTTGAGGATCTCGGCGGCGGCCGTCAGCTCGTCCCTGTGAGGAAGCACTCGCGGCTGGCTGAAGCCCACGGATGAGAAGACAGAGCCGTGCGCCCGCGGCGGCTCCTCCCACTGCGACTCCTGCACGTCGTCCGGGAAGATCACGCAGGTGACGGTGCGCGAGGCCTTGGCGATGCGCATCGCGCGGTCGATCAGGTGGCGCGCCTGCGACGGAGCCATGCAGTACTGCACGAACTCGGAGGCCACGTCCTTGAACAGCACCTGCAGGTCGACCTCCTGCTGATAGTTCGCGCCGAGCGAGGTGCGGCCCTGCTGACCTACGATGGCGACCACCGGAGCGTGGTCGAGCTTGGCGTCGTAGAGGCCGTTCAGAAGATGGATCGCGCCGGGGCCGGAGGTGGCCATGCACACGCCCACCTCGCCGGTGAACTTGGCGTGCGCGCACGCCGCGAAGGCGGCGATCTCCTCGTGGCGCGTCTGGATGAACTCGGGCTTCTCGACGTGGTGGAAGGCACCGAGGAGCCCGTTGATCCCATCGCCCGGATATCCGTAGATCTTGTCCACGCCCCACTCGTTGAGGCGGTTCAATACGAACTCCGAGACCTTCTGGCTCATCTTCTTCCTTTCCGTGGGCGGTCTGGGAAGGCGCTTACCCGTACAGGTCTGCGGTAAGCGTGAACACGTTCTTATGCGGACTAGGAGAAGTGGGGCAGGACCTCCTTCGCCCAGGTGTCGAAGAACTCGTCCTGGTTCGATCCGATCTGCTGCACGAACAGCTCGTCCACGCCGGCATCCGCGTACTCCTGGAGGGCCTCCATGTGGCGGTCCAGGTGCGGCCCGCAGGGCACCGTGTCGGCCACCATGTCCTCGGTCACGAGCTCGCTCGCCTGCTCGAAGTGCGCGGGCGTGGGCAGCACCTGCGCGAGCTCGCCCGGGAGGTGCTCGTTGGGCCACAGCCGGTAGGCGGTCTCGCGCGCCTTCGCCTCGTCGCTGTCGAAGCAGACCTTGGTCCCGGCCTGCACCGGGCCCTTGCCGCCCTCGCTGCGGTACAGCTCGATCAGCTCGTCGGGCGCGGTGGTGCAGTAGCCGTCGCCGATCCTGGCCGCCAGCTTCGTGGCCAGCGGGCCGAAGCCCGACACGAGGATCTCCGGCGGCTCGTCCGGCAGGTCGTAAATGCGCGCGTTCTCCACGAGATAGTGCTTGCCGCGGTGGTCCTGGTTGCCGCCCTGCCACAGGGTGCGGATCACCTCCACGGCCTCCTCGAGCATCTCGAGCCGCGTCTCGGCGGGCGGCCAGCGGTCGCCCAGGATGTGCTCGTTCAGCGCCTCGCCGCTGCCCACTCCCAGCTGGAAGCGGCCCTCGAGCAGAATCGAGGCCGTGGCCGCCGCGTGCGCGATCACCGCGGGGTGGATGCGCACGGTGGGGCACGTCACGCCGGTGGTCACACGCATGTTCGTGGCCTGCGCGATCGCGCCGATCGTGCCCCACACGAACGGGCTGTGACCCTGCTCGTCGATCCACGGGTGGTAGTGGTCGGAGATCCAGAGCGCGTGGAAGCCAGCCTCCTCCCCGCGCTGCGCCTGGCGCACGAGGTCGACCGGGCCCCACTCCTCGCTCGAGAGGAACAGGCCGAGCTTCATCGGGTCAGACCGTCACGCCCTGGGCCTCGAGCGAGGCGTCGGCCGCCTCCGGGAACTGCTCGGCGATCTTCGCCGCCGCCGCGCGCTCCTGGGTGAGGATCTGCTCGGCGAGCTGAATCGCGTGTCCGTCGGCGGCCTCCGTGGCCACGACCTTGAGCAGCTCGTAGGCCGCTATCTCGAGGTGCTCGAAGGCGTAGGCGAACGCGGCGAGCTTGCCGGGCGTGTCCGGATGCGCCGCGAAGAAGCCGCCCCAGTTGAGCCCGCCGAGGCCGAGGGCCGCGTCCTTGATCGCGTTGGTACGGCCGCCCTTCTCGGTGATGAGGTGCTCCACGAGGTGCTCGTGCTGGCGCGTCTCCTCGAGGTGCTCCTCGAACAGCCGGCCGAGTGCGCTGGTGCCGGCGATCGCCGGGCCGCGCTCGAGGAGGTTGATGGCCTGCTTCTCGAGGGCGTGAGCGTCGGCCAGGTACTTGAGGAGCTGCTCGTCCATGTCGTCCGGCTCGAGCTCGCGCAGCGCCGCCTTGGCGGCGACCTCGAAGTTCGCGGCCAGGCGCTCCTTCATCGCGCGCTCCTCGTCGCGGATGCGGCGCGCGGCCTCAACCGTCTCCTGGTCGCCGGCACGCTCCGCCACCTGGGCGAGCAGCTCGTAGCTCGCCTCCTCCAGCGCCTCGTAGGAGTGCGCGTGGGCGACGAGCTTGCCGGGAGTGTCCGGCTGGAACTTGGCGAACAGCGCGAAGCCCACGCCGCCCGCCTCCATCACCAGGTTCTTCACGGTGGACGGGCTGCCGCCGTGCGCCTCGAGGCGCTCGCCGACAGTGTGCTCGTGGCCCTCGGTCTCGTGGAGGTGGTCCTCGAAGAGCTTCGCAAGCTTCGGGTCGCCCGCGATGCCGGGCGCCATCTTCATCTGGACGAGCGCCTGCTTCTCGATCGAGTAGGCGTCGCTCAGGTACTTCTCGAGCTGGGTGTCAAGGCTGTCGTTCGTCATGGCACGCCGTCTACCCGGCGTGCCACGGCCTACACCGCTTTGGCTAGCGCGTCAGCGTCTCCTGATCGCGCGCGGTGAAGTCAGTCTTCTGAGCCTTTGCGTCATCGATCTCGGTGTGGATGTCGGTGGCGCGCTTGGCCCTCGCGGCGAACATCCAGAGGCCGCCGGCGATCAGCGCCAGGATCAGGAACGGGATGCCGAAGATCGGCGCGCCCCACACGAAGCCGAGGACGGCGACGATCCCGAACACCACCGTGAGCGGAAGAACGATCGCTGTGTTCATGTTCACCGAGTGCCCGCACGGGGACCTGTGCAAACCCTGATCGGGTTGCGCGGAAGTAGTGCCAGCCGCACTTGACCGGCGCATGCGAGCGGGCGTAGTGTCGATCGCAACTAGCCCACGCCGCTCCGCACACATATCTCCGGACTCGAGGAGGCCCCGATGACCCTCAACCGGCTCGTGGTATTGCTCACGCCACTCGTCTTCGCGCCGGCCGCAGGCTGGGCAGCAAGCGCGATCGCCAAGTACGCCCCGGGTGTCGACGTATCGCAGGACGACATCCAGAAGGTCTTCATCGCGGGGGCGCTGATCGCCCTGGCGCCCGCCGCGCAGTGGCTGCACGGCTGGCAGAAGCACGAGGCGCGCCAGGCCGCCGCCGAGCAGGCGGTCGAGACCGGGCTCGCGGGCGGCGGCGGCGCCCCCGCGCTGGCGGCAACAGCCGCCGCGCCCGAGTTCGACGGCGGCGACGACGACTTCGATGCCCTGGCCGAGCTCGACCAGTTCGGCGAGGACGACCTCGAAGACGACGACCTCGACGCGCTGCTCGCCGACGACGGCGAGCTGGCCACGATCGAGAGCTGAGCATGTCACCCATAGCGCAGGGCCTCGACCGCGCTGCAGCGCCCGACGCCGCCACCGCCAAGCGCATGCTCGACTCGATCGGCGGGCGCTGGTGGTGCGTGTACATCGGCGGGCCGACGTCGCGCGCCAGCGGCTGGACGCCCGAGCTCGTGAGCGACTACGTGAGCCACGGCATCGACCGCTTCATGCTCACCTACGCGGGGCGCCAGTGGGGCGGTCCGCTCACCCGCGCCCAGGGCCAGATCGACGCGCGGCAGGCGCTGCAGCTCGCCGCGCGCTTCGGCTACGGGGGCAACTACCCGCTCTGCCTGGACGTGGAGCAGCACACCTTCGATACCTCCCCACAGGGCACGGTGGAGTACGCCCGCGCCTGGTGTGAGGGAGTGGCGGCGGCCGGCGTACGACCAGGCGTCTACGCCAACCCGGCGCCGCTGCGCGCGATGCACGGCCAGGTGCCGGCCGAGTTCGTCTGGGTCGCGAGCTGGATCAGCCATGGAGTGGTCCG
>Ga0157372_10004490_pt1 | contig 14885 bp, 11 predicted proteins | sample C55metaG_FD_115307 | JGI IMG/M metagenome (GOLD analysis project Ga0157372, IMG submission 115307) | Corn rhizosphere microbial communities from Kellogg Biological Station, Michigan, USA - C5-5 metaG | ecosystem: Host-associated > Plants > Roots > Rhizosphere > Soil | place: USA: Michigan... | reverse complement strand
TCCTCCGCGGCCTTCCTCAGGCCTTCCGGGCGGCGGCTGCCATGGACGAAGAGATGGCTCCCGGGCCGTTACCGAAATCGTGCGAAGCCGATCCCAGTAATTTCTCTTGCAGGAGTGGAGCGAGCTTGCGCGCTTTGATCAGCACGACGCCTTCTGAATTTTGCACTTCGCCTTCGATGAGGAGAAATGCTTCTTCGGTAATTAAAAGACGCATCTTCTCGAAGAGATCCGGATGAACAATGGCATTGGCGACGCCTGTCTCATCTTCCAGGCTGATAAAAACGAATCCTTTGGCCGTGCCCGGACGCTGACGACAAATGACGTTGCCCGCAATCTGGATAGTTGCCCCATGCCGCGCCTGCACAAGATCGGCCGCGCGCCAGACATTCGGCACGCTTTCCCGGAGCAACTTCATTGGATGCGGCCCGGTGGTGAGATTCATCGTTTCGTAATCCGCCTGCACGCGCTCGGCCATCGTCATCGGCAGGAGCGGAGACTTGCTTGCCCGGGGAGTGCTCGAAATCGTTCCCCCGCGCGGATTTCTGGATCCGTTAGGGAGAATGCCAAATGCGACACGCTGCAAGCGCGCGTTCTCGAGCAAATCATCATGCAAAACTTCCTCGGCCTGCCACATGGCGGCACGGCGGTGTTCGGCGAAGCAATTGAAGGCGCCGAGCTCAGCCAGGCTGCGCAGTTCGTCCTGTCCCAGCGAAACACGCCGCTTTAAATCGTCGATCGAAGAAAAAGGTCTTTCTTGGCGTTCTCGTACTATTTCTTGAGCCCGCTCTTCCCGCATCCCGTTCACGACGCAGAAACCGAGTCGCACGGTATCATCGGAGATAACGGTGCAACGCCAGTCTGATTGCGAGACACAAACCGGTTTCATTTTCACGCCATGCCGGTTGGCGTCCTTCACAATGGTGGCCGATGTGTAAAATCCCATCGGCTGATTGTTCAAGAGACTGGCGTAGAACTCGGAGGCACGATGCACTTTCAAATAAGCGCTGCCGTAGGCAAGAATAGCGAAACTGATGGCGTGTGATTCCGGAAATCCGTAGAGTGCAAAGGAGCTGATCGACTGGATCACGTTGTCGATGACCGCCGGGGCCACATTCTTACGCAGCATGGCGGCGCGAAGTTTTATACTCACTTTCTTCATTCGTTCCTCGGATCGATGAAAGCTGAGCGCGCGGCGCAGCTCTTCCGCTTCGTCTCCGGAAAAATCGGCCATGACCATGGCGATCTTGAGCATTTGCTCCTGAAAAAGCGGCACGCCTAAAGTGCGCCCGAGAATTGGCTCGAGATGCGGATCGAAATAAGTCACTTTTTCGCGTCCCGCTCGCCGGGCCAGATAGGGATGGACCATGTCGCCCTGAATAGGTCCGGGCCGAATTATCGCGACCTCAATCACGACATCATAAAAACATTTTGGCTTCATGCGCGGAAGCGTCGCCATTTGGGCCCTGCTTTCGATTTGAAAGACCCCGATGGTGTCGGCTTTCTGCATGATCTCGAAGGTTGCTCGATCGTCTGTCGGAATATGCGCCAGATCGAGAGGACGCCCGCGTTCGCGACAAAGCTCGAGTGCATCCTGCATGACCGACATCATGCCAAGACCGAGCAAATCGACTTTTACAATGCCGAGATCTTCGCAATCGTCCTTATCCCATTGCGCAACGACGCGACCGGGCATGGACGCATTTTCCAGAGGAACAAATGCGCTCAGCTTGTTCTGACAAATAATCATTCCGCCCGAATGCTGACCGAGGTGCCGCGGCAATCCATAAATGGCATGATACAGACTAACGAAAGCGCGCATGCGCGCGTGTTCTTTGGGCAAGCCGGCCTGTTCGATCTGCGATTTCAAATCGAGCGTGTGCGGAAAGTCGCCGTTGGCAAAGAGATGCGAGAAGCGATCGACAATACTCACCGGAAAATTGAGCGCTTTTCCAATCTCACGAGCGGCGCTCCGCCCGCGATAGGTGATGACGTTAGCCGTCATGGCCGCACCGTGCCGGCCGTAACGACGATAAATTTCCTGGATCACGCTTTCGCGCCGGTCACCGCTCGGCAGATCGAGATCAATATCCGGCCAGCCTTTGCGTCCCTCACTGAGGAAGCGCTCGAAGACGAGATGATTACTCACCGGATCGACCGGGGTAATTCCCAGGCAATAACAGACCGCACTATTTGCGGCACTGCCGCGTCCCTGGACCATGATGTTGTGTTCACGGCAGAAGTTGACGATGTCCCAGACAATCAAAAAATAACCGGGAAACTTTAGCCGGGTAATGAGGGCCAATTCCTCTTCCAGCTTTTGTTTAACGGCACTGCTGATCGCGGAGTAACGCTGCTGCGCGCCGAAGAGAACAATGGTGCGTAGAAAACTATCCATATCGTGACCGCCGGGCACCGGAAAATCAGGAAACTGGTACCCGATATTTTCGAGAGAGAACGTTAGGCGCTCGGCCAGAGCCTCCGTCTGGTCGATTGCTTCGGGCAGATCGTGGAAGAGCTCGCGCATCTCCTGATCACTCTTCAAATGCCGCTCCGCATTGAGGGTAAGGCGCCGACCGGCCGCATCGAGATGAGTATGTTCGCGAATACAGGTAAAGACATCGAGCACCTGTCGCCCTGAGGGGGTCGCGTATTGCACGCCATTCGTGGCGAGAAGCGGGATTCGATAGGCCTGAGAGAGATCAATCAGTTGTTCGTTAGTCCGATTCTCTCCGCGCACCAAATGCCGCTGGATTTCGACGAACACGTTATTGCGCCCGTAAGTGTTTACCAGACACTGCAGTCGCTGAGCAGACTCTCGGGTAGCGCACTCGTCCCGAGTGCTGGTGACGACGTCTCGTCGTCGCGAACTTTGAGAAGATTGTTTCGGCGAGACGCCGAAACCAGCACTGTCGCCACAGCGACTGCTCCACGCGACGAGTGCGCTACCCGAGAAGAGTGCTACTAAGCCTTCGGCGAATTCGGGTAATTCACTCCAGGAAACGGAGCATTTCCCCTTTTCACTTCGCAAATGCGCCTGCGTCAGCAGCTCGCACAGATTCTTGTAACCCGTCCGCGATTCCACCAGCAGCGGTAGAATGGCGCCATCTTCCATGGTCAATTCGCACCCGACGATGGGGCGAACTCCGCTCTCCCGCGCCGCCACAGAAAAACGCTGCGCTCCATAAACGCCGTCCCGGTCCAGCAAAGCCACGGCCGGCAACTGCAATTCCGCAGCCCTAACGGCTAGATGCTCGGGAAATGAACCTCCGCGCAGAAAACTGAAGGCGCTGCAGGCATGTAACTCCAGGTAAGGCATAGGTGCGTTCTGGCATCAGTCGTAAATACCATCTATTTCCCAGCCTTGACCGTTCTCGTGGCAGCGCACGACGGCTCCATCTTCCAGATCGAGATCCCATTCTTCTCGTTTCCATTCCCGTTCATCCCACCATTGGCCGGAGGCAAAATATGGGCCGCTCTTTTCCGCCACTGCGCCGCTTATTTCAGCACTCCGCAAGTGCACCGGCCGATTTTCATCCCGCAAAACAGAAGCTGGGCGAGGCGGCCGAAAACGGCGAAGCGCGACGGCTGGTGCCGACCCTGACGGAAGCGAATGATTTTGATCAGGCGCTGTTTTCTTATCATCGCCGTCCGGTAATTGGCCGGAAAATACCTCGATCTGAAACGCATCCGGCCGATGTGTTTCTTCCATGAGAGGAACCCCCACTCTCTCCGCGCCTAACAAACCTATTAGTCGGGTCAGTGTTTCGTAGAGCTGATTGGGATCGCGCAGGGCCATCTCGAATAATCCAAATTGCTGCTGCGCGGCACGGGCCGGTTGAGCTTGCAAAGAAACGGCTACGACCGGGTGATCCGATTGAAAACTTTCGAGATGCGTATGCAACATGCGAAAGAGCAAATCGACCTGATTGGTCGGCTGCGGAATTTTAAAGCAGCGTTCGTAGTGCTGCTTGTTCGTGAAAATGATCTGAAGAGTTAATTCCGTCGCGACAAGATAGATTCCGGTTAGGCGAATAGAAAGTTGCTGCAAAAGTCGCCGCAGAATAAAGAGCAACGGCTCAATCGTCTCGACTTCATGTTCGAACTCGAAACTTTCGAGAAACGATTCCGGCGGCTGAATGAGTTTTAGAAGCCGCGTGGAGCGGCCGTTAGCTCGCTCCCATAGTCGAACGGCCTCGGGACCGAGACGGGCTGCCAGTTTCTCCTTCTCCAGCCTGGCCAGGTCTCCCAGAGTATGGACTCCCCACTTGTGCAGGATTTTTAAAATACCCCGCACCTCGACGGGTCGTTCCTTTCTCTTTCGCAGTTGGTGGCCCGCTCTCATAACACCTTCTCATTGGGTGGAGATCAAGCGGGCCTTCATTTCCGCGGAAAGAGATGAGGCATTGATCCACGCGACCGCCTTGTTCGAATCAGTGGTCATCCAATTGCGCACAATCGTTTCGATCTGACCGTTCCGGGAATCCTCGTTCCCTATGGTCTCGGCCCATTGCGCTGCCGCCGCCGGATCGGCACTGGCCAACTGGCGCGCAAAGGCGCCGACAGCGGCATCTCGGGAAGGCCCCTGGCCCAAAGTTCCGAGCCAACCCGCCGCGGCATAGCTATCACTTTGAGCCCAACGTGTCGCCAAACTCTCCAAAGCTCTTTGTCGGGTCGTATTTTCCGGGAACGACATGGCCCATTTACTGGCCGCCTGCGGATCTTCCGCGGCCCATTGGCCAACAATCATGCTCGCAGCATTGGCCTGCGCTTCCCCGGAAGATAAGCGAGAGACCAAGGAAGTGGCCTGGCGCGGATCGGAATCGACCAAAGAGGAAATGATATTAGGCAAAACAGTGTCACGGGCGGCTGCATCGGGAAGATTTTCCGCCCAATTAATGGCCGCTTGCGGGTCGAGCCGGGCCCATTGCCGCGACACATTTTCGAGAAGGACCCTGCGACTTTCTTTGTCCGTCGTCTGCAAAGCAAAGGCGGCCGCCGAACGCGGATCGGCGTCGCCCCATTGCGAAATAATATTGGCGAATGCGGTTTGCCGGGCCGGACCATCCGGCAGTCGTTGGGCCCAGCTTAGGGCACTTTGCACATCGCTGTTCGCCAACTGCATGGAAATGGCCAGGGCAGCATCTTGCTGGGCTTTACCCGGGGGCAGTTTTTCTACAAAAGCGGCCGCGGCCGTGGGATCGGATTGGACCCAGGAAACGAGAACGGAACGGAGCGACTTGTTTTGTAATTCGCCCGCGGGTAACGACTGGGTCCAGGCGAGAGCGGCCCGCGGATCGTTCTGGGCCCAGCGCTGCGCGATATTTGTAATTGATTGATCACGCGCCACCCCGTTAGGCATGTTTACGACAATCGCGGCAGCCTTCTCCGGATCTTTTCCGGCCCAGTTCGACAAAATATTCTGGAGCGTATTATTGCGGGCCTGACTCGCTGGCAAATTATTGGCCCAGGCAAAAGCGGCCTCCGGATCCTGATTAGCCCAGGTTGAGCCGATGATCTGAAAGGCATTGTCCCGCGTACTCCCGGCCGGTAACTGAGCCGCGGCAGTCGCTGCTGCGGTCGGATCGCTCGCACTCCAGCGGGAAAAAATCGGCCAGTATAAATTTTGACGATTACGGCCCGCGGGCAGGTTCTCGACAAAGCTGATAGCCCTTTGTGGATCTTTTTCAGCTAACGAGGAGACGACGGTTTGCATGGCCTGATCGCGCATTTGCCCGGGCGGCAATTGTTCTGTCCAGGCTGAGGCCGCCGCTAAGTCATGTACGGCCCATCCCGTAAGCGCGCTGTTCAAAAGCCAGTTCCGTGATGATCCAACATTGGCATGCTGCGCATAATTAACAGCGCTTTGCGGATCGAATTCAGCCCAGTGACTAACGAGTAAGGCGAGCAGCGTCGTGCTTTTGTCATCTTTCGGCAGACTTTCGGCAAAGGATAAAACATCGGGCAGATTCGTGGCATTGACGGATTCCATTAATTTGGAGAATGCCGCCAAATTGTGCCGCGTGCCTGAGCCGGCCATGGCTCTGCGGAAAGAAGCGACAATGTCTCCACCGCCTGTGTCGGCGGCCGATTCCGCCGGCAATGAAGATTTCTCCGCTACTTTCGGAGCAGCAGCGATTCCCGCACTTTTGGATAAGGCAGGGAAAGGTGTCGCTGCCGGGGATGCAGGCTGGAGGGACCGAGGCGAAATGGTGTAGCGGCCAAGCGCGACTCCGACAAGGAGGGCGAGGAGGAGAGCAGCCGGAAAAGAAAATCGCTTCACCCTGACAATATAAAGAAGAAAGGTTTCATGTTCAAGAGAACATATCAATATTTGCTCCTAAGCAGCCGCGCCTTCACATCTTCTGGCAGCGAGGAATTATTCACCCAGCTCGTCGCCGCTCCCGGATCTGACCTCTGCCAACGTCTCAGCGTTGAATACAACTGCATGTCGCGCTGCTCCGGGCTTGCAATGGTCTCGATCCACCGAATCGCAGTTTGTGGATCGCTCGACGCCATACTCTGGGCATAGGAACCGACGGCCGAATCGCGCGAAGAGCCGGCCGGCAGACCATCCAGCCACTTTGCCGCGCCCGCACTGTCATTCTGCGCCCAGCTGTTCGCTACTCCGCTAAACGCGCGATCACGCGCCTTCCCCTGAGGCAACGCCGCCGCCCATTTGCTCGCCGCATCGCTATCCTGCCGCGCCCATTGTGAGGCCAGATTTGCGGCGGCGTTGCTTGGCGCGTCCGATGGCGGCAATTGCGCGACGAGTTTGCTTGCCTGCTGCGGATCATGATCAGCAAGCGTCCCAATAATTCTCGGCACCAGCTGATCATGAATGTTCTTGTCGGTTAACTTGTCCAGCCAGGCCAACGCAGCATCACCGTCCGTCTGCATCCAACGGCCAAGCACCGAATCGAGCTGGTTCGAACGATCGCCCGGTTTACTATTCTTGAGTGCATAATCGGCCGCCGAATTCGCATCGCTTTCGCTCCACTTGACCACGATACTTCTGAGCGCGTTTTCTCGGGCCGGTCCGGCAGGCAACCCTTCCGCCCACGCTACCGCGGATTTCGGATCGTTTCCCGCAAGGTCGCCGGCGATGGCATTGGCGGCGCTTGTTTGGGCTTCGCCCGGCGGTAAGGCGGCGATGTATTGCGCGGCCGCGGTTGGTTCTGTCCGCACCCATTGGGAAAGAATATTCCTCAGCGCCTCGCGAACAGAATCGCTCTCCGGAAGAGTCTTGATCCAGTTCAAGGCTCCGCGGGGATCAAGGCGAGCCCATTGTTGGGCTACGGCGTTGACTGCTCCGCTCCGCGCACCGCCATCGGGCACAGCTAAAGCCATGGCCGCCGCACCGGCAGGATCCTTTTCCGCGGCCGTGCTAATGACACTTTGCACGGCACGATCGCGCGTTTGTCCCGGAGTGAGGCTATTCGCCCAACTCAGTGCGGCTGACGCATCTGTTCTGGCCCACTCTCCGACGACCGTTCGAACCGCCGAATCACGTCCGCGTCCTGCTGGCACTTGATCGAGGCCGGCGGCGGCAGCAGCCGGTTCACGACCCGCCCAGTGGTGAAAAATCAACATGTATGTGCCATCGTTTGCGCGTCCACCGGGAACCGTTTGCAACAGACTCAGCGCGCCGCGCGGGTCGGCTTCTGCCATCGCTACGGCGACATTTCGAAGGGCCTGGTCTCTCACTGGTCCCGCCGGCTGCTGCTGGGCCCAGGCGGTTGCCTGCGCCAAATCCTGTCTGGCCCACTGCGCCATGACAGACCGGATAAGATTTACCTGGGTCTTAGAATCAGGGACCGCCTCCACATAGGAAACGGCCGCCGCCGGATCGATCTCCGCCCAGTGCGACATTAAAACCTGTCGCAGGGTGTCTCTTACCGGTCGGCGCGGGAGAGCTGCAACAAATCCCATCACTTCGGATGCATTTTCCTTCGTTAGGGAATAGGCAATGGTCCCAAAAACGTTTGGCGGTGTTTTCCCGCTTTCGACTGCCAACTTAATCCGACCCATCAATTCCTCGGTCGAAACAGGCGGCATTTTTTGCGTCGCTTGCGTCACTTCCGTTAGGCCACCTTCCTCTGTTATCGCTTGCGCCTCCTCTCCGCGTTGGATGGGTGCTTGGAACGGACTGGCCGAGGTCGAGGCCGCCGACGCGGCTGCTAGGGGCTGCGCGGGCGCGCGTTGAAAGGATCTCCCAACCGCCACGCCGAAAGTAAAGGCGACGAGAACAGCCACGATCGGCCACTTCGCCGTCCGCACGCGGTTCCAATCAAAGTTCATTCGGGAATGCGTCGGCCTTGATTTTTCGTCAGACGATCTTGACCGGACATTTTGGAAGCGCTTGCAAAAAGGCGCGACCGTAAGGTTTCGTAATCACACGGTTGTCCAGGATGACGATGATGCCGTTGTCACTCTTCGTTCGTATCAAACGGCCGACGCCTTGTCGAAGCTTTAGGACCGCTTCGGGTAACGAATATTCGGTAAACGGATCGCCTCCGCGCTCCTCGATCGCTTCGAGTTTTGCCTCGATTAAGGGATGATCCGGCACGGCGAACGGCAGGCGGGTGATAATGACATTGGAAAGGGCGTCGCCCGGCACATCTACGCCCATCCAAAAACTGTCGGTCCCGAAAAGCACGCTCCTTGGCGTGGTTTTGAACTGTTCCAATAACCGTCCGCGAGGCGCCCCCGAACCCTGCATAAGGAGGTTCAACTTGGTGCGGGCGAAGAAGCCTTCCATGCGCGCGGCCACCTGCTGCATGCCGCGATAACTCGTAAACAAGACGAAGGCCCGCCCATCCGTTTCCTGGACAAAGTGCGAAATCCATTCGGCCAATGCCTCTTCGTAGTCGCTCGCGCGCGGGTCCGGCATTTTCTGCACGATGAAGAGCTTCATCTGTTTCGCGAAATTGAACGGACTTCCCACGCGGATCGGCTCCGCTTCCGTCGCGCCGATGCGCTCGCGGAAATAGGAGAGATCCGATCGGCCAACGGCCAGGGTAGCACTGGTCATGACGCAGGAACATCCGTCGCGGAAAAGCATCCGGCGCAAGACAGGCGCGATGTCGATTGGCGCCGCGTTCAACGAGAGAAACTGCGCTGTTTTACCCGTCCGCTCCACCCAATAAACATGATCCTGTGCGCTCTGCTCCAGAAACGCGGCAATCCCCACCCGGGTATCGCGAATGCGCCGGCCCATCTCCTGCATCTCCGCTTTGAGGAATTCGTCGTCCGTTTTCCTAACGACTTCGGCAATTCGTGCCTGTAACGCGATTAAGCGCGCGGTAATTGTGTCCGGCGAAAAATCCGTTTCGCGCACGCGAAATTCCCGACCCTTCGCAAAATTGCAGCGCTCTTCCACTTGCCGGAAAAATCGATCCGCTTCATCGACCAGCTCGGCCGCGAGGGTCACGCCCGTCGCATCACGCGTAACGGTAAAAAGTCCTTTCCGTGTTCGTGCGTTGTAGAGGCGTTGAATAGCCGAGCGCAAACCGTACTGCGAAACACCGATGCCGATTTGACGCGACGCGACCTGCTCCAGGGTGTGTGCTTCATCAAAGATAATGAAGTCGTTCGGGAAAAGAAACCCGCACTCGCGGCCTGCCTGTTCCTCCGGACTGCCCAGCAACATGAAGAGCAGGGTATGATTAATCACGATCACATCCGCCGAGAGTAGACGCTTTCGGGCCTGCTGATAAAAGCAGCCCGGGCCCTGCCCACAGGTTTTGCTCGTGCAGATGTGAGCCTCGCTGCAAACCTGCGCCCAGACCTTCGGATCCGGTTCAAAGGTCAAGTCGCTGACCGAACCGTCGCGCGTTTTCCGGGACCACTCGGCGATCTCCTGCAGTTCATTCTGCTCCGGCCCCGTGAACAGTTCATTCGATTGTTGCAAAGCGCGCTCAAGACGGCGCGGGCAAAGATAGTTCTGCCGACCTTTCATAAGCGCCGCTTCGAACTCGACCGGCAGAATTTTTTTCAGGATCGGAATGTCTTTGTAGAGCAACTGCTCCTGCAGATTGATCGTCTGCGTTGAAATGATCGCTTTCTTCTGTTGTTCGAGCGCAAGGAGGATGGAGGGGACGAGATAAGCCAGGGACTTGCCAACGCCGGTGCCCGCTTCGATTACGAGATGTCGCTCTTCCTCGAGCGCCTGCGCCACCGCCACCGCCATCTCCTGCTGTTCCGGGCGGAACTCGAAGTTCTTCGATTTGGAAAGGAGACCGTTTTCGGAGAAAATGGTCCGGACGCGCTCGACAAATTCCGTCCCGAGCGAATCCTTAAGCGCGATCATCGCCTGCAAGCTACGTTGTGCGGGCGGCAAAATCCAAGCCTCAAGCAGCCAACTTGCTCACGCTTTTGTCTCCCTCGCCCCTTGGCTCTTGGGAGCTTGATGCTTACTTTACCGTTCCGTGAGGCTCCTCGACCGCTACGTCATCCGAAATTTCCTGCAGGTCTACATCTACTGCATTGCCGGGTTTATTTCGATCTGGCTCATTTTTGATGTCAGCGACAACATCTCGACCTTCATCGACGAGCAACTCGGGTTCACTCGTGTCGCTCATTATTATCTGAGCCAGCTTCCGCAGATTCTCGTCATTTTGCTCCCCGTTTCGTTGCTGCTCGCGCTCCTTTTCTGCCTTGGCCGGATGTCCCGCGCCAACGAAGTCGTCTCCATGCTAACCGCGGGCGTGAGCGTCCCGCGTGTCCTCCTTCCGCTCATCGTCATTGGTCTTCTTACCGTCTTCGCGAGCACGGCCTTGAATTACGCGCTTGCACCCCACGCCGAGCTGGCCCGGCGCGCCATCCTTAATAGCGAGCAAAAAACGCGGCGCGAGTCCCAGATAGAAGGGCAGATTTTTCGAAACCGAACCGATCAGCGGACCTGGTTCATTCAAAGTTTCCGGCGGGGGCAGAACGTCTTTAACAATGTGGAAGTTCTGCAACAGGATGAGCATGACAATATTGTGACCAGTTACATGGCAAAGCGCGCCATCTTTCATCCCGAAACCAAAACGTGGCAGCTCGAAGACGCGAAGCTCACCCATTACGATGCTGCCGGTAATATCACCAAGGAAGAGGCCATGCCGACGCTCACCCTGGAGCATTGGACGGAAACGCCGTTTCGTCTCAGCAGCGCGAACGTCCGGGCCGAGGCGCTGAGTGTCCCCGAGCTTCAAAATTATCTGCACTTCAATTCCGATTTTCCAACGACGTTGCTGGCACCTTTCAAAACGCACCTGCAATACCGGATCGCCCTGCCGTGGACTTGTCTTGTCGTCGTCTTTATCGCGGCTCCGCTGGGAATCGGCTTTTCACGCCGAGGCGTGCTTTCGAGTGTGGCCGCCTCCATTATCCTCGTTTTTTCGATGAATTTCCTGACGCACTTGTTTCTCGCTCTCGGCGAGGGCTCGCGTATCCCCTCCTGGTCCGCGGCATGGGTTCCGAATGCCGTCTTCGCGGTGATCGGCTTGTACCTTCTCTATCTACGGTCCACCAATAGAGACGGGCTCGGCTTTAATCTGTTACGACTCCGCCGTATAGTCGCCAAATGAATCCGCTGCCTACGGAGTGGGCCATCAAACATCGGTCCGACGCCTGTACCGCGACGCAACGTCCCTTTGCCCCGGGCGAGTATTTTTATACTCTCCTTTTTCGGGATGATGGCGGCTTTCGCCGTGAAGACCTGACCGAGGAAGCGTGGGCCAACCGTAACGAAAACATCCAACCGTTCTCCTTTTGGAAAACGCGCTACGAACCGACGCCTCCAGCGCCCCCTGAGCCATTGGCCAAGGAAAGTGCCGAGGAATTGTTCCGACGATTGATCACGTCCGACAACCCTCCGGCCAACGCCTCTTACGTCCTCGCGATCATGTTGGAAAGGAAACGCGTGCTAAAGCAGATCAAGAGCGAGGACAGCGAACGGGGAAGGCTCCTCGTCTATGAACACGTCCAGAGCGGCGATGTTTTCATCGTGCCTGATCCAAAACTCCGGCTCGACGAAATCGAGGAAGTCCAGAACGAGGTAGCCGCTCTTCTGCGAGGAGCCGCCCCGGCCTAACGAATCTTTGTGCCACCAATGTCTTTGCCCTCGTTTTCCAGCTTTCCTCTTTTCCTAGCGCCCATGGCCGGGGTCTCGGACAAGGTCTTTCGCCAGATCTGCAAGGAGTACGGTGCGGACGTTCTCACCACCGAGTTTGTTTCGGCTGAAGGAATCTTTCGACGGAACGAGCGGACACGCGAGTATCTGGATTTTGACGAAATCGAGCGCCCGCTCGGCGTGCAGCTTTTCGGCGCGGATCCTGCCCATATGGGGGAAGCCGCCGCCCAGGTCATTGATTGGGTGCAGCCGGATTTCATCGACCTCAATTTCGGTTGCCCGGTTAACAAAGTGGTGGCCAAGAACGGCGGATCCGCCCTGCTCAAGGACTGCCCGGCCCTAACCAGCGTTGCTGCCGAAGTCGTTAGGCGATGCGCGCCTCTGCCGGTGACGGCCAAGATTCGCATCGGCTGGGACGGAGATTCGATCAACGCCGTCGGCATCGCCCGGGTTCTGCAAGATCAGGGCATCGCTGCCATTACCGTGCACGGACGGACGCGGGCCCAGGGTTATTCGGGGAGCGCCGATTGGGACGTCATCGCTGCCGTGGCCGAGGCTGTGTCCATTCCCGTGATTGGGAATGGAGATCTCGTCACGCCCTTGGATGTGGAAAAGAGACGAAGCGAAACAGGAATCGCCGGAGCCATGATCGGTCGTGCTGCCATGAGTTCACCATGGATTTTTCGCCAGACGAAAGAATTTCTCGCCACTGGAATTCTCCTTCCTCCACCGGCGCTAATTGAAAAATGGGAGCTGATCGTCCGCCATTGCCGGTTGACGGCCGAGAACTGGGGCGACGAAGAACAGGCTATCCGATCGATGCGCGCCCGGCTCATGGCCTACTCCAAAGGATTCCCGGGAGGAAAGCTGCTGCGCGAGAAATTCCAACACGTCTCATTTGTTCGCGAAGTCGAAGAGATCGCGCGTCAGCATCTCGAGTCGGCCGCCGAAACTGAGGTGCAGGCGGAGGCCCCAGCCCTAGCATAAGGACTGCTCAGATTGATCTAGCTCACCTGCCAAGTACGTTCTTCTGTGGATCAAGCACCGACAACTTCTCCGCCCGTTAATTACAAGATGGGCAATGAACGTCTCGTCAAAGTGACGGAGAACGCGTCTCGCAAATTGTTGTCGCTCCTGCAAAAGCAGGGACGTCCGGGCGGGGCGCTCCGCGTCGCCGTCATCGGCGGCGGTTGCTCTGGACTGCAATATAAAATGGACCTGGTCGACGGTCCGGCGAATCGCGACATCATGGTCGAGAGTTCCAATGTTCGGGTAGTGGTCGATCCGAAAAGCGCTCTCTTTGTCAGTGGTTCCCTGCTCGATTACAGCGACGACCTGCAAAAGGGCGGATTCAAGGTGACCAATCCCAATGCGGTCGCGCATTGTTCGTGTGGCGAGAGTTTCGCTGCATGATCGATTACTTTGCGCTCTTGGAACAGCCGCGGCAGCCGTGGCTCGATCTCGATCATCTGAAAAGGCGCTACCAAACTTTCGCCCTGGCAGAACATCCCGACCAAAACCATTCCACCGATGCGACGGCTGATTTCGCGACGCTGAATGAGGCTTATCGATGCCTGCGCGATCCCAAGCTGCGCTTGCAACATCTGCTTGCCTTGGAGGGGGATCTCCCGGGCCAGGGCGAAATAATCCCGCCTGACCTATTCGATTTTTTTTCGCAGGTCAGCCATTTTATCGAGAAAGCTGACGGACTCCTGGCCCGTCGCCGCGCCCGACAGAATGCGTTAGGCAGGTCGCTCCTCCACTCCGAACTCCTGATCACTCAGCATGACGGCGCGAAGCTTCTGGAAAAACTGCGGCAGTTTTACGCAGAGGCCCTGGCTACGATGCGAGGCACTAACGACCAGTGGAAAGTTGAAATCGAGAATCTGAAGACGCTCTATCTGCGGTTCGCCTATCTGGGCCGCTGGATACAACAAGTCGAAGAACGAAATTTCGCATTGGCCTCGCCGGCATAGCCGGAATGTTCATTTGAACTTGCCAACCTCGTTATCCTCGGGAATAATGAAGGCATGCTAACGGGTCGGCAAAAAAGCATTCTCGATTTCATTGAAAATGAGCAGCGCGAAAAGGGGATTACCCCGAGCACGCGCGAAATTCAAAACCATTTCGGTTTTGCCAGCCAAACCTCGGTCATGCAGTACATCGCCACGCTGGAACGGAAAGGCTTTCTCGACCGAACAGCACGGAAAGCACGGTCCCTTATCACGCCCCGACAAAAAATTCGGATCAGCGATATCCCGATCTATGGCCAGATTCCCGCCGGCATGTCTTCCCCCGCCGAGCAGGAAGTGGAGGGTCACGTCTCACTCGATACCGAGTCGGTCAATGCCTCAAGCGGCGGACGGGCCTTTGCCTTGCGGGTCAGAGGAGACTCGATGATCGATGCCCATATCTTGGATGGCGACATCGTGATTTTGGAAGACCGCAAAGACGCCCAAAATGGAGACATCGTGGCCGCATTGATCGACGGAGAAACAACCTTGAAAAGGTATGTGGTGGAGCGGGGACGGCCTTATTTGAAAGCGGAGAACCCACGTTATCCGAATTTGACGCCGGCGCGCGAGCTGCGGATTCAAGGGGTAATGACGTCATTGATACGGAAGCAGCGACAGCCGCGGCACCGGGGAAAAGCCCATTAATGTTCATTTGAACATATCTCTTACTTGTGCCATGCTGCCGGGATGGCAGCGCTACCTGGCAGGCTGGATCATTTGCGACATCTCTTAGCGGAACGTTTTCCGCATCTCCC
>Ga0157372_10004487_pt1 | contig 14889 bp, 12 predicted proteins | sample C55metaG_FD_115307 | JGI IMG/M metagenome (GOLD analysis project Ga0157372, IMG submission 115307) | Corn rhizosphere microbial communities from Kellogg Biological Station, Michigan, USA - C5-5 metaG | ecosystem: Host-associated > Plants > Roots > Rhizosphere > Soil | place: USA: Michigan... | reverse complement strand
CGCGGTTTGCGCGAATGGAGCCGAATGATTTTTCGATCCCGGACATCTGAACTGCGGGAGGGGGGAGGAGGGAGGCGGGAGGGGGTTGGCGAGAGGCGGAAGGGCCGGGATTCCCGGCCGGTCTCGCATTTCCCCCCTCCCTCCTCCCTCCTCCCCCCTCCCTCATAGCGTGCTGGGCACCTTGATGCGTCCGGCTATAATCTCCTGTTTGAGCGCCTCGACTCTTGCACGCACACTGTCCGGAATCAGCGCGCGATTGCGATTGTCGTAGATGTATCCGACGCCGCCCTCCTTCAATCCGAAGGAGTAGATGCCGCCCTTGAACGTGCCGTCCTGCACGCGTCGAATCGCATCGAAGGTCACGGTGTTCACGCCTTTCACCATCGACGTGAGAACATGTCCCGGCGCTTCGTCGTTCTGATCGGAGTCGACACCTATCGCCAGCTTGTTGGTCGCGCGGGCGGCCTCGAACACGCCCTGTCCCGTGGAGCCAGCGGCGTGGAAGATCACCTCGACGCCCTGATTGTACTGACTTAGCGCCAGCTCCTTGCCTTTGCCGGGATTCTTGAACGCGTCGGGTGTGACACCGGCGTACTGCGCGATGACCTGGCAGTCGGGACAAACTTTCTTCACGCCGGCACGATAGCCCGCCTCGAATTTGTGGATGAGCGGAATGTCCATACCGCCAACGAATCCAACTTTTCTGCCGTGACTGACCAGCGCCGCCAACGCGCCGACGAGATACGATCCTTCCTCCTCACGGAACTTGAGCGCGGCGACGTTGGGCGGGGGCGGAATCACGTTGCCATTCTTGTCGGTGGCGAGGGCGTAGTCGATTCCGGCGAAGGCCGTGTTCGGGTACTCCTTGGCGAGATTGGCGAGATCGTCGGTGAAGATGAAGCCCACGCCGATGACGAGGTTCATCCCTTCGGCGGCGAGTAGTCTCAGTCCAGCCTCGCGATCGGCACCTTCTCCCGGCTCGATGAACCGGATATTGGAACCCAGCATCCTCGTCGCGCTGTCGGCACCGGCGTAGGCGCCATCGTTGAACGATTTGTCCCCTCGACCACCCACATCAAGCACGATTCCGATGCGGACTCGCGATGTCTCCTTTCCCTCGGCTATGGCGCTCCGACGGGTGAACAGGAGAGCAATGTGTACGGCGAGCAGGAGGGAAGTGACGAGGATCAGCTTTCTCATCTGGACAGAAGAATCGCCCACTACACTGCCGGTTGCAAGACGACGCTCACCTCGGTAGTGCGTCAATTCCGTTGACGTTCACCCGCGACTGCGGATCGAGGATTTTGCGGCCTCAGGACTAACAGCAATCTAGGATCGGCGATTAAGGGCGGACTGAGGATCTGCGTGGAACGCCTCTCTCCGCGATCCTCACTTAATCGCCGATTCTCAATGGCCGTTAGTCCTGAGACCGCAAAGTCCTCAATCCGAAGTCCTGAATAACGTGCCAAACTGAACCACGACTCTCGCCTCTCGTGCATTGCGCGGAACACCGTGCAGATACCCCTTTCAAACCCCTCCGCGCGCGCATTGATTTCAGTGCATGGCCGAGCGGATAAGGACGCGCTTTCTCGTGGTGGGGAGCGGAGTTGCTGGTCTTCACACCGCATGGCGCGCTTCCGCCGACGGCGACGTGATGGTGTTGACCAAGCGATCGCTTTTCGACAGTGCAACGGCCTATGCCCAAGGAGGAATTGCGGCTGCGCTGGGCGCGGGAGATTCACCCGAGCTGCACCGGCTGGACACTTTGGCCGCCGGTGCCGCGCTCGCTGACGCAAAAGCGGTCCGGGTTCTCGTCGAAGAAGGTCCCGCGCGCGTTCGCGAGCTGGCGACCGCGGGTGCGCAATTCGATCTGGAACCGGGCGGAAACTTCAAGCTCGGTCGTGAAGCCGCGCATTCCAGAAGGCGAATCGTCCATGCACACGGCGATCAAACGGGCGCCGAGGTCGCGCGAACGCTGATCAAGAAGGTGAAAGAAAGTGAGAGAATCGAGGTTCTGGAGAAAGCGCGCATTCTCGATCTGATAGTGGATGACGGTGTGGTCTTCGGCGTCAGAGCTGCTGTGGCCGGAAAACCCGTCGAGATCATTGCTGACGCGACGGTGCTGGCAACCGGCGGTTGCGGGCAGGTCTATCGCTACACCACGAATCCGCAGGTCGCGACGGGAGATGGCTACGCGATAGCGCACCGTGCCGGTGCCAAGCTGGCGGACATGGAGTTCGTGCAGTTTCATCCCACCGCCCTCGATACGGCCGAGAATCCGCTACAGCTGATTTCGGAAGCTGTGCGCGGCGAGGGTGCGGTACTCCTGAATGAGGAGGGCGAGCGATTCATGCTCAAGAAGCATCGACTCGCAGAGCTGGCCCCTCGCGATGTAGTGGCGCGTGAGATTTTCCGGGAGAAGGCGGGCGGCAGGCGGGTGTGGCTCGATGCACGGATGCTGGGTCCCAAGTTCCGGGAACGCTTTCCCGGAATTTTCGCTATCTGTCGCGCGCGCGGCATCGACGCATCCAAGGATCTGATTCCAGTAACGCCAGCGGCGCACTATATGATGGGAGGGGTGGTGGTTGATCTGCGCGGTCACACGAGCCTGAATCGGCTGTACGCGTGCGGCGAAGTCTCGCGAACCGGAGTACACGGAGCCAATCGACTGGCGTCGAATTCGTTGTTGGAGGGGCTGGTGTTCGCCGAGCGTGTTGCGCGCGACATGATCGACACGAAGAAGCTGCCGGCGCTTCCGCGCAAAAAAGACTGGGATGTTCCGGTGTTGCGTGATAGAGGCGCGGCGCTGGTCGCCGCGGACAGCATTCGCCAAGTGATGTGGGACTACTGCGGAATCGATCGGAGCGCCAAGGGGCTGAGGCTTGGCCATGCCAAGCTTACCGAGATCGAGGCGCGGCTTCCGGACGGAGCGACCGAGGAGCAGAACATGGTACAGACATCTCTGCTCATTGCAGATGCTGCGTTGTTGAGAAAGGAGTCGCGCGGGGGCCATTATAGAAGTGATTTCCCGCGCTCAAAACGAAAGTGGAGCGGCAGGCACATCGAATGGTAAAGACGATCGACAATCCCTACGCCGAGCTGCAGGAGGAGATCAAGCATCTCGCGCGTGAGCGCAATGCGGTGATCATCGCCCACAACTACGAACGGCCGGAAGTGCAGGACGTCGCCGATTTCGTGGGCGACTCGCTCGGGCTGAGCCGGGAGGCGGCGAAGACGAAAGCCGACGTAATCGTGTTTTGTGGCGTGCATTTCATGGCGGAAACGGCGGCGGTACTCTCTCCGCAGAAGACCGTGCTTCTGCCGGACCTCGCTGCTGGATGCTCGCTGGCGGCAACGATCGATGCCGACCAGCTGCGGGATTGGAAGGCGGAGCATCCCGGCGCGGTGGTGGTGTCGTACGTAAACACCACGGCGGAAGTGAAAGCAGAGAGCGACTATTGCTGCACGTCGGGGAATGCGGTCGAGATTGTGAACTCCATCCCCGCCGACAAGGAGATTCTGTTTCTTCCCGACATGTTTCTGGGCGCGCATGTGCGACGCGTCAGCGGACGGAAGAACATGCACGTGTGGATGGGTGAGTGTCATGTGCACGCGGGGATCGATCCCGAGGACATCAGGCTGCAGAGAGCTGCGCATCCCGGCGCGGAATTTCTGATTCATCCGGAGTGCGGGTGCGCCACGAGCGTCGTCGAGGCGGTCTCGGCTGGCGACATCGATCCAGCCGGGGTTCAGATCCTTTCGACCGAGGGGATGATCAAGCGGCCGAAGACGTCGCCCAACGACGAATTCATTATTGCGACCGAAGTCGGGATCCTGCACCGGCTGCGTCGCGAGAATCCGAACAAGACTTTCTATCCGGCGAATCCGGAAGCGGTGTGCGCGTTCATGAAGGTGACGACACTGCCCAAGGTACTGAGATCGCTCCAGCGAATGGAGCACCGCATCACGGTACCTCCGGAGATTGCCTCCCGCGCGCGACTTGCCATCGAGCGGATGGTCGCGATCGGCGGACAGGCGCCGCAGATACCCCTGTCGCCGGCGCCGGCAGCGGAGGATCCGGGAGAATGATCAGGCGGCAGGAGAGTGAGCTCGCCGCGCACGGATTCGCGTGGGAGGAGGGGCTCCATTTTCCGCTCACCAAGAAGGAGACAACGGCGATCGTCACCGCCGCACTCCAGGAAGACGACACCAAGCACGACATCACGACGGCTGCGACGATAAAATCGAATCGTCGGGCGAGGTGCAGGCTTGTCGCACGGCAGGCGGGAGTGATCGCCGGACTTCCGCTCGCCTGTGAAGCATTCTCGCAGCTCGACCCGGCGGTGACGATGAGGATCGAGCACGAGGATGGGACGCGGGTCAAGCCGCAGACGCCGGTGATGTTCCTGTCGGGCCACGCGGTCGGGTTATTGTCGGCCGAACGCGTCGCGCTCAACTTCGTGCAACCCTTGTCGGGAATCGCGACGCTGACTGCGCGCTACGTCGATGCCGTTGCGGGAACCGGCGTCCACATTCTCGACACGCGCAAGACGAGACCATTGTGGCGTCGCCTCGAGAAATACGCCGTTCGCGCGGGCGGAGGGTTGAACCACCGGCTGGATCTGTCGGCCGCGGTCCTGATCAAGGACAATCATCTCGCGGCGGTGGACGGCGACATCACGTTGGCCGTCTCACGCGCGCGAGCGGTTGCTCCTCTTGGAATCAAGGTGGAAGTCGAGTGCGACACGCTCGATCAGGTTCACGCGGCGATCGACGCTGGTGCGGACATCATCCTGCTCGACAACATGCAGCTCGTGACTCTTCGCGAAGCGGTGAAGCTGGTCGATGGACGCGCCGTGACCGAGGCATCGGGCGGAGTGACTCTCGACACGGTGCGCTCTATCGCCGAAACGGGAGTCGACTGGATCTCGGTCGGCGCGCTGACACACTCGGCGACCGCACTCGATCTCGCGCTGGATTTCGATTGATGCCTGCGGAAGTCTGTGATGTCTGCGGCTCCAGCGACATCAAGGAGATCAAGTGCAAGGTGATTTGTCAGAACTGCGGAACGATTTTGAAGAGTTGCGCCGATCTTCAAGTCAGCCAATCAATTGAGGTAAATCGACATGGATCGTAGAAAATTCGTGCGGCTAAGCGCTGTCGCGGGCGCGATGGCTGTGAGCGGGCAGCCAGTTGCCGCCGAACCGTCGATCGAGCGCAAGGCAGGTGACGTCGCGGGTACCACGCGTCGGTTCACCGTAGCTCCGTTCGCGCTCGAAGAGGCGACGATTGCCGATCTTCAGTCAGCGATGGCCGCGGGGCGTATGACGGCGCGATCGATCACCCAACAGTATCTCGATCGCATCGCCCAGCTCGACCGAAAGGGTCCGACACTGCATCATGTGCTGGAGACGAATCCCGACGCGCTTTCGATCGCGGACTCACTCGATCGCGAACGGAAGGTGGGGAAAGTTCGCGGCCCCCTCCACGGCATTCCGATTCTTCTAAAGGACAACATCGATACGGCGGATCGTATGACCACCACCGCCGGCTCGTGGGCGCTGGCGGGCTCAATTCCGCTCCAGGACGCGTTCATCGCGGCCAGGCTCCGCGCGGCCGGCGCGATTCTGCTGGGCAAGACGAATCTCAGCGAGTGGGCGAACTTCCGCTCATCGCACTCCTCGAGCGGCTGGAGCGGGCGCGGTGGTCAGGCGAAGAATCCGTACGTCCTCGACAGAAATCCCTGCGGCTCGAGCTCGGGATCTGGCGGAGCCGTCTCCGCGAATCTATCGGCACTCGCAATCGGGACGGAGACCGATGGCTCGATCGTTTGCCCGTCGTCCGCAAATGGAGTAGTCGGCATCAAACCCACGCTAGGGCTGGTCAGTCGGGCGGGAATAATTCCAATTGCGCACAGCCAGGACACGGCCGGCCCGATGGCGCGCACGGTTCGCGACGCGGCAATCCTCCTCGGCGTCATCGCCGGAGTCGATCCGCGCGATTCCGCGACGGCAGCGAGCAATGGACGGGGTCAAGGCGACTACACGCAATCACTCGATGCCAACGGTCTGCGGGGAGCGAGAATTGGAGTCGTGCGCAAACATTTCGGCTTCAATGACGAGGTCGATGCGTTGATGACCCGCGCGATCGAAGTCATGAAGCAGCAGGGTGCGGTGATCGTCGATCCGGTCGAGATAGTGACCGAGGGAAAATTCGACGACACGGAATTCGACGTGCTCCTCTACGAGTTCAAGGCGGATCTCAATTCTTATCTGGCGGGACTCGGTCCCAAGGCTCCGGTGCGAACGCTGCAAGACATCATCAATTACAACGAAGCGCACAAGAATCAGGAGATGCCCTTCTTCGGCCAGGACATCATGCTCAAGGCGCAGGCAAAGGGGCCGCTGACCGAGAAGGCGTATCTCGACGCGCTGGCAAACGATCAGAAGCTATCGCGCGAGCAGGGTATCGACGCGGCGATGGACAAGAACAAGCTCGACGCCCTGATCACGCCGACCGGAGGGCCCGCCTGGATAACGGATATGATCACCGGAGATCATTTCGGCGGCGGCTACTCCACGGCGTCAGCGGTCGCGGGTTACCCTCACATCACAGTGCCCGCGGGATTCACCCACAATCTCCCCGTCGGAATTTCTTTCTTCGGCCGGGCGTACAGCGAGGCGGCTCTCATCAAGCTCGCCTACGCGTACGAGCAGGCGACGAAGAATAGGAAACCGCCGACATTTATTCCTACACTGGCGGCAGGGTAGAGTACGATGGCGTATCTGGCATCTATCTAACCAAAGCGGGGAGCCGTCAGACAACTACGCTAATAGCTGAGAGCTTTCATACTGGCGTGAGTGTCGCGCGGACTCTGCGTCGCGCGATCTCGATTACGTTCGACTTTTGCGAGGCACGTTGGGCTCTGACGTCGAAGCTCCATACGCCGACGGATCAAGCTCTGAGCGATTAGCTGCAAAGCTGGCAGCTGCCCGCTTTGGTTATGTAGATACTAGATCGGCGCCGCTCACTGTCCCAACCCATTTGCGCGCAGCGCATTATTCAGCTGAGCAAGCGAAGCCGCGAAGTGGACTCGGCCGCGCGCCCCGCTGATCGTGAGCGTAGCAGTCGGCATTAAAGCAGTCACGCCCGCACAGATCGCGTAGCGGCCTCGTGACTCGTCCGCGAGTCCCAGACTTAGTGCGGCCGCGAAGTTGGTGCGGGTCCACGTCTTTCGCGAAATGTCGAATACCATGGTGGTATCGACGGACTGGTTCAAGCCGATCACGGTATTCACGCCTGAAGAACTTTCCGTCACCGGGCCTGATGTGGTCGTTATGTGAATCCCGTTGCCGCCGGGACATCCGGCGATTGCGCCAGCGGTCGAATTATCCTGGAGCAGGGGCGCCGCAGGCTTGGCCACGATCTGAGCCTCGACCGTCCCGCTCAGCACTGCAGCCGCGATGGCCGCAATCAATAATTGATTAATCATGGGGAAGGCGGCCTCGCGTTTTGCGCACCGGTCGCCGCGCTTCCACCCAGGAATGCGCAGTTGCTCACGGGCGTCGCGGCTCCTGTCGTCCCGGCAACCGCGGCGTTTGTCGGGCGAGCATTCCGCGGTGACGAATTGCCGACTCCGAGTTTGTCGGCGAGACATTCGGCATTGAGCCGTCCGACAAGCTCCACGGCGATGTAGACATTTCTATAGGTAGTGCCCGGAACAATCGGCGAGGGCAGGTTATCGCGCTGGACGACTCTCAGAGTGTCGCCGCCCCAGCAAAGTCGGACGCGAACGTGGGGCTGAGCCGCGAATCGAACTTCGTCGGCGTGAATTCCGACGAGCAGAATCAAATCGCCCGGACCTTTCCGCGCACCGCCGAGTCCGAACGACGCCGTATCTGATCGAGCGGTGGCTGAAGTATCTCGCGCGCGGCCAGCGGAATCTGTCGGACCGAGGCGCGTCCCCGCGGTGCTGTCGTTGGCAAGCACCGCGTTACAGCTCGTTTGATTCGCGTCCCCAATTGCAAATTGCGCCCGCGGCGTGTCGGCAGCCGAGATCGCCTGCGCTCGCATTATCCCCGGATCAGCGAGCATGCACAAGATCCCGCACACAACCATTGCGTACGTTTTTGACATTTCTCGCCTGCCTGTTCTGAAGATTCTCATAGGGGAATTACAACATCCGTGCCTCGCAAACAAAAGGCGAGCTTTTTGCATTTTGCGCTCGTCGAGCAGTTTGTGCGGCCGTTGGCCGAATGCGTGGAGAAAACCCGTCGCTTCACTCAGAGGAAATCAGCATGCGCAACAGAATGCACAGCGTCATCACGTCGACGATAGCGATTGCCGCGTTGATACCGTCGATAACAAATGCGCAGGTACGCCCCACGACAACAGCAGCGCGCGCGCCCGGCTCGGGACAGCCATGGCAATGCGTGCCAAGTGACTCGACCCGCGCGTTCAACAGAGCACTGCGCGCGGACAGCCTCGCGCGACAGCGCGCCGCGGGTGGAGCGGCCGGGGGCGCAACGGTTACAGGCGGCACAGGTCGCTCGCACGAATATCCCGAATACGATGTAGTGCTCGACATTCCGAATCTCTGCGTGAATCGAGTCTTCCTCAAAGTGGATAGCCTTACCGCCAAGCTGAATCTCGACGCGCGCGTCTCGAACCTGGTTCGTGTGAACGCTGGCGCGGATGTCCTGATCGGCAATGTCGATCTCACGATTCAGGGAGTTCGCGCGCAGGCCCTGCTGCTCGTCGATCTCGATGATGTCGTCTACATCGTAGATCAGACTCTGACGTTCGTCGACAATCATCCCGAGGTAGTGCAGCAGTTGGGCAGCACTCTTCAGAATACTGTGGGTGCCGTCGGCGGACTCGTGAACCGCTTGTTGCTCGGCACTGTCACGAACTCGCTCGGGCAGACTGTACAACGTCTCATCGACCCGAGCAGCGGCTCGATCATCGAGAAGGCGGTAACCAGCGCCGGCCAGTCCGCGGCAGAGAAGGTTGTGGGCAACATCACCCAGCTGCCGGTGATCAGTCAGGCGACCGATGCGGCCGGAAATATCGTGAAACGCGCGAGGGATGCCGCAACGAATGCAATCGTGCAATACACACTGAGTAAAGCTGGCAAGCTTCTGACTTCCAGTATCATCTCGGCCGCCACCAAATAGCGGCCCTAACCAGGAGAATTGACGATGCGTGCTGGAATATTGATCGCCGGAATTGCGTGCTGCGTCATAGGAGCGTCGCCGACTTCCGCGCAACAGCCAACGCCCCAACAGACAACCGCTCAGAGAGCCTACACGTCAACGACATCGACAACGCCGAATCGCGACGTGATTCTCGAGATACCGGAGCTCTCCGTTGATTCCATCGGACTCACGGTGGCTGACGTAAAGGCCCACGTCGCGCTCGACGCCAACGCAATGAACCTCGTGCAGGTAACCGCCGGCGTCGACGTCGGAATCAAGAAGGTGCAGCTCGGAATCGTGGGTGTGCTTGCCGAGGCGTATCTGTACGTAGATCTGGACAACGTGGCGAAGATCGTGAATCGCGTGGTGCAGACGCTCGATCGGAATCCGCAGATTCTGATTCAGGTACTCAAGACGGTCGATACGGGCGTGAATGCGATTACCGGACAGCAGCCGCCACAGCCATGACCGTTTGGGATAGATCTCGACAGTGGGTCTGGCATCTGGAGAACTGAAGCGGGGAGCTGTCAGGCAACTACGCTAATAGCTGAGAGCCTTCATACTGGTGGGGGGTCGCGACTGATTCTGCATCGCGCGACCTCGATTACGACGTTTGCAAGGCATGTTGGGCTCTGACGCCCAAGCTCCCTACGCCGACGGATCAAGCTCTGAGCGATTAGCTGCAAAGCTGACAGCTTCCCGCTTTGGTTGTGAAAATGCTAGCCCCGCGCCGTCACTCCTCCAAAATCGCATCAGTAACGAAGTAACCCTTCCCCTCTCGAACAGCTCCGGCGATGCGGCGGCGGCCGTCGTCAACATTCTCCTCACGTGAATCGAGCATGTTGCGATTCTCGCGGAAACGACGACCGGCTTCGAGGCAGAACAGGTCGCAGAGCGCGATCTCCCGCTCGCACTGTTCGATGCCGCGCTCGTCGATGAGGCTCTGAGTTCGCGTGATTACCGCGGCTGTCGCAAATAGGTCGATCGCCATATCCGCCAGCCGCTCGAGCATTAGCTCGGCGTCCACGATCTTCTCGCGGTGACGGATGACGATGCGGTCGGTCGCGCCGCCGAGATCCGCGACGTGCTTCTCGAAGAATTCCTTGTGCTTCTTGAGTCGGTTGTGGAGATCGATGTCGAGGGTCGATGTCTGACCGAGACGAAGCTTGACGCGCGAGGTGGCGAACCCGCCCAACAATCCGAGATTGCGCAGCGGACGTCTCAGGGCCGAACCGACCGCCTTCAGCGCTTCGGCGGGCGCCTGTACTCCGTTGAGCGCGATGAACAAACGCAGAACTTCATTTGCACCCTCGAATATCCGGTTGATGCGCGAGTCGCGGAGTATCCGCTCGTACGGATACGGCTTCACGTATCCGCGGCCTCCGGCGAGCTGTACCATGTCGTCCGCGGCTCGCCACACCATCTCGCTGGCGAAGACCTTGGCGCACGCCGCTTCCAGCGAAAAGTCGATGTCACCGCGATCCACCAACGACGCAAGGATTCCGAGCATCGAATCGGACGCGTAGATCTCGCTGGCGATCCGCGAAAACTTCCGCTGCGTGATCTCGAAGTCCGCCAGCGGATGGCCGAACTGCACACGATCCTCGGCGTACGTCGCCATGTGCTTGAGCGTGCGCTTGGTGGCACCCGTGCATCCAGCCGCAAGAGTGAGTCTGCCGGCATTGAGAACATGCACCGCGACGCCGAACCCGCGTCCTACTGCGCCCAACAGGTGGTCAGCGGGCACGATCATACCATCGTAGCTAAGCTCCGCCTGTGTCGAGCCGCGGATGCCGAGCTTGTGAACGGTGCCGACGACCTTGAAGCCGGGCATGTCTGGGCGGATGAGAAAGGCAGTCATTCGCTGGACGGTCTCGCCACGCCGCTCGACGAACGCCTGCGCGAATGTCGCGATCACGCCGGCGCGATGACCGTTGCCGATCCAGATCTTCCGGCCGTTGAGTCGCCAGTGCGAGCCATCCTGCGCCAGAGTAGCAGTCGTCTTTATGTTCTGGGCGTCGGACCCGACTTCGGGCTCGGTGAGGGCGTACGCGGCGAGAAAATCACCGCGCGCCAGCGGAGGTAGGTACCGTTCTTTCTGCGCGTCGTTCCCATGAAGAACGATCGCCTTGGACCCGAGCCCGCAATGAACGCCGACGAGAACTGCCAGCGATCCGTCGATCGACGAAAGCGTCTCGAATACCCGGGCGTAGGCGGACGACGACAGCTCCAACCCGCCGTATTTCTTCGGAATGGTGAGGCCGAGGAGTCCCGCATCCGCAAATGCGCGGATGACATTCTCCGGAATCGTCTCTTCTTCGTCGAACTTGGCCGAGTCGATCAAGTCGTGCTCCATCTCGCGGAGACTCCTGATGAGACGGCGCACGGTGCGTGTTTCGTCCCCGCCCCGCTCATCGAGTGGCCGCGGGTAGGGGAAGAGGAGCGAATCGAGAACTACACCCGCGAAGATGCCGCGGGTGAACGATAACGACGGTTGCTCAGCCACTCAGCGAGGTCCCTTCAACGAGTGTCTGTCGGCTCGATCACGCGCGCGCCGCTCGGCGAAACAGGTAGCGGGTCGGTGCGCTTCTTGAGCCACCGCCAGTGAACGACGAAGAGCACCGCGGCGAGCACGATAAGAAGGAAGTTGCCGACGAGCGAGCGAGTTGCTGTGAAGCGTGTGTTGCCGATCACGCCTTCACGCTCGGCGTCGTACCGGCGTCGAAGCTCGGCGTCTGATAAGGTATCGGTAGTTGCTTTGGATGGTGTTGTTATCGCCGGGTCTGGGGTCGCACCCCGCGCCACCACGGCGATCCCACCTCCCGTGTTAATCACAGGCGCCCGTCTCGACTGGATCTTGTAGAGCTCGAAACTCGAGAGAGACGGAGTCATCCGTCCGAACCCGCCGTTCTCCGCGTGAATGGGATCACTCAGATCGAATGCCGAATCGACCACGGACTTGATGGCGATCAGCATCACGATCACTGTGATGAAGCAAACCCCGTAGCCGTACGCCTGCGCAATTCGATTGTTCATTCGATCTCCCGGTTCTTCGTGGAAGTTATTCCGGCTCTTGCCGCGTTCTCCAACTGACTCGCGAGCGATTCCGGGTTGGTCACAGGTCTGTCGCAGGCATAATTCCGACAGACGTAAGCAGTCGGCTTGTCATCGACGAGCGGTCGATCCTCCAGAAGCTTGATCGTCGAGCTCCTCCGAAAATTCCCACCCGCCAGAACGAGCGAAGGAACGTACACCTCGCCCACCGTGCGCTCCAGTAGTGTAAAACCTTGCTGTGATCGATCGCCGATGAGAGCGACCTCGATCGCGCCGTACAGCTCCATGTCAGCGCATCCGAGCAGGTTGCCGAACGCCGTTGGGAAACGAAGCATCGGTTCCGCGAGCGTGGTGAGCGCGAAATTCGCACGGCGGCGATAGTGGGCGTCCTGGTGCAGCTCGGCGAGATGCAACAGAAGCTCGATAGCGAGCGATGTCCCCGATGGAGTCGCGTTGTCGGTGACATCCCTCGGCCTCGTTATCAGCCGCTCGGCATCGCGTGCGGTGTCGAAGAACGCACCGGCCTTGTCGTCCCAGAACCATTCGATCATCGCGTCGGCAATCGCACGCGCCTGGCTCACCCACGCTTCGTCGAAAGTCAGCTCGTAGACGGCGAGAAACCCTAGCGCGACTGCCGCGTGGTCCTCGAGAAATCCGCTAATGCGTGTCACGCCTTCCTTGTGCGAGCGCATCACTCGTCCGTCGCGAACCATCTCGCGCGCGAGGAAATCGGCGTTCCGCAGCGCCAACTTGGCGAAGTCATCACGATCGAGGACTCTCGCAGCTGTAGCGACGCCCCGGAGCATCAACCCGTTCCAGGAGGCGAGAATCTTCTCGTCGCGAGCGGGCCAGACACGACGCGCGCGTGCGTCGTAGAGTTTCCGCCGCGCCCGGACAAGAATGGTGTCGAGCGTCGGCTCATCGACTCCAATTCGTGCGGCGACAGCGCTTCGCTCCGAAGGGATGAAGAGGATATTCCGGCCCTCGAAGTTTCCCCCAGCGGTGACTCCGTAGTACGTCATGAACGCGGGCGCATCGGCGCCGAGGATGGTGTCGATCTCCTCGTCGGTCCAGACGTAGAATTTGCCCTCGTGACCTTCGCTGTCGGCGTCGAGCGAAGAGTAGAACCCGCCTTCTGGCGCCGTCATCTCGCGACCGACCCACTCGACGGTCTCGATCGTGACGCGGCGAATCTCTTCGTCTTTCGTCGCCTGCCAGAGATGCGCGCCGAGTCGGGTGAGGAGGGCGTTGTCGTAGAGCATCTTTTCGAAGTGGGGGACGAGCCAGCTCGCATCGACCGAGTAGCGCGCAAACCCACCACCGATCTGATCGTAGATCCCGCCGCGCGCCATTTTGCGGAATGAATTGACGACCATCTCGAGCGCATCCTTGTTGTCGGTGCGCTTTGAGTGGCGAAGGAGGAAATCGAGAACCATCGTTGCGGGAAACTTTGGTGCGCCGCCAAACCCTCCAGCCCGCGCGTCGTATCGCTGTTCGAGCGATCGATACGCGCCTTCGAGCATCTCCGCGCTGAGGCTGCCGCCGCCTCGCGACTGCGCGATGTTGCTATCGTAGATATCCCGGAGCTGCTCCGCGCTCTGCGCTACGCCTTCGCGTTTGCTCTGCCAGGCATCGCTCACCGACTGGAGAACTTTGCGGAACGATGGCAGCCCGTGCCGGTCGTCGGGGGGAAAGTAGGTGCCGCCGTAGAAAGGACTTCCGTCGGGCATGAGGAACATCGTCATTGGCCAGCCGCCGCTGCCGGTCATCGCCTGAACGGCCTGCATGTAGATGCCATCGATGTCGGGGCGTTCTTCGCGATCGACTTTGATGTTGATGAAGTTGTCGTTCATCAGGCGCGCGGTGTCTTCGTCCTCGAACGACTCGTGGGCCATGACGTGGCACCAGTGGCAGGCGGCGTAGCCGATGCTCAAGAGAATCGGTTTGTCCTCGCGCTTGGCCTTATCCAGCGCGTCGGGTCCCCACGCGTACCAGTCGACGGGGTTGTCCGCGTGTTGGAGGAGGTAGGGGCTGGTCTCGTTGGCCAGGCGATTCGGCATTGAAGGCGGCGTTCTCAGCTAATTGCTCAGGATGCGATCACTGGGGTTGGAATGCAGCAGACCCGAAGGTACGCCTAGTGATAGAGAACAGGCATTTCTTGGTAAGAAACAGGCATTTACCAAGCGGGCTTTGACCATGATCATGGGAGCTTCTCAGAAACTTGTGCCGCACCAGCCGATTGCATTTCTGGCCGCGACAACCTCAACTCCGCCTTACTATGAATCGATCGAAGGCTGTTCTTGGAACTGTCGCAGCACTCACGCTGGTCGTGGCATGTCAGGATACGGTAGCACCGGGGGCACGCGGAAGGCTCGCACCGCCAATAACACCGAGCAGGACAGTTAATGGCCCGCCAGACATCGTGTTTCCAGTGGCTTCATCAGGCCAGTCGACCGCCTCCCTTACAAATTTCCCTTGGCCAACGTGGGTGACCTTAGACGTGGCGAATACGGTTGTCTTCACTTCGCTCCCGAAGGCTGCGGGGGCAAGTCCGTATTACCAATTTCCGGGCGGGGAATTGAGCGCGACGGGAATCGACGATCAGCGCATCGATGACCCGACGAAGTGTGCTCTCGCG
>Ga0157372_10004486_pt1 | contig 14889 bp, 14 predicted proteins | sample C55metaG_FD_115307 | JGI IMG/M metagenome (GOLD analysis project Ga0157372, IMG submission 115307) | Corn rhizosphere microbial communities from Kellogg Biological Station, Michigan, USA - C5-5 metaG | ecosystem: Host-associated > Plants > Roots > Rhizosphere > Soil | place: USA: Michigan... | reverse complement strand
GCTCAAGCACAACTACATCGGCACCGAGCACATCCTGCTCGGGCTCCTCCGCGAGGAGGAGGGGCTCGCCGCGCGCGTGCTCGAGTCGCTGGACATCACGGTCGAGGAGGTGCGCGCGCAAGTGGCGCGGATCGTCGGCCAGGGCGACGAGGTCACGACGGGCCAGATCCCGTTCACACCGCGCGCGAAGAAGGTGCTGGAGCTGGCGCTGCGCGAGGCGCTCAGCCTCGGCCACAACTACATCGGCACCGAGCACATCCTGCTCGGCCTCGTGCGCGAGAACGAGGGCGTCGCCGCGCGCATCCTGCTCGACTTCGACGCCGACTCGGAGAAGATCCGCAACGAGGTCATCCGCATGCTCTCGGGTCCCGGCGGCCGCCGTCAGGGCCAGGGCGCCGGTGCAGGCGCCGGCGCGGGCGAGGGCAAGAAGTCTTCCAAGCTGCTCGACCAGTTCGGGCGCAACCTCACCAAGCTCGCCGCCGAGTCCAAGCTCGACCCGGTCGTGGGCCGTGAGAACGAGATCGAGCGGATCATGCAGATCCTCTCGCGCCGCACAAAGAACAACCCGGTGCTGATCGGCGAGCCGGGCGTCGGCAAGACCGCCGTGGTCGAGGGCCTGGCCCAGCGCATCACGAGCGGCGAGGTGCCGGAGCTGCTGAAGAACAAGCAGATCTACACGCTCGACCTGGCCGCGCTTGTCGCCGGTTCCAAGTACCGCGGCGAGTTCGAGGAGCGCCTCAAGAAGGTGATGAAGGAGATCACCCAGCGCGGCGACATCATTCTCTTCATCGACGAGCTGCACAACCTCGTCGGCGCAGGTGCCGCCGAGGGCGCGATCGATGCCGCGTCGATCCTCAAGCCGGCGCTGGCGCGAGGCGAGCTGCAGACGATCGGCGCGACCACGCTCGACGAGTACCGCAAGTACCTGGAGCGCGACTCCGCGCTGGAGCGCCGCTTCCAGCAGATCCGCGTCGACCAGCCCACGATCGAGGAGACCGAGCAGATCCTCAAGGGCCTGCGCGATCGCTACGAGCAGCACCACCGCGTCGCGATCACCGACGAGGCGCTGCACGCCGCAGCCGAGCTGGCCGACCGCTACATCTCCGACCGCTTCCTGCCGGACAAGGCCATCGACCTGATCGACGAGGCCGCCTCGCGCATGCGCATCAAGTCGATGACCGCGCCTCCGGTCTACCGCGAGCTCGAGGAGGAGATCGAGACCACGCGGCGCGACAAGGAGGCAGCGATCGAGGCCCAGGAGTTCGAGAAGGCCGCGAACCTGCGCGACAAGGAGCGCCAGCTCACCAACAAGAAGCGCGAGCTGGAGGACCAGTGGCGCGCCGGTGAGACGGGCAACCGCCCGGAGATCGGCGAGGAGGAGATCGCGGACATCGTCTCGATGTGGACCGGGATCCCCGTCTTCAAGCTCACCGAGGCCGAGACCCAGAAGCTGCTGCGCATGGAGGACGAGCTGCACAAGCGCGTCATCGGCCAGCACATGGCGATCGAGGCCGTCTCGAAGGCGATCCGCCGCTCGCGCGCGGGCATCAAGGACCCCAAGCGCCCGACCGGCTCGTTCATCTTCCTTGGGCCGTCAGGCGTCGGGAAGACCGAGCTGGCGCGCACGCTCGCCGAGTTCCTGTTCGGCGACGAGGACGCGATGGTGCGCATCGACATGTCCGAGTACATGGAGAAGCACTCCGTGTCCCGGCTCGTCGGCTCGCCTCCGGGCTACATCGGCTACGACGAGGGCGGACAGCTCACCGAGGCCGTGCGCCGCAAGCCGTACTCGGTGCTGCTGCTCGACGAGATCGAGAAGGCCCACCCGGACGTCTTCAACATCCTGCTCCAGATCCTGGAGGACGGCCGCCTCACCGACGCCCAGGGGCGCACGGTGGACTTCCGTCACGCCATCGTGATCATGACCTCGAACATCGGCGCCTCCGAGATCGCGCGCAACACGCCGCTCGGCTTCGCGGTGTCCGATGACGAGACCGGCATTACGTACGACGACATGAAGACCCGGATCATGGGCGAGCTCAAGAAGGTCTTCCGGCCTGAGTTCCTCAACCGAATCGACGAGGTCATCGTCTTCCACAAGCTCACGAAGGACGAGGTCAAGGAGATCGTGGACCTGCTCCTGCGGCACATCCGCCAGTCCATGGCCGATCGCGAGCTGTCGCTCAACCTGTCCGACGAGGCCAAGGATCTCTTGGTGGACAAGGGCTGGGATCCCGCCATGGGCGCCCGTCCGCTCCGCCGGGCGATCCAGCGCTACATCGAGGATCCGCTCGCCGACAAGGTGCTGTCGTCCTCGATGGAGCCGGGCTCGACGGTGGAGGTCGACAAGGCCGCCGAGGGCGAGGAGCCCGAGGTCAAGATCGAGATCATCGCGCCCAAGACGCGCAAGCGGCAGACGGTCGGTGTCGGCGCCAAGGGTGGCGACGGCGATGGCGGAGGCGAGCCGTCCGCGGATGCGCCGTCGTCGGATCTGCCCGAGGACCCGGAGGTGCTGCCCGAGGTCCCGGACGCGCCGCCGGCTGACGATTCATCGCCCGACGAGTCCTAGGTCCGAGGGCCACGGCCGAAATCGTAGAGATCAAGGTCCGCGAGAACGGCCCGTACAAGGTCACGGGGCCGATCCGGCTGATCGACGCGGACGGCAACGTCTTCGACCTGCCCGACGACGGGCGTCCGATTGCCCTTTGCCGCTGCGGCGCGTCGCAGACGAAGCCGTTCTGCGATAAGACGCACTCGAAGATCGGCTTTGAAGCCGCGGAACGTGCGGCGGCCGAGTCCGAGAGCCCGTGACCGATTCGATAGTTGACCGCTACGCGCGGTTGCTCGTGGAGGTGGCAGTGAATCTCCGCGAGGGCCAGCCGCTTCTCGTGGATGCCCAGGTGGAGCATGCGCCGCTCGCCCGTGCCGTTGCGCGCGCGGGTTACGAGGCAGGCGCTCCCTGGGTCGACGTGGTCTATGGCGACCAGGTGGTGCGGCGCGCATTGATGGACTCCCCGCTGCCGGATGAGCAGCTGGGTCGCACGCCGGAGTGGCAGATCAAGCGGGCGCAGGCCATTTCGGAGGCCCAGGGCGCGGCGATCCAGATCGCCGGTCAGCCCAACCCCAACATCTTCGACGGCGTGGGCGGCGTGCGCGTGGCGGCCGCGCAGATGATCGAGCTCACCGCCGTGCGCCGTAAGCAGGCCAGCGAGGGTCTCGTGGCGTGGACCATCGGGGCATGCCCATCGCCCGGCTGGGCGGAACAGGTGCTGGGCGAGCCGGATGTGGATCGCCTGTGGCAGGCGATCGGCGACACGGTCCGGCTCGACGAGCCCGACCCCGTTGGGGCTTGGAAGGAGCACGTGGAGAGGCTCAAGGGGCGTTGCCGTCAGCTCGAAGAGCGCGGCTTCGACGCGCTTCGCCTGAGCGGGCCCGGCACCGATCTGACGATCGGCCTCACACCGGGCGTGCACTGGGTCGGCGGCTCGCTCACCACCGAGTGGGGCCAGGCGTTCGTGCCCAACTTCCCCACCGAGGAGGTGTTCACCACTCCCGACTGGCGCCGCACCGAGGGCCACGTGCGCTCGACGCGGCCGCTCGAGCTGCTCGGAGCCCCGGTGCGCGACCTCGAGCTGCGGTTTGAGGGCGGCAAGATCGTGGAGGTCAACGCGTCCGAGGGCGCCGACCTCGTCCGCTCACAGCTCGGCCAGGACGACCAGGCGCCGTTCGTCGGCGAGATCGCGCTGGTGGACGGCGAATCTCGCGTCGGCCGCAGCGGCATCACCTTCTACAACACGCTCTTCGACGAGAACGCGACCTGCCATCTGGCCTTCGGCTCCGGCTTCCCTTTCCTGATGGAAGGCGGAGAGAAGCTCGATAGCGCGGCGAGGCTCGAGGCCGGGATCAACCAGTCACAGGTTCACACCGACGTGATGATCGGCGGCCCGGAGGTGGACGTGGACGGGATCAGCGCCGACGGCACCGCGGTGCCGATCCTGCGCAACGACGTCTGGCAGCTGAGCTAGGCGCCGGCCAGCACCGCGCGCACCTGGTCGCGCAGCTTCTGAAGCGGGAACGGCTTTGAGATGTAGCCCGCGGGGATGGTCGCGACGGCCCGTTCGAGGTTGTCCCGCCCCGCCTGGGCCGTGACGAAGATGAACGGCGTGTCGGATTCGTCGGCACGCAGCTGCTCGGCCACCTGAACGCCGTCGAGCCTCGGCATGTTCACGTCGAGCAGCGCGACTCCGGGCGAGTGCTCGCGGATCATCTCGAGGGCCTCGGCTCCGTCGGTGGCCTCGATCACGTTGTAGCCGGCGCGGCCGAGCGTGACCGACACGAGTGCGCGCAGATCTGGGTCGTCGTCGGCGATCAGGACCGTGTGCTCGTGCGGGTTGTGCATCCGCGCCCAATCGTACGGGGGCGAATAACGTCCACCCGCGCCCTTACCTTGGGTGCGATGGCCAAGACCCTCTTCGTCTGCTCCCAGTGCGGGAACGAGAGCCCCAAGTGGCACGGGCGCTGCCCGGGCTGCGGTGAGTGGAACACGATGGTCGAGGAGCGCGCGATGGAGGCTCCGCGCGGGGGTGGGGGCGGGTCGTCGCTGTCGCGCAAGGCGGCCAAGCCGGCGCGGCCGGTGCCGCTCGCGGATGTCGAGGCCCCGGCGCTCGCCCGCTTCAAGACGGGCATCGGTGAGCTCGACCGCGTGCTCGGCGGCGGCATCGTGCCTGGGTCGCTGGTGCTGATCGGCGGCGCCCCCGGGATCGGCAAGTCCACGATCACGGGGGGCGCGCTGGGCAACCTGGCTCAGGCGGGACGCAAGGTGCTCTATGTGTCCGGCGAGGAGTCGGCTGCACAGGTGCGACTGCGCGCCGAGCGTCTGGGCGAGCATGCGCTGAGCGTTCCGATCGTGGCTGAGACTGACCTCGACACCGTCGTGGCCACGCTGGAGGCTGAGCGTCCCGACGTCTGCGTGGTCGACTCGGTGCAGACGCTCTACGCGAGCACGATGACCGGCGCACCCGGCTCCGTGGGCCAGGTGCGCGAGGTGGCCGGCACGCTGATGCGAGTGGCGAAGGAGCGCAACGTGGCGGTGATCCTGGTGGGCCACGTGACCAAGGAGGGCGCGCTCGCGGGTCCGCGCGTGCTCGAGCACCTGGTGGACTGCGTGCTCCAGTTCGAGGGCGAGCGGGAGCGCACCTACCGGACGCTGCGCGCGCTCAAGAACCGCTTCGGCTCCACCAATGAGGTCGGCGTGTTCGAGATGCGCGACAGCGGCCTAGTGGAGGTGGAGGACGCGTCGTCGCGCTTCGTGGCCGAGGCCACGCGCGCGCCAGGCTCAGTGGTGCTGTGCGCCATGGAGGGGTCGCGGCCGCTGCTCGTCGAACTGCAGGCGCTGGTCGCGCCAACGGAGCTCGTGCCGCCGCGGCGCGTGGCCAACGGCGTGGACCGCAATCGTCTCGCGCTGGTGCTCGCGGTGCTGGCGCGGCACGCCGGGCTGGGACTGGGGTCGAGCGACATCTTCGTGTCGGTGGCCGGGGGCGTCCGGGTGGACGACCCGGGCGCCGATCTGGCTGTTGCGCTGGCCCTCGCGTCCGCTGCCCGGGGCGTGCCGCTCGGCAGCGAGCAGAAGCCTTTGGCGGCCTTCGGCGAGGTGGGCCTTACCGGCGAGCTGCGCTACGTCGCTCATGCCGACAGGAGGCTCGCTGAGGCCGCCAAGTTCGGCCTCGAGCCCGTGCTGTCGCCGGATGGGAGCGCCCGCACGCTCAGGCAGGCCCTGCGCGCCGCGATGGACGGGCAGGACGGCTCCGGGATCGCTCAAGCGGCGTAGTCAAGCCGGACGCAGCGCGGAAAAGCCGCTGCAAAGCCAAAAAATGCCGCAAATGCAGGGTCTGTGGCGTAGAATGGACTGATGCAGTCGCACGCCGGGGACGAGGTCACCCAGCTGGAAACCCGTCAAGAGCCCCGGCTTGTAAGGGCGCTCGAAATGGTCGCACCCGGTACCGCAGTACGAGAGGGTATCGATGCCATCGGGCAGGGACGGCTTGGAGCGCTGATTTGTATCGGCGATAGCGAGGAGCTCTCGTTCCTCTACTCAGGCGGCATCAAGTTAGACATCGACTACACACCGGCGCTGCTCTACCAGGTGGCGAAGATGGACGGGGCGATCGTCCTCAACTCGAATGCCACCAAGATCTGCTGGGCCAACGTGCAGCTGATGCCGGATCCGACGATCCTCTCGCTCGAGACCGGTACCCGGCACCGCACCGCCGAGCGCGTGGCCAAGCAGACCGACGCGCTGGTGATCGCCGTATCGGCGAGCCGCGACGTCGTGTCGCTCTACCTCGACGGCGCGAAGTACATCCTCGAGGACATTCCGGTGGTGCTCGCCAAGGCCAACCAGGCGCTCGCCACGCTCGACAAGTACCGCAGCCGCCTCGACCAGGTATCCACGCGCCTGACGGCCCTCGAGTTCGAGGGCGGCGTGACGCTGCACGACGTGCTCACGGTTCTCCAGCGGGCCGAGCTCGTCACGCGCATGGCTGTCGAGATCGAGCGCTACATCGTGGAGCTCGGCACCGAGGGCCGGCTGATCGAGATGCAGCTCGAGGAGACGATGGTGGGCGTCGCCGCCGACAAGGCCGCGCTCGTGCACGACTACCTGTCGCAGCCCAGCGAGGACAGCTTCGCGCTCGTGCTCGACTCGCTCGCGCGGCTGCCGCACCAGGACCTGCTCGACTTCGGGCGCCTGGCCGAGCTGCTCGGCTACGACCGGAAGCTCAACACGCTGGACCATCCGGTGTCGCCGCGCGGCTACCGGATTCTCGGTCGCATTCCGCGACTTCCAAAGCTTGTGATCCAGGCGATCGTCCGTGACTTCGGCGGCCTGGACGAAATCTTGGCGGCCTCTGACGCAGAGCTCGAGGCCGTCGAGGGGGTGGGAGACATGAGGGCAAAGGACATCCGCGAGGGCCTTCGCCGTCTACAGGAGATCAACCTCGTGGATCGATACCTACAAACGTGAAACCGGGGGGCAGTTTGTAGCTGCCAGCCTGAACAAGGAGGTCACCATTTCAGAAGAAGCAACTTGGGAGCAGGAGCTCGAAGAGCTCGAGATCAGCCGTGAGGCGCCGCACATCGATTACGAGATCGGCGACCAGGTGGTCTACCCGCATCACGGTGCCGGCAAGGTCGTAAAGAAGGAGCAGAAGGAGGTCCTGGGCGAGAAGCGCGAGTACCTCACGATCAAGATCCTTCACAACGACATGACGGTCATGGTCCCGTGTGCCAACGCCGGCAAGGCCGGCCTCCGGCGCGTCATCGGGGAGGAGGACGTCGCGCGCGTCCTGTCCGTGCTTCGAGACGACGTGAGCCAGATGCCGAAGAACTGGAACCGGCGCTTCAAGCACAACCGCGACAAGATCAAGACCGGCGACGTGTTCGAGCTCGCCGAGGTTGTGAGGAACCTCGCCCTCCGGGAGGCCGATAAGGGTCTCTCCACCGGGGAGAAGCAGATGTTCACCCGGGCGAAGAAGATCCTCGCCTCTGAGCTGATGTACGCCCTCGAGATGGAAGAGGGGGAAGCCGAGGAGTACATCGACAACCTGATCGAGGAGTCGCACGCGGAGCCCGAGGGCGCTGCCGCGGCCGCCAAGTAGAGCATCCACGCATGGCCGTCGTCGGGATCATTCCCGCGGCCGGCAGCGGCGAACGCCTTGGAGCCTCCGGGCCCAAGGCGTTCGTCATGTGTGGCGGCCGTTCGCTGGTCGACTGGAGCCTCGAGGTGCTCGAGGCGGTGTGCGATCGGGTGGTGGTGGCTGTGCCTGCTGGGTTTGATGAGGGTGTCGGGTGTCGGGTGCTGGGGGGAGCGTCGCGCTCTGAGTCCGTCCGGCTGGCTCTGGCCGCCGCGCCCGACGCGGACGTTGTCGTGGTTCACGATGCGGCGCGGCCGTTGATCACGCGCGATCTCGTCGAGAGTTGCGTGGCGGCCCTGGAGGGCTGGGATGGAGTGGTGGCCGCCGCACCAGTGGCCGACACGATCAAGGAGGCCGACGGCGCCGGCCGGGTGGTCCGGACCTTGGATCGCTCGGCGTTGTGGGCGATCCAGACGCCTCAGGTGTTCCGCGCGGACGTCCTTCGCCGGGCGCTCGACGTGGACGACGCTGTGCTGGCGTCCGCCACGGACGACGCCTCCCTGGTGGAGGCCGCCGGCGGCTCGGTGCGCGTGATCGAGGCACCGGCAGAAAACATCAAGGTCACGCGTCCGGTAGACCTCGCGCTCGCAGAGGCTCTTCTGCGTGCGCGATGCTGACCGACTTCCACGTACACCTTCGTCCCGACTCGTTCCCGAGCGAGGCGTCTGAGTACTTCACCTCCGCGAACGCGGAGCGCTATCGCGAGGCAGCATCCGAGCGCGGCATCGAGCTCCTCGGCGTGGCGGAGCACGTGCACCGCTTCACGCAGGCGCTCGACGTCTGGCGCCACCCGTGGTGGGAGCGCAACGCCGTCGACGACCTCGACGCGTACTGCTCGTTCATCCGTGAGGAGACGGACCTCAAGCTGGGCATCGAGGCCGACTTCGTAGCCGGGCGCGAGGACCGCATGGCCAACCTGCTCGAGGCGCGCGAGTGGGACTACGTGGTTGGCTCGGTGCACTTCCTGCGGGACGCCGCGGTGGACATGGACGAGTGGGACGTGTGGGAGTCGGGCGATCCGGACAAGGTGTGGTCGCGCTACTTCGAGACAGTGGGCGAGGCGGCCCGCACCGGGATGTTCGACATCCTGGCCCACCCCGACCTGGTGAAGGTGTGGGGCAAGAAGCGACCGCTGCCGGAGGGTGACCTGCGCCGCTTCTACGATCTGGCGATGGACGGGATCGCCGACTCCGACGTGGCGATCGAGGTGTCCACCGCGGGTCTGCGCAAGCCGGTCGGGGAGATCTACCCGGCGCCGGCGTTCCTCGAAATGTGCCTGGAGGCTGGACGGCCGGTGGCGCTGTCGTCCGACGCGCACGCGCCGGACCAGCTCGGCCACCGCTACGAGGAGGCCGTGGAGATGCTGAACAAGATGGGCGTGAGCGAGATCGCGGACTTCGAGGGCCGCGAGCGGCGAATGGTGCCGCTCGGATGAGCACGCGCTCGGGCATCGGCTACGACTCGCACCGTTTCGCGGAAGGGCGCCCGCTGATCCTCGGCGGCGTCGAGATCCCCGGCGCGGCGCGCGGGCTCAGCGGGCACTCGGATGCCGACGTGCTCACGCACGCGCTGATCGACGCCCTGCTCGGGGCCGCCGGCCTCGGTGACATCGGCAAGCACTTTCCAGATACCGACGAGCGCTACAAGGACGCGGACAGCCTCGAACTGCTCGCCGAGGTCTGCAGCTTCCTGAAGGACCACGGCTGGGGCATCGTGCACCTCGACGCCAGCGTGATCTGCGACGCCCCCAAGCTCTCGCCCCACCGTGACGAGATGCGCTCCAAGCTGGCGGCGGTGGTCGGACTCCAGCCACTCGAGGTGAACGTGAAGTTCACCACCAACGAGGGGCTCGGCTTCATCGGCCGCGAGGAGGGCATGGCCGCGCTCGCGATCGCCACCGTGGAGCGCACGGGCTGATGGCGGCCCGCGAGATTCGGATCCAGGACACGCTGAGCGGGGCGGTGCGGACACTCGAGCCGCGCGATCCCGGCAAGGTGGGCATCTATGCCTGCGGCCCCACCGTCTACGGCCCGATCCACGTCGGCAACGCTCGCCCGTACGTCATCTTCTCGCTGCTCAAGCGCTTCCTCGAGCACGAGGGCTACGACGCCACCTTCGTGGCCAACGTGACGGACGTGAACGACAAGATCTACGACGCTGCGCGCGACCAGGGCGTGCCGAGTGAGCAGCTTGCGCGGGACATGACGGCGCTGTACGAGGAGCACACCGGCGCACTCGGGCTCGGCCGGCCGGACAGCGAGCCGAAGGCCAGTGAGACGATTCAGCCGATTATCGACCTGATCCAGTCGCTGATCGACGGCGGGCACGCGTACGCCGCGAACGGCGACGTGTACTTCCGCGTCCGCAGCTTCGACCAGTACGGGAAGCTCTCGAACCGCCCCCTCGAGGAGATGCGCCAGGGCGAGGACGAGGCCGATGAGGCGCTGAAGGAGTCCCCCCAGGACTTCGCGCTGTGGAAGGCGCACAAGGAGGGCGAGGACACCTCCTGGGACTCGCCCTGGGGCCGCGGCCGTCCCGGCTGGCACATCGAGTGCTCCGCGATGGCCGAGGAGATCCTGGGGCTCGACTTCGACATCCACGGCGGGGGATCGGACCTGGTCTTCCCGCACCACGAGAACGAGATCGCGCAGACGGAGGCGGGGCGCGGTCAGCCGCTCGCGCGCCTCTGGATGCACAACGGCATGATCGAGCTGGACGACGAGAAGATGTCCAAGTCCGTGGGCAACATCCGCTCGCTGGCGGGCGCGATCGAGGCTCGCGGGCGCGATGCGCTGATCATGTACTTCGTGGGCGGGCACTACCGTCAGCCGCTCGCCTTCTCGGAAGAAGCCCTGGACGAGGCGGCACGTTCGGTGGAGCGGGTCAGGGACTTCGTGCGCCGGCTCGACTCGGATGGACCGGAACCGGAGGGGATGGATGGCTTTGTAGAGCGCTTTTTCGACGCTCTGGCGGACGATTTCAACACCGCCAAGGCGCGCGGGGTCCTGTTCGAGTGGATCTCCGAGGGCAATCGCCGGCTCGACGCCGGGGAGAAGGTCGGTCCCGGGCGTCTGGGCGAGATGCTGTATGCGCTGGGCCTCGAGAACCTGCTCGAGCCCGACGACGAGTCTGCTGACCCCGAGGCCGAGCGCCTGCTGCGCGAGCGTGAGGAGGCGCGCGCCGCCAAGGACTTCGCCACCGCGGATGCCCGGCGCGACGAGCTTGCCGCGCTCGGCTGGGAGGTGCGCGACACGGCCGACGGTCCCCGGCTCGTGCGCCGCGGGTGATCGTCTACGGCCGCAACCCGGTGCGCGAGGCGCTGCGCGGGCGCCGGACCGTCAAGCGCGTGTGGGCGACGAAGAATGCCTCCCAGGAGGAGTGGCTGGCGGGCGCCGAGGTGAACACGGTGGCCGACGACGAGATCGAGCACCTGTGCGGCTCGCCGGACCATCAGGGCATCTGCGCGGACACCACGCCGTACGAGTACGCCGACGAGGCTTCGCTGCTGGGCGCCGACAACGCCCTCGTGGTCTGCCTCGACCAGATCCAGGATCCGCGCAACCTCGGGGCGATCTGCCGCGTGGCGGAGTGCGCGGGCGCCGCTGGCGTCGTGATTCCGGAGCGCCGCTCCGCCGAGGTCACGCCGGTGGTGTGCAAGGCGTCGGCGGGAGCGGTGGAACACCTTCCTATCGCGCGTGTTCGCAACGTTTCCGACTGGCTGGCGCAGGCGAAAGAGGCCGGCGCGTGGGTTTATGGAGCCTCGGCCGGCGGGATTCCCTACGCCCAGCCCGACTATGCGGGTCGGGTGGTCCTGGTGCTCGGCTCAGAGGGGAGTGGCTTGCGGCCACGCGTGGCTGATAGCTGCGATGAGCTCGTGGCCCTGCCGATCCGCGGGCGAGTGGAGTCGCTGAACGTGTCGGCGGCCGCAGCGGCGCTTGTTTATGGCGTCCTGCAATTTCGCTCGCATGGGGGTTGACAAGGATCCATAACGCCGTAATACTCCGCGCCATCAGATAAGGCTGAAGTTGAGGTTGAGAGCTCAGCTTCGGCAGAGTCTGGCGCCAGGGGAGGTAGTGCGCCACAGGCTTTCTAAAGCCCAAAGCTGGGCTTGGAGAGGACGTTCGTGGCTATCTCAACCTCGCCTGCACGGCCGCTATCGGCCCGTAACTCTCAACCTGAAGTTCAGGTTGATGATCATTACTTGATCGCCCTTGCCAAGCAGGGCAAGCCCGATGCATACGACCGCATCGTGCGCCGCTATTACGGCTTCGTGCGTCTCAAGGCTTCTTCGTACTTCCTGATCGGCGGCGATGCCGACGACCTGATCCAGGAGGGGCTCGTCGGGCTCTACAAGGCGGTGCGCGACTACCGCACCGACCGCGAGTCCAGCTTCCGCAACTTCGCCGAGCTGTGCATCACTCGCCAGATCATCACTGCGGTGAAGACGGCCACGCGCAACAAGCACACGCCGCTCAACCAGTACGTGTCGTTCTCGCAGACCCCGGCGGCGCCGGGCGACAGCGAGCCGACCCTCGACGAGGTGCTGCCCGGTCCGACCGCGCACGACCCCGTGAACCAGGTGATCAGCTCCGAGGAGCTGCGCAGCCTGGTGGCGTGCCTGTCGAGCGTGCTCTCGGACCTCGAGAGCTCGGTGCTCTCCCTCTATCTGGACGGCCACTCGTACGAGGCGATCGCCGGCCGCCTGGAGTGCGACACGAAGACCGTCGACAACGCCCTGCAGAGGGTGAAGCGCAAGGTCGGCGCCCACCTGGCAACACGGGCAGTGCCCAACTAGCAGCTAATAGCTAGGAGCTAGCAGCTATCCAGTAGTCGACCCACTCCTCACGCGTGGCGCCGATGCGGTCGTAGACCGCCTGGGCGCGGGCGTTGGAAGGGGCGGTCTGCCAGGCGAGGCGCTTGATGCCACGACTTTCGCACTCGCCACGGCAGGCCTCGATCAGCGCCTCGGCGGCACCGCTGCCGCGTGCTTCGGGGGACACGAACAGGTCGTTCATGATCCCCAGCCGGGCGGCCTCACTGGTGGACCAGGTCCAGAAGATCGTCGCGAAGCCCACGGCCCGGCCCTCGGCGTCGCGCGCGATCAGCTGAACGCCCTCGCGCTCGGGATCGGCGATCAGCGCCCGGGACATGGCGAGCAGGTCCTCGTCGCTGGGCGACACGTTGTAGAAGTCGCAGTAGCCGCGCATCAGCGGCAGCAGCTCGAGCAGGTCATCGGTGCCGACCAGGGAGACGCGGCTGTCAGTCACCGCCGTAACCCCTATCGCCGGTGACGCTGCCGGTACGCGCGTGCCTTCGCGCGCGAACCGCAGACAGCCATCGAGCACCATGCGCTCGCCTGATTGCGCGAGTAGTCATAGAAGGCCCAGCCGCAGTCGTCTCCCGGACAGGCCTTGAACCTCGTCCAGGTTCCATCGAGCTGCGAGCGCGCGACGATCCCGAGCAGCACGCCGAGAGCTCCGTCGAAGTCGCGACGATCGGGCTCGAAGGTAGGGCCATCGGGAGCAAACTGAATCACGAGTGCCGGCCGCGGCGCGGCGCGGTTCAAGCGCGCGACCGCCTCGGGGTCCCACGGCTCGCCGTTGTTCGCGGCCAGCATCGCCCTCAGGCCGTCGCGCGCGTCGAGCGCGCGCCGCAGCTCGGCGCGCCTGAGGGATCGGGACGGCTCGAGCAGCCCGCGCGACGACAGCCAGTGCGCGAGCGCGCGCGGCGAGTGGAGGAGCTCCGCGCCGTGTTCGCCGTCGAGGTCGTAGTGCGAGTTGACGAACGCCTGCACAAGCCCGAGCTCGCCGGGGGCCGGCTCGCGGCCCCCCGACTGCGGCCCGGCGTTGTAGTCGATCAGACCCGTCACTGGCGACATGCTATACGCTGGTTACGGCATGTCTGACGAGTGGGATTCGTCACCAGCTTGGGCCGAGGCGCGCGCGAGGACGCGCAGCGAGGTGCAGGCGGCCTTCGCGCCCAGGCCGCGCACCTGTCCGTCGTGCGGCGGGGTGGAGGCCACGGCGTCGCGCAACTGCCCCCGCTGCGGAGCCTCGTATGTGGTGGTCCAGCCGAAGCTGTCCAAGCGAGCCAAGCTCACGATCGCCGGCGTCGCCGCCGGCATCCTCGCCGCGGCGGGAGTGGCGTGGATTCTGGCCTCGCCCTCGATCAACCACTCGAAGCAGAGCAACGCCGCGCGTGCCGCCGCCCGGCAGGCGGCCTTCATCAGCAGCGAGAAGAAGCGCCTGACGCTCGATCAGCGCCTCCACCGCGGCACCGCCGGCACGGCACGCGAGACGCCGACCGAGCTCGTGACCGATCTCCAGAACGCGATCACGGCCGACGCGCTCGGGCGCGTGAAAGCCGGGACCATCAAGGGTCCGATTCACGGTACGAGTTGCAGGCCGATCGGCTTTGGGCCGCTCCAGCCGAACTCGGCGCGTGGTGGCTATGAGTGCATCGCGGTGAACATCGACATTCCGAAGGGCCGGGAGCGCAGCGGGGTGATCGGCTACCCGTTCTGGGCCATCGTCGATTACCGCCGCGGCACGTTCGCCTGGTGCAAGGTCAACCCCAAGCCAGGTGAGATGGCCACGCAGACGCACGAGCCGGTGGTGAACCCGCCCGCGGGCTGCGACCTTCACATCTGACGCGGTTAGGCTGCGCGCGTCCCGACCAAGGAGAAGGCCTTGAAGGTGACGACGCACGGCGAGCACCTCGTGAAGATGACGCGCCAGGGGTGGGTGAACGGCTACCTCGTTCGCGAAGAGGACGGCTTCACCGTGGTGGACACGCTGATCGGCGGGAGCGCCGACAGCATCATCAACGCGGCCCGCGAGCACGGCGGCGAGATCAGGCGCGTCGCGCTCACCCACGCGCACGGCGACCACGTGGGATCGGTCGACGCCCTGGTCGAGCAGCTCCCGGGCCTGGAGGTGCTGATCTCCACCCGTGACGCCCGCTTCACCCGCGGCGACAAGAGCCTCGATCCCGAGGAGCAGAAGGGCAAGGCCCGCGGAAGCTGGAAGACGCTGACGAACCAGCCCACGCGCACGTTCGAGCCGGGCGAGCGGATCGGGTCGCTCGAGGTGATTGGCGCCCCGGGCCACACGCCCGGGCATGTGGCCTTCCTCGATACGCGCGACCGCACGCTCATCGCGGGCGACGCGTTCGTCACGCTCGGCGGCATGGCCACATC
>Ga0157372_10004481_pt1 | contig 14902 bp, 15 predicted proteins | sample C55metaG_FD_115307 | JGI IMG/M metagenome (GOLD analysis project Ga0157372, IMG submission 115307) | Corn rhizosphere microbial communities from Kellogg Biological Station, Michigan, USA - C5-5 metaG | ecosystem: Host-associated > Plants > Roots > Rhizosphere > Soil | place: USA: Michigan... | reverse complement strand
TGATCTACGCATTCGACGGCAACAACTTTGCTGACCCGCGGGGAGCCATGTGGCTGATAGCGAAACCGTTTGCTGAGAGCCTCTTCGCTTTACTGGTGGACTGTTCATCCGATGCGCAGCCAGGGGGAACTGGCCAGCGGTTCGACTGGACAAAGGCAAGAGGTTCCATCCGGGCGCTGAACATGATCGGGGCGACCATCGTGGCTGGCGGTTTGGAGTCATCGAATGTGCAAACAGCAATAACTCTTCTGCACCCCTGGGGAGTGGAGGTTTCTGCTGGGGTGGAAGCGCGTCCCGAGAAAAAAGATCCGGAAAAGGTTCGCGCCTTCATCAAAGCGGTACGCGAATACGACAAGGCGAATTCAAGGAACTAATGGCGACCGTTTCCATCACAAAGACGCGGATCAGGAAAATGGCGCGCCCTTCCCACCCTTCGAAAACCGCGAAGGGTGGGGCGCCATCGAATAAAGCACCATCGACTAAAAGAGGTGCGCACGTTTCGAAAACTCCGCGCAAGCTGGCGCTTGTGCCCCGGCCCGGCCGCTTCGGCCCCTGGGGTGGACGTTACGTGCCTGAGACTTTGATGGCCGCGCTCGACGAGATTGAGCACGAATACGAGCGCGCAAAAAAAGATCCGAGATTCCGGGCGCGGTTGAGCGAGCTGCTGAAGACATTTGCAGGCAGGCCGACTCCGTTGTTCTATGCCCGACGGCTGAGTCAAAAACTGGGCGGCGCAAAAATCTATCTGAAGCGCGAAGACCTACTGCACACTGGAGCCCACAAAATCAATAACTGCATCGGGCAGGCCCTGCTCGTTGAGCGCATGGGCAAGAACCGCGTGGTCGCGGAAACCGGCGCAGGGCAGCACGGTGTCGCCACAGCAACGGTTTGCGCTTTGTTCGGGTTTGAATGCGTGGTGTACATGGGCACGGAAGACATGCGCCGCCAGGAGTTGAACGTTTTCCGCATGCGACTGCTGGGGGCTGAGGTCCGCGGAGTGGATGCGGGGTCGCGCACGCTAAAAGACGCCATCAACGAAGCCATGCGCGACTGGGTGACGAATGTCCGTACGACCCATTACTTGCTTGGCAGTGTGCTCGGAGCACACCCCTATCCCACGATGGTGCGCGATTTTCACAAAGTCATCGGGCGCGAAGCCCGCGCTCAAATTCTGAAAGCTGAAGGCAAGCTGCCGACATCGATCATCGCCTGCGTTGGCGGTGGATCGAACGCCATTGGAATTTTCCATGATTTCATCGACGACAAAAAAGTGAAGTTGATTGGCGTCGAAGCTGGTGGTCGAGGCGAAAAATTGGGCGATCATGCGGCGCGGTTTCGCGGGGGAATGCCTGGCGTGTTGCAAGGTACATACTCTTACGTCTTGCAGGACGATGCTGGTCAAATTGCAGCCACGCACTCGGTTTCTGCCGGGCTGGACTATCCATCAATCGGCCCGGAACACGCGTGGCTGGCGGACTCCGGGCGCGCCGAATATGTGTCTGCTTCTGACGACGATGCACTAGAAGCCTGCAAACTACTGGCACAGACCGAAGGAATTATCCCGGCTTTGGAATCGGCGCACGCAGTTGCGGAAGTGATTAAGCGCGCGCCGGCGATGAAAAAAGCGGATGTTGTCATCGTGAATGTCTCGGGGCGCGGAGACAAGGACATCGGGATACTAAAAGAACAACTGGGCACGCTGCTCACGAGCTAGACCTATCCGCCTACGCTCAGTTTTCGCAGCTGACTTTCTCGAATATTTCCCATGAATTGCGACTGCAGTCTTTGCGCACACAGTTCGCCGCAGACGTGCAGCGTGCCTTCCCGATTGGCAATTTCTTCTTCCCAGGCGCAGAGGTAGAGCACCGGCTGGTTGTAGTTCACTGCCGAAGTCCACATGAGCCACCAGCGGTCAGAAGTCTTCTTGAGAATGCCGCAATTCGGGCCAGCGCAACGGTAGAAGGCATCTGCCGCAGGGTTCTTGAGGTTACCAAGCTTCATTGCAGAGAATGCTCCCGGAAACACAGTCGTTTTACGGGAATAGGAGAGAGGAAACTAACTGAACGGCTCACTTGTAGATCAGATACCGTTCGCGAACCTTCTCAAAATTCGCCAAATCGTCCCGCCAGTCGAGCGCAATACGATGCGGATCTTCGCCATTTGTAAGCGCACCATAAACTTCCTGATTGGCAAGGATGTCCATCATCCTTTCCACGTGAAATTGCTGCGGGTAAAGTTTGAGCAAAGCAGACGCGAGTTCAATGCCAAACTCGGGGGCGTCCAGGAAGTCGCGATTGGTGAGAACGAAGTTCACCCCGTGGCAGAGTTGATTGGCATAGTTGCTCGAAGCTGGCGTGAAGGTAACAGGAACGAAGCGGAGACCCGGAATCTGCCGATTATTCAAATATTCGGCAAGCTCGCGAGCACTTATCCAGGGAGCGCCCAACAGTTCAAACGGAGTGTCGGTACCACGGCCGACCGAGACATTCGTGCCTTCGATCAGAGCGACGCCGGGATAGAGCGTAGCTTCGGTGAGGCTGCGTAGATTGGGAGAGGGATGCGTCCATTCAACGCCGGTGTCATCGAACCAGTCGCCTCGCATCCAACCCTGCATGGGAATGACTGTGAGTTTTGCATGAATGTTGTGCACGGCATTGAACATCTGTGCGAGTTCGCCGAGAGTCATCCCGTGACGCACGGGGATGGGCCCGTAATTCGTAAAGTTCTCGTGTCCCGGCTGCGACATCGGCCCTTGCACGAAGGCGCCGGTAATCGGATTTGGCCGATCAAGTACTACTACGCTAACTCCTGCTTTGGCTGCACCCTCGAGAAAATATCCCAGGCTGGTTTCGTACGTGTAGAAACGGACTCCTGCGTCTTGCAGGTCGATCACAACCGAATCCAAGTGCTTCAGAACATCGAGTGGCGGCCTTCGCAATTCATCGGTGGAACCGTAAACGCTGTACACCGGCACCCCGGTGGCAACGTCGCGCGAGTTGCCGATGTTCGTAGTGTCGAGTGCGCCGGTGACGCCGTGCTCAGGACTGAATATGGCGGTAAGTTGCACGCCCGGGGCATGGGCCAACACGTCAATAGTTCTCATCCCGTTTGAATCGATGCCGGTTTGATTTGTAAGAATGCCGATGCGTTGACCTCGAAGTGGCGCAAAACTTTGCGACTCCAGAACATCAATGCCGGTGAGCACCGAACCATTCCGGTTGGCAACGTGATGTTCGGAAATCATGGCTTCGTTATAGCCGGTGACGGTTTTTAAATGCAGCGTTTCTTGTTCCGGAAGCGTGAGCGGGATCGCCGCCGCTACTGCGGTGGCTACTTTGGAGCGCAAAGAAACGGCCAGCCCCTTTCCGCGGGGGTGGACGGCATTGGTGAGCAAAATGATATAGGTGCGTGTCGTCGGATCAATCCATACCGATGTGCCGGTAAAGCCGGTGTGGCCGAAGGATCCGACTGGCAGCAATTCACCACGATTCGAGGAAAATGGAGAGTCGATGTCCCAGCCGAAGCCGCGGAGCGTAGGAGCATTCGGCGGCTGTTGCGGTGTCGTCATCTTTTCGACGGTCAGCGGGGAAAGTATTGTGCTTTTGTCGAGCAGCGCCTGGGCGAATTTCGACAGATCATCGGCGGTCGAAAACAGACCGGCCTGCCCGCCAACTCCCCCCATACGGCGCACGGTGGGGTCGTGAACGATCCCATGCAGCATCTGGCCACGCTCGTCATATTGGGTCGGCGCAATTCTTGGCAACCAGGCCGCAGGAGGGAGAAAACGCGTGTTCGTCATTCCGAGCGGAGCAAATATTTTCTGTTGGCAGTAGACCTCGAGGGGCATGCCGCTCACTCGCTCGACCAGCGCGCCTAATACGAGAAAATTGATATCGCTGTAAACAAATTTTACTTCTGGTGGAGAAATCGGCGTCTCAGCGAAAGCCATGGCGTAGGCGGTATCCCGGCCGCTCCAGGGATTGCTCAGATCAAGGTCGGGTTCCAGCCCGGAGTAATGAGTTAAGAGATCCCGCACAGTGATATCTGCTTTGCCATTCTGAGCAAATTCCGGAATGTATTTCGAAACTGGATCGTTGAAGCGAATCTTCCCCTGTTCCGCCAGTTGCATTACGGCGGTATTGGTCGCAATCACCTTGGTCAGAGATGCAAGATCAAAGATTGTGTCCGCAGTCATGGCTGATCGTGTGGGCTCAAGCGATCGTTCGCCGAACGCTTTACGGTAGATCACATGGCCGTCATGGCCGACCAGCAGCACCGCACCGGGAATCTCATGATTCTGAATCGCGGTTTGAATGATGGGATCGAGCGCCGCGAGCGATGGGGCATCGGCCTGCTGCGCCAATGCCAACCCACACAGGAATGCAACCACGGTTAGCGGTCCGAAGACGCGCGCGGGGGCCGATTTTGAAGCGAGAGGTCGAATATTTTGACTTTACAACAGGCGGCCCAGTCGCGAGCAAGTTACCAGAGACGAGGTGCCATCTGTGCCAATCCGGTTGGGCTGCTTACGGATTACCATAAAGCCCTCTACGTATTTTCATGACATCAGCTGCCAGAATTTCTGCCGCCGATCTCGATGCACAGCATGAGCGCTTTCGGGGAGCGTTCCACATTCTCAATCAGGCAATTGAGGATCGAGCTTTCCCCTGCGCGTCCATTGCCGTGACGCAGGGCGGAAAAATGGTTGCGCTCGAGGCATTCGGGCGTTTCACGTTCGAGGAATCTTCGCAGGCAGCTTCAACGAACAGCAACTTCGATATTGCCTCTGTCACCAAGGTGGTGGCGACGACCACCATGGCCATGATTCTGTACGAACGCGGCTTGCTCGATCTCGAAGCACCGATCACGGGCATGTTGCCGGAATTCGCGGGCGGCGATAAGCGGCGAGCGCAGGTCACGTTCCACATCCTCCTGGCGCACAGTTCAGGACTGCCTGCATATGAGAAATTGTTCCTGCGTGCGTTCACGCGAGAAGCTTTGCTGCGCGAAGCTTTTGCAGTTCCACTTAAGCATGATCCAGGAACGCACGCCGAATACAGTGACATCGGCTTTATTCTTCTAGGCATGGCTTTGGAGCGAATTGCAGGTGAACCGCTGGACAGCTTTTGCCAACGTGAAGTATTTGGCCCCCTTGGAATGGCAAACACGGCGTTCAATCCCCCAGTGGTATGGCGCGATCAAATTGTGCCGACCGCGCAAGACTTAAACTTTAGAAAGCGCGTCATACAAGGCGAAGTGCAGGACGAGAACGCCAGCGTGATGGGCGCAGTGGCCGGCCATGCTGGAGTGTTCTCGACCGCAGCCGATCTCGCAACATTTGCCAATGTGATGCTGAGTGGCGGCGATCCGATTGTGCGGCGCGCGTCAATTGACCTGTTCACCCGGCGCGAGCGTTCACCGGCCGGAACTTCGCGTGCACTCGGCTGGGACACGCCGTCAAGTCCATCGCAATCCGGCAAATACTTTTCTGCGGCCTCGTACGGTCATCTTGGGTATACCGGAACTTCGCTGTGGATCGATCCTGAGCGACAGCTGTCGGTAACATTGCTGACCAATCGCACATGGCCGGACTGTTCAAATCCAGCAATTAAAGAAATAAGACCGCGCTTTCACGACGCGGTAGTTGAGGCCCTCAGCAGAAAATGAAAATGAAAAAGAAAACGCGCGATGACGCAGAAAATCTGGATTCGCTCCCCACCGAGCAGCCCAATCCACGCTCGCGTGATCTCGACACAAGGTCATCGCTGGAGATCGCCCGCATCATCAATACGGAAGACGCAACTGTTGCGACAGCTGTGGAGAAAGCCCTGCCCGAGATTGCAAAGGCGATCGACTGGATCACCGACGCCCTGAGCAGGGGCGGACGGCTCATTTATGTCGGCGCCGGCACCAGCGGGCGACTGGCGGCGCTGGACGCGGCCGAGATTCCGCCAACGTTCAATACTGCACCTACGATGGTGCAGACTATCATCGCCGGAGGTACAGGAGCGTTCAACCGTGCACTAGAGGCCAATGAGGACTCAGGCGAAAGCGCGGTGCGCGAAATCAAAAAACGGCGCCTTGGAAAGAAAGATGTTGTCGTAGGGATTGCGGCCAGCGGGCGCACACCCTTTACGATCGCGGCCCTCACCGCCGCCAGTCGCGTGGGCGCAAAGACCATCGCGATCGTGTGCAACCCTGACACCGAGCTTGAGAGGTCGGCCGATCTCGCCATTGTGATTGAAACTGGGCCCGAAGTCGTATGCGGCTCGACGCGGATGAAAGCGGGAACGGCGCAGAAGATGGCGCTCAATATGATCTCAACTGGAGCCATGGTGCGGCTGGGCTATGTTTATGGAAATCTGATGGTCAACATGCACCGTAGTAACAGCAAGCTCGCCAAGCGCTCGGTTAGGATCATTCAACACGCACTGGCCATGGACAAAGACAAGGCGCAGACTGCCCTTGAAAAAGCGAACTACAGCATGGCGGGCGCGATCGTGATGGCAAAAACCAAGATATCGCGGACAGAGGCTGAGGGGCTACTAAAGGCCGCAAACGGCAACGTGCGAAAGGCAATCGAGCAACATGGATAAGTTTGTGATTCGCGGCGGAAATCCACTGCTGGGAACGGTTCGCATCAGCGGCGCGAAAAATGCGGCATTGCCCGCCATGGCAGCGGCGCTGCTTACGGATGAACCGGTAGTGCTAGAAAATATCCCCCAGGTTCGCGACATCGAGACCACTCGCCGTCTGCTCTCCGCCATGGGAGCGGAAGTCGAACTGGGGTATGGGCGGGCGCAGCATCGGACGACGATCTGTTGCAAGGACCTGAATTCACCGGAAGCTTCTTACGAACTCGTAAAGACGATGCGGGCCTCGACGCTGGTGCTTGGGCCTTTGGTCGCGCGGTGCGGAACGGCTCGGGTTTCCCTGCCCGGAGGATGCGCTATCGGAGCGCGGCCGATTGATTTACACGTCAAGGGACTCGAGCGTCTAGGCGCAACCATCGTGCAACAGCACGGATATGTCGAAGCCAGCGCTACACGACTTAAGGGCGCTGAAATCGTATTTGACAAGATTACGGTTACCGGAACTGAAGACCTGCTGATGGCGGCGACTCTGGCCGAGGGCGAGACGGTGATGCAGAACTGCGCACGTGAACCTGAGGTCGCCGACCTTGCTGACCTGCTCAACAAAATGGGGGCGAAAATAGAGGGCGCAGGCACGGCGACAATTCGCGTCCGCGGAGTTTCAAAATTGCGTGGCGCGAAACATCGCATTATTCCAGACCGCATTGAAGCGGCAACGTTCATCATCGCGGGAGCACTTACGGATGGCGACCTGAACGTTTCCGGCTGCGAACCGGCGCATCTGGGCGCGTTGTTGCAAAAATTGCAGGAAGTCGGAGTAAAGACTAAGCCAACGCGTGACACAGTGCGGGTCGAGGGCACAAGCAATCTGAAGGCCGCCGATTTAGTCACTGAGGAGTACCCAGGGTTTCCTACCGACATGCAGGCGCAGTTGATGGCGTTGGCGACGCAGGCGGAAGGCACTTCCGTGATTACGGAAAACATTTTCGAAAACCGATTTATGCATGCGCAGGAAATGGTGCGCATGGGAGCGAACATCAAGATCGAAGGCCGGCGCGCCGTAGTGCGGGGTAAATCTCCGTTGAGCGGAGCCGCAGTGCTGGCGTCAGATCTGCGAGCTTCCGCGTCGCTGGTGATTGCTGCGCTGGTGGCCGATGGCGAAACGATCATTGACCGCGTGTATCACATTGATCGTGGCTACGAGAACATTGAGGAAAAATTGCGCGGAGTGGGAGCGCAGATTCGCCGCTTAGGCGAGATTCTGCCCAAGAAAAGATGAAAGAGTTTGCCAATCCCACCCTTCCGCAGAGTACGCGGAAAGGTGGAGGCAACCGATTCTTGCGGTTTTAGGATTTTGGCAACGAGCCGAGGCGGAGATATGGCTTGAGCGTCTTTAGCCCATTGGGAAATTTCTTCTTCACTTCTTCCTCAGACATGGCCGCAGGCACCACGACATCACCACCGGGCTGCCAATTGACCGGTGTTGAAACGCCCATCTTGGCCGTTAGCTGCAGCGAATCCAAAATGCGCAATACCTCAGCAAAGTTGCGACCGGTGCTCATAGGGTAGATGAGCATGGTCTTAATCTTCTTGTCGGGGCCAATGATGAATACGGTGCGTACGGTCGCATTGTCGGCAGGCGTGCGCCCATCGGAGGTACTCCCGCTCTCGGCCGGCAGCATCCCGTAAAGTTGCGCAACCTTGAGTTGCGGGTCTCCGATCATCGGATAATTGACTTTGTGTCCCTGCGTTTCTTCAATATCCGCCGCCCACTTGCCATGACTGGCGACCGGGTCAACGCTGAGACCGATGATCTTGGTATTGCGTTTCTTGAATTCAGGCTCGAGGCCAGCCATGTAGCCGAGTTCAGTAGTGCAAACCGGGGTGAAGTCTTTGGGATGTGAAAACAATACCGCCCAACCATCGCCGATCCATTCGTGAAAACGGATTGTGCCCTGAGTGGTTTCGGCAGTGAAGTCCGGGGCAGTGTCATTGATACGCAGCATAGGAGCGGCTGGCGTCGAAGTTGCTGTGCTCATTATTTTCCTCCTGGAAATATTAAGATTCTCGAGGCCGGACTTCCGACTCATGCTGCGATCCGGCAGAAAACGAAGGCAGTGTTTTCAGGCATCGAGGCGCAAACTTGGGCTACCCACAAGCTGGCGCGCAATAACTACAACAATAAAGCGTGGAACGGGACCGCACCGGTACAAGAATACGCATGGCTAAAAATGGCGTCAAACTCCCCCCGGCGGACGAGCCAGAAGAGGTTGCCGCAAAATGTTGCGCCTCCGAATTTGTTTGCTGAATCCAATCGGCTATGAGTCAGGCTTCAAATTCAAAACACCTTCAATTTTTTCAGTTTGACGTATTCACTTCTTCGCCTCTCGATGGCAATCCCCTGGCCGTTTTTCCTAATGCCAGCGGCTTGAGCAATGACCAGATGCAAGCCATCGCCCGAGAGATGAATCTGTCGGAGACCACATTCGTATTCCCGCGAGATGCGGCCGTGGAGAAAGAACGCGGCATCCGAGTGCGCATTTACACCGTGCAGGAGGAATTGCCCTTCGCCGGACATCCAACATTGGGCACGGCGTTTGCGTTGCGGGGAAGCAGCGGTGCCGCGGAAATTCGTCTGGAACTGAACGTCGGCACAATTCCTGTGCGTTTTGAAGATCCACCCGGCCAGCCTGCGTTCGGCGAGATGACGCAGATTGATCCCGTCTTCGGAATGGTTCATGACCGCAAGAAGGTCGCCCAGGTCACCGGGATCCCGATTGATGACATCGCCCCTGATGTTCCGGTACAGACGGTCTCGACCGGAGTTCCCTTCACCATTCTTCCCTTGCGAGACCTCGCGGCCGCGCGCAGACTCAGAATCGATCAGGAGCGCGCCTCAGAGTATCTTGCCGCGTCTGGGGGCAAATTCTTTTTCTGCGTCGCCCGCGAAACCGTTGATCCTTCTGCCCGTCTGCACGCGCGCATGCTGTTTTACAACGGCGAGGACCCGGCTACCGGCTCTGCTTCGGGATGCGCCGCAGCCTGGATGGTGGAACACGGCGTCGCAAAACCCGATGAGCGCGTGATGATCGAGCAAGGCGTCGAGATGAAACGTCCCAGCCGGATTTTCGTAAGTGCCTCGCGACGTAATGACCGAGTGGTTAATGTACGGGTCGGTGGAAATGTTGTTGAAGTTTTACGCGGAGAACTTTTCATCTGATCCGCACAGACCGCTTCGTCCGCGAAAAACGCACCTCGGCACACACGCGACTATTTTGCAAGGTAGAAGAATCCGCATTGTCTTTCGCGTCACTTTACAGTCGGCTTCATCGCCGATAGGATTCAGTTCGCTCTGGTTCATTTCTCAACAAATTTTAGAAATTCTGCGCGGTGATTTTTCGCGCGCCTGCGGAAGGTGTGATGAAGCCGAAAAGAACGATCCTCTGCGTCGACGACAACGAACAATCCCTTTCAATTAGAAAAGTAATGCTCGAGACCCGCGGTTACCGCGTGCTGGCTTTTTCCGATGCACAACAGGCTCTCGACCGTTTTGCCGAAGGCGGTGTGGACCTGGTGCTCACCGATCTGGTCATGCCCGGAGTCGACGGCTCAAAGTTGATTGAGGGGGTCAAAGCCCGCTCCCCTGAAACACCGGCAATCCTGCTCTCGGGGAAAGTAAAGGTTTACGAACACGAGACCAACGCGGACGTATTTCTGGCAAAGGGTATGTACATCCCAGCGGACCTGCTGGAACGCATTCGCCTGCTGCTTGTCCGCAAACGTGGTCCCAAACGCGCCCACGCCCGTACACTGGCCCCGCCCACTAAATGCAGCGTGGCCTCCGCATAGAAATATCGCAGGCTTTCTCTTCACAAGCTTCCCGAGTCAAGCTGCCGAAAGCTCCGCCACAGCCCTTGTTGTAAGATCAAAGTTTCATGCCGGCAATCATAGAAGCGGTTGATCTTCACAAGACTTATCACATTGGCAAGGTGGACGTTCCCGCGTTGCAGGGAGTTTCTTTCGCGATCGAAAAAGGTGAGTTTGTCAGCATCGTGGGTCCGTCTGGAAGCGGAAAGTCCACGCTGTTTTATCTGATCGGCGGACTCACCGGCGCCGATTCCGGCAAAGTAATCATAGATGGCGTGAATTTCACGGTTCTTTCCGACTCTGCACGCACGCGCCTGCGCAAATCGAAGATCGGTTTCGTATTTCAAAAGTTCAACCTGTTGCCGACCCTCGATGCGCGCTCCAACATTGACGTTGCGATCGATATTGCCGGGACGAATGGCAGCCGCGACCCCGCCTACTTCGACAAAATTGTGGGACTTTTGGGCCTAACCAAGCGGCTCGATCACCGGCCGTCGGAACTTTCAGGCGGCGAGCAGCAACGGGTTGCGCTGGCGCGAGCACTGATCAATCGCCCCGCAATTGTGCTGGCGGACGAACCGACCGGGAACCTAGACTCGAAGAATTCCGAGATTGTGCTGGAAATGCTCCGCCATTCCAACCAGGAACTGGGCCAGACAGTGTTAATGATCACGCACAACCCCGAAGCTGCGGCATATGGCGACCGCATCATTCACATGCGCGACGGAGAGATTGTGTCAGCCGAGAAAGACCCGCAGTGGCACGTGCAGAATTGAATCATGGAATATCGGCAGATTGAATGATTTCGGGTCAGTTCAAATCGCCGACTCGATCTGAGGTCGACATGATTCAGTGGTCCGATGATCCAATCGACCCCGAATGCAGGTAGTTTATAATTGTGGGCATCGAGCGGGAGTAACTTGAGTCGTTTAGCGGGCGTTTGAGCCCGCTGGAGAAATCCCGAGCGCAGTCGGGGGATCTTGTTGTTTGTGATCGAGCGGGAGTAACTCAGTGGTAGAGTGCGACCTTGCCAAGGTCGAAGTCGCGGGTTCAAATCCCGTCTCCCGCTCCAGATTTGTGCAGTTCTGCCTGCCGCCCGGCAGTGGACATTTTCCTCGCAGGACGCTACTTTAATATCCGGCAGGGCGCGGTACCCAAGTGGTAAGGGAGAGGTCTGCAAAACCTTTATACGTGAGTTCGATTCTCACCCGCGCCTCCAATATAACCCTCGTTACGCACTAGCTATTTCCAGCCATGTACTAGCGATTTTCACGAAAGCATTGATCCTGAGTTGATCCACCTCTAGATTTACTCCTGCCATCTTCAATTTTCAGGTTGTTCGCGGATAAGCAATTGGTTTTCTGAGCTGAGAGAAATGAGACACGCCTTCTGCTGTATTTTGTTATCAGCACTGCCATGCTTCGCGACTGTGACGGTGTCGTCCCCATCGGCCGGCTCAACGGTAACCTCGCCCGTCCACTTTGCAGCAACTGCAACCACAAGTTGCGCGAGTGGGATCTCGTCGGTGGGCATATACACCGCTCCTTACGTGCTGGCATACAAGGTTTCGGGCTCGAGCCTGAACACTTCGTTGACCATGGCGCCGGGAACATACAACACGGTCATTCAAGCTTGGGACAAATGCGGCAGTTCAAGCAAAGCGGCACGCACCATCACGGTCAAGAGCACGACAACTCCCGCCATTCCCGCGAGCAGCCATGTGTTCCTGCTAGTGGAAGAAAACCACAGCTATTCGAGCGTGATCGGCAGCTCATCGATGCCATACCTGAACAGTCTGGCATCGAAGTACGGCCTCGCGACGCAGTACTACGCGAACACCCATCCTTCGATCGGTAACTATTTCATGATGACGGCGGGTCAGACGATCACCAACAATGACAGCTTGTGCAGCACCGTGACTCAGGACAACATCGTCCGTCATCTCCTCAGTGCGGGGAAGACCTGGAAAGCCTACGCGGAAAGCCTCCCCTCGGTGGGTTACACGGGGTGTGGCGGTTCTCCCTATGCGAGGAAACACAATCCGCTTTCCTATTTTTCCGATGTTGCGAACAGCAGCGAGAAATACAACCTTGTACCGTTCACGCGATTTGCCTCAGATCTCGTCAACCATACGCTGCCGCAGTTTTCATTTATCGTGCCAAACCTTCTTCATGATGCGCATGACGGCAGCCTGAGCGCGGCAGATTCGTGGCTGAAGACAAATATTGCGCCTTTGATCGCGAGCGCTACCTTCCAGAAGGATGGGATTCTGATCATCGTATTCGACGAGAGCGTGGACACGGATACTGCGCACGGCGGCGGGCACGTCGTATCGGTAGTGATCGGGCCGAAGGTTTTAGCGGGGCATAAGTCAACTACTCTGTACCAGCACCAGAACACGCTGAAAACGCTGATGAGGGCGCTGGGCCTGTCCAGTTATCCCGGAGCGGCGAGTGGAGCTGCGGCCATGACGGACATGTTCTGACGCGTCAAACCGGGATTCCAGCGCCTGCGCGGAATCTTCCGCCAAGGGATCTTTCACTGCAAGATCCCCAGTCCATCAGTACTCTCCTGAATTCCCTGCGGAAAGATCCCATCTCCATTTAGAATTCCTCAACTGGCGTGAACAAGATCATCTGGATCCTGTCTGCAGCATTCGCGTTGACGGCGGGCATCACTGACCTGCGCTGGCGCCGTATTCCGAATTGGCTGACATATACAGCAATTCCGGCTGCAATTCTTCTGCATACAGTGGCAGAAGGCTGGCGCGGCGCGAAATTATCACTGCTGGGGACGGCCCTGGGCCTCGGAATACTTTTACCGTTCGTATTAATACGCAGCCTGGGCGGCGGGGATTGGAAGCTGGTGGGAGGATTGGGCGCATTCTTTGGATGGCACAGGCTGATAGAAGTCCTGATTTATACCCTGCTGATTAACGGATTGATGGCGCTAGGAATGATTATCTGGAAGAAGCGCCTGCGACAAACGCTCAGGAATATCGGCCGCATGTTCGCGGCTTTTTTTCACCTGCACTTACCTGGGCAAGACCTCACGATCGACAACCCTGAAGCCGCGAAAGTCCCTTTCGGCGTGGCTGCAGCCATTGCTGTGCTGCTTTATACTGCGTTGCAACACTCCTGGAACGGATTTTGAAGTATGAAAGTCCTCGGCAGAGATATCACGTTAACCCGCCTGCGTGAGAGGCACGGATCGGAAATTGCGGAAGCAGCCGTTATCCTGCCTATGCTTTTCATGCTGCTGTTCTCAATTTACTGGTTCGGGCGCGCCTTCAGCATTCACAGCACGATCAATCATGCGGCACGCGAGGCTTCACGGACGGCCGCATCTCCGGCCTGCGCGAACTGCGTTGCGGCTTGTTCTTGGCCGGGAAGTTCACTTCCCTGCGACACCCTGGTCACTGACGTTGTGGACCAAACTCTGACCGCAGCTCATCTGGACATCAAGCAAGCACAGCCGTTCACACCTAGCCCCATTCCGCCGCCGTGTCCTGGTGTGTCGCCGGAGGGGTTATGCGCAACCGCTTCCGGCGGAAATGTCACCATTTGCAGAAACGTGATACTTGATCAAAACAGCGCGTCGCCGCAAGCTTGCGGCGTCATCATCAGCTTTCGATATCCGTACCAGTTCACGCTGCCATTCACGTCTCTCAATAATCAGCAAATCTTGTTGAAGGCCCAAGCGGAAACCGGGAGTGAAAACTGATGCGCAGCCTCGAGAAATTGCTTTACGAAAGCTGCGCCGCTCAAATCATGGAATTTGCTGTGGTTCTGCCGCTGTTGGCGGTACTGGTGGTGGGCATCTTTGACTTCGGACAGGCGTTCAGCATCCGGCAGAAGTTGACCTTCGCCGCCCGTGACGCTGCCCGCTTCGGCAGCAGCCAGCCTACAAACGACCTCACGCAGAGTGTGCCAACGTCAGTTTCCGCCATTCGCGATTTAGCCGATGCCGATCTGATATCCGCCGGACTGAACGACTGCGGGCTGGGAACAATCTCACAAGTCGGCGCAGTTGCATGGACCGCGACCGGCACAGCCGGGACTTGCCCGAGCTCGGCCACGTTCACGTTGACCATCGACCGCGGCTATGTCGCACCGCCGGTTGGGCAGCCAGGAATCAACGTTCCCGGCTCGTCTGAGCCTCTCCGTTTGATTTCAACGCACGTAATCATGAGCTATCCCTACCAATGGCATTTCAACACCGTAATCAAGTTGCTGGTACCCAGCGCCACGTACGCCGGAATCACGCAGATCACGACTGACGCTGTCGCGCCCAACCAGGATTAGAAATGAAGGCAAACTTACATCGCCAGAAGGGACAGACCATCGCGCTGGTTCCCGTTGCCATGGTGAGCTTTGTGGCGATGGGAGCGCTCGCGATCGACCTTACAAGTTTGTATTCCGCGCGCGGAGAAATCCAGCGCG
>Ga0157372_10004480_pt1 | contig 14904 bp, 10 predicted proteins | sample C55metaG_FD_115307 | JGI IMG/M metagenome (GOLD analysis project Ga0157372, IMG submission 115307) | Corn rhizosphere microbial communities from Kellogg Biological Station, Michigan, USA - C5-5 metaG | ecosystem: Host-associated > Plants > Roots > Rhizosphere > Soil | place: USA: Michigan... | reverse complement strand
TCGTCGGCCTTGCCGAGCCGCCCGACCGGAATCCGCGCCACGATCTTCTCCAGCACGTTGGCCGGCACGGCGGACACCATGTCGGTATCGATGTAGCCCGGCGCGATCGCATTCACCGTCACGCCCTTGGCCGCGCCTTCCTGCGCCAGCGCCTTGGTGAAGCCATGAATGCCGGACTTTGCCGCCGCGTAATTCACCTGGCCGTACTGCCCCGCCTGGCCGTTGATCGAGCCGATGTTCACCACCCGGCCGAAGCCGCGGGACAACATGCCTTCCCACACTGCCTTCGCCATGTTGAAGCAGCCGCCGAGGTTCACGTCCATCACCTCATCCCACCCGGCGCGGCCCATCTTGCGCATGGTGGCATCGCGGGTGATGCCGGCATTGTTGACCAGAATGTCCACGGGCCCCAGTTCGGCGGTCACCCTGGCCACGCCCTGGTGGCACTGCTCGTGATCGGCGACATCCCATTTGTAGATTGCAATGCCGGTTTTCTCGGCGAAACCGCGCGCCCGCTCCTCGTTGCCCGCGTAGTTCGCGGCGACCTTGTAGCCGGCGTTCCTTAGCCCGAGGGAAATTGCCTCGCCGATCCCTCGTGTCCCGCCCGTGACAATCGCTACCCGCGCCATCTCACACTCCCTGAGTTTCCTTTTCGAGGTTACAAACCTAAAGCACAAAAGGCGGGGATCCCGCGAGGACTCTGGCTTCTTTTTTCTCGCCATCCGCCCTTGCAGACATCGCCCGCTTCAGCGTCCGAAGCTTCGGGCTGGCGCCGCCGGTCCGGCAATCGGCCGGAAGGGGCACGCCCTTCTCTTCGGTCCCAGGGCTTCGCAGATCCAAATGGCCGGCGGGACGGCGCTTTTTCTTGGCCGCTCCACGCACACGCATCCGCCGGACCCACATGGGAGGCACGCGAGCTTGCGCCCTCACCCTGTATGGTCTCGCACCCACGTAGGGATGGGGATTTTCAACGGTCCCTCGTAACGGTCGATTTGGCCAGCCATGGCATTCCTTCCGGTTGTGCTGGAGGAGAATATAGCTACTGTATGATATGAATACAAGCTGGTAGTAAGATTTAATGTAGTACCGGTCGTGCCCGCGGCCTTCGACCGTCTATAAAAGGCGAGGGGAAAAGCGGCGTGCATCGTTCTTAGGGACCTCCGGTCCCGCTGGAGCCGGGTTTCGGCCCCCGACGATGCACGCCTTCTCAGAATTCAGTGCGGATTGCGGATGAAGCCGTGACGGACGGCGTTCTCGTCCCTGAAGGCTCCCGCGATCTGGTGCGCCTTGTTGCTCGAAATGACAAAATACGTCCCGGCGTCACCCACACCAGGCGGATCGAATTCAACAATCTTCCCGTTCTTCTTTCGGTAATAGCCGTGCGAGACGCCATTTGAATCGATGTACTCGCCGATGGCCCATCCCGCCTCGCGATGCTCAACAGCGACCGTGCCCTGGCCCGGCGAGGTTCCCGCATCCGGCGCATCAACGATCGTGTAGTTCTTAGAGGGATCGCGAATGAAGCCATGCATCACGTCGTTCGCGTCGATAACTTGCCCGACGACCCAACCTCGATCGTCGATCTCCGCTGCCGTTGTGCCTTGGCCCGGACCCGAACCGGCTTTCGGCGCCTGGAATTCCTCGTAGCTGCCGTCGTGGCGAATGAAAGCGGTGGCGTTGTAATTGCTGTCCACAATGCCGCCGCTGAGGTCACCTTCGTTGTTTATGCCGATACACTGCGAACCCTGATCGGCACCGGTGCCAGCGTTCGGCGCATCGGGTACCTCGGCGATGGTGCCCTTCCGGGTGCGGGTGAAGCAATGAAAGGCGGCGTTGCCGTCAAAATAATCGCCGGCCAACACGCCCTTGTTGTTGATGAATTGGCCGATGCCGCCGCCCGCCCCATCCGGCACCCCGATCGTTATCACGGCGCCGTCCTTGGTGCGCACCCACGGCTGTTCCAGGCCGGTGTCGTTATCGATGTAGGAGCCGGAGACTTCGTTCTTATCGTTCAGCAGCCCGACGAAGGTGTCGTTGTTGCCGATGTGAATGTCCAGGTCGGGTGGATAGCTGCCGTCCGGCATGCGCAGGAAAGCGTGGAACGCGCCGTCATCCTTGTCCACGTACTGGCCGGACACGACGCCGCCCTCGTTGATGCCAAACACTCTCGTTGCATAGCTGGGATCGCCGTTGGGATGGTGGACGATGGTGTAGTTGGCATCCGGGCGAATTGGACGGTGTGTGGCAGGCTTAACGGCCGGCTCGCGCAGCCTGAACGCGTCGCGCTCGCCCCTGTATTCGCCGAAGCGCATCAGGAGCGAACCCCTGAATCCGGGGTGGACAATGTTCGGCTTTGCGATGCCCCCCACGGGAAGTCCCAACGTGCTGCCCAGCAGCAGGGATGCGAGAATGAATTTCGTGGTCTTGCTCATTTTAGCCCTCCAGTGGCCAAGGTTCATTGAGGGCCAAAGCTTCGGGCCTTCCGAGCCGCGCGGGACAGACGCACTGCGGTGACATCCGGTGACAACGGCATGAGGCCTGGTTGCATCTTGTTGCACGAGGCGCGGAATCCACGGATATTCGACCTGGGCGTGGCGCCGGTGGGGTGATCGTGGCACGGGAGGTGGTGCCGGAGGCGGACGACTTTGGGGCGCGGCTGGCGCTTGCCCTGAAGGCTTCCAATATAAGCCGGTCGCAGCTTTCCGCCGCGATGGATGTCGACAAGTCGGTGATCAGCCGCTGGCTTTCGGGCCAGGTGCGCCCCTCCAGCTACAACGTTGCGCGGCTCAGCACACTCCTCGCGAAGACGCGCCCGCGCTTCAACATGACCGCGTGGACCGCGCCGCGCGCGGAGTTTGAGGCGGAGCTGGGCCTTTCGCCTTCCCCGACCGCTGTAGCCGCCCCAATCCCGGCGGCTCCCCGATATGAAGAACACGCTGTTATCGCCGCCACGACGCCGTCGAAACCTCAGCCTTTCACATGGCGCTGGTTTTACGCCGTCCCCATCCTCGCTCTTTTACTCGCTTTCGCAGGCATGTGGCACTGGGTTGGCGAACGGCCCACGCAACCGCGGGCGTCTCAAACTACAGATGCTTCGGTGGCAGTGATGCCGTTCGTCAATATGAGTGGCGATCCGTCCAAGGAATATCTCGGCGATGGCATCTCCGAGGAAATCCTCAACAGTCTTGCAAACACCTCCAACCTTCGGGTGGCGGCGCGCACGTCGTCCTTCTCCTTCAAAGGCAAGCAGGCCGACATTGCCGAGATTGCCAGAAAGCTGGATGTGCAGACGGTGCTGGAAGGCAGCGTGCGCCAGGAAGGCGATCGGGTCCGCATCGTCGCGCAACTGATCGATGCCGGAAGCGGATTTCACCTCTGGTCGGCGCGTTACGACCGCAAGCTCGACGATGTTCTGCGCGTGGAGGATGAGATTGCGGGCGCCATTGCGGGTGCCCTCTCGCAGAAGCTGGTTCGAAGGCGGCCAGAGCGCGCCATCGCGCCGGAAGCTTATCAGGACTATCTCCAGGCACAGTACTATTTCCGGCAACGCACGGTGATGGGAAGCCACCGCGCAGATGAATTGCTGAAAAAAGCGATCAAGCGCCAGCCAGATTTCGCCGGCGCCTATGCCGCACGCGGCCATCTGTTGGGATTGATGGCATCGAATCACGGCGCCGTGCTGGCGGAAGCGCAAAGAATGACCGCCGAAGCACTGCGGCTCGATCCCGACAACCAGGACGCGCTCGACACGAAACTCGAACTGGCGTTGCACAGCTGGGACTGGACGGCGGTTGACCGGGCGGGCCGCCGACTGCTTGCTCAACCGAAGCGGAGCGCAAGCGCCTACAATGGAATCGGCTTTTTCTATCAGTACATGGGCTTTCCCAAGCTTGCGCTGGAGGTACGGCGGCAGGCGGTGCAGCTCGATCCGCTAGCCTTTTCCTATCGAAACAACCTGGCGCTGGCGCAGTGGCATCTGGGCCGGCTGAAGGACGCCATCGCGACAGCCGGAACCGCTTTGGAGCTGCAGCCAAATCATCTCGCGGTGCTGCGTGAGCTTTGCGCATTTCATGCGGCCGTCGGCAACATGGGGCAAGCCCGCCATTACGCGCAGCTTATCGAGGGCTCGCACAATACTCATTTTCCCTGGGTCGGGGCTGACTGCCAAATCGAGATTGCCTTCGGGGAAAGCCGGATCGCGCAGGCCCGGGGGCTCATCGATCACCTGGACAGGAAGGGCTTCGACATTGCCGAACTCGGGCTGCTCTACGCGCGTGCCGGCGATTTGAGCCAGGCGATGAAATTCTTTTCCGAAGCATACGACACCCGGAACCAGGGGCTGATCTGGATACGTTACGACGCAGGCACCCCGAAAAACCTGCCCGATGATTTGCGATGGCAGGCGCTCTGGCGGCGGCCGCTGCTTGTGGAATGGCAGCACTATCACGACCGGATCGCTGCTGATTTGGCGCAAGGAAACGGACTGATAGTTAGTTCAAAATCTCATCCTCTGCGGATCAAGTGAACGGGCATGGCCGAGCTGGATGCCTGGGACAGTTTCTATGTGATCGTCGGATCGGCGGGCGGCGCTCTGATCGGGCTGCAGTTCGTCGTCATGACCCTGATTGCCGAGCGGCCGCCAATGCGCGTGGCGGAAGCCGGCTCTGCGTTCACCACGCCCGGCACCGTCCACTTCAGCATGGTGCTGCTGATCTCCGCACTGCTGCGCGTGCCGTGGCCGGCGATTGCGCCCGGGGCGATTGCCTGCGGACTGATCGGCGCAGGCGGGGCCGTGTACACCCTCGTCGTCGCGCGGCGGATGCGGAAGCAAGGCGCCTACGCGCCCGATCTGGAGGACTGGTGCTTTCATTTCCTGCTGCCGCTGATCGCCTATGCGGCGCTGGCGGCGTCCGCGTTCGCGGCGCTGTCGCGCCCGACCGAGGCGCTGTTCGGGATTGCCGCAGGCGTCTTGCTGCTGCTCTTCACCGGCATCCATAACACCTGGGACGGCATCGTGTTCTTTGTCTTCACGGTGCGAAAGAAGGACTAACGATGGTTGCCCCCGAAGCTGCCGGGGCCCCACAGGTTTCCAGCCTGGTAATGGTAAATTTCCGGCAGGCCTCAGCGGAGTAGGCGTGCGGCGCCGAAGCTCGAATCTCGTGAAATGATTTGGGGGCTTTTGCGGCTATGCGCGGCGTTTGTGCTCCGCAACATTGTCACGACACAACCGTTAACCCTTCGGAGAGGGTCTGAAGCACGGAGAGATCGATGAACGGACTAAACAAAATCAAAGTTGCGGCCCTCCTCGCATCGCTGGCAGGCGCGGCAGCGCTGGCCGGATCGAACGGGGCGATGGCGCAAACCCGCTACCACGGCAGCTATAGCGGCTATCACGGAAGCTTCCGCAGCGGCGGCTGGCATGGATCGCCGCGGGTCAGCACCGGCAGCCACTGGCGCGGCATGGCGTGGAACCGGGGATGGCGCGGTGGATGGCATGGCCGCTACTGGCGTCCAGGCTGGCGCGGTGGCGTCGCGGTGGGCTTCTACGGCTACCCGTACTACGACCCGTACTACTACGGCTATCCGAATGACTACTACTACGACGGATACAGCAATCCCTACGCCTATGACAGCTGCTACGGCGGCTACGGCTATTACGACGAAGACGACTGCTCCTATTGAGTGACCCGGAGCGCCACGGCCGTGGCGCTCCCTCTTCTCCTGCCTCTATGTCAGGGATCGCGTTGCCAGTGGCTGGGCGGTTCTCCCAGATGACGCAATTCGCGGGATATTTTTTGCTGGCGTTGTTCTCGCAGGAGTTGCGCGGCCCCGCGTCTGCAAGTCCTTGAAATCATGCTTGTTGGCGGCTTAAGCGGATTTAATTTTCCTGTTGCGGAGGTCAAAACTCGCCGCTACAGTTTGCGGCAGGCAGGGCTTCTTCCCTGTCAAAAACCAACCTAGGGGGTTTTCATATGACGAAGACAGTACTGCTTGCTGGCGCAGCCGCGCTGGCTCTCTCCGGCAATGCGTTTGCGGCCAAACCGGCTCACCCGGTGATGGCAGGCAAAGCCGCGGCCTTCCACATCACCTTCCCGGCCAAGCACCCGCCGGGAACCATCTATTCGCAGCGCGACAACGACAACGGCGTCGGCATCGTTTCGCAGCAATTCACTGACTTCTCCGGCGGCACTTATGATGCACAGGGCGCCGACGATTTCATCACCAGCGGCAAGGCGGCGATCAAGGAAGTCGTTGCCGACGGCACGTACTTCAATGGTTCGGGCCCGGCCAACAGCTGGAACGTCACCGTCTACAAGGACAACGGCGGCATTCCCGGCAACGTGGAGGGCACCTGCAACAGCACGCACTACACGGATCTCGGCTTCGGCACACCGGACATCAAGCTGAAGAACTCCTGCTCCGGCGGCACCAGCAAGATCAAGGTGAAGGCCGGCCACCACTGGGTTTCCGTCCAGGCAGTCATGGCGTTCGGCGTTGGCGGCGAATGGGGCTGGAACACCAACAACACCCTCCGCAACGATCCAGCCGTTTGGCAGAATCCCGGCAACGGTTTCGGCACCGGCTGCACGACTTGGGGCAACATGCAGAGCTGCCTCGGGAGCTATGGCGAAGGGCCGGACTTCTCCTTCGCAGTCCTCGGCAAAGGCGGCTGAGAAGCACTGGTTTGAGCTGGTTCCCCAGCTCATTCGTAGAAAAGGGGCGGCTCTGGCCGCCCCTTTTTGCTTGCTCTGTGGGCAGCCGGCGCGGGCAAACAAGTTTCCGTTCTCACGGGCCAGCTTTATCGGCCGATAGCTCAGTGCTGGCTGAACGGTTTGCCCCGGCGGATGTGAAGGGTTGGCGAGGCAGCTTGACCGAAAGTGGCCCTGATCGGCCCAGAGCTGATCTGCCAGGCCGCCTTGCGAGCCGCCCCTTCAGCGGTAAATGTGGGCACACTTGGGTAGCAGCTCAAAACGTCGCCAAGCGCCGCTTTAAGAGGACCGAGCCACGGCTCGTAGCACTGCCACAGTTCGACAGCTTCCTTGAAGATCGGCCTGCGGACCTGTTGGGCACTGGCGGTGAACACCGCCCGGTCCGTTTCATAGAACCGCAGGCACTGCTGCTCGAATCCCAGGCCGCAAAAGCCCAGCAGGCGCCGAATCTCGTGCTCGGGATCGCTCACCATCTGCTCGTAAAAGACCCGATGAACTCGTCCTGGCAGGACGGAGTCGAAATGGGTCATGAGTTCCACATAATCCCGATAATATCGGCCGATCTCCGTCAAATCGAAGGCGAAGCTCTGCCCGTAGGGGAAATACTGTTTGAAAACCGCGAAGCCGGAGCCCAATGGATGCCTGCGAGCGTCTATGATCTTGGCATTTGGAAGGATGAGGTGGATGAGCCCCACGTGAAAGAAATTGCCGGGCATTTTGTCGATGAAGAAAGGACGATCGGTCTTGCGGTGCGCGCGTGTGCGCCGGATGTATTCCTCTCCCGCCGACCTGAGCGCATCCGGCCCCGCCCCGCGAAGAGCATCGGGGTACGGAGTTGCGCCGGGACCGTTACCACCCTCCATTGCAACGGCGATGGAATCGAGGGTGGGCAGTTCTCGAGTACCCTCAACAAGGGAATGGCTTGCCAGAATCTGTTCGATGAGGGTTGAGCCGGAACGGGGCAGGCCCACTACAAAAATGGGATCTGGAGCTGAGGCGCCCCAACCGGCACGATCGTCGAAGAAGCTCGGCGCGAACAGGGCCTTGCTGCGTCGCACAAAATCCGTCACCGCATCGGGATCGTGCCCGACCTGCTCGCGCCAGCAGGCATTGCCGCGGCTATAGCAGTCGAAGGAGAGCCCATATTGTTTCGCGTCTTCCAAGGCCTTGCCGAGAGCGAAGTGGATTTGTGCGCGGCTCCTTGGCTGAAGGCCAGGGGTGTGCACGATCTGTTTCATGTGCTCGGTTTCTGCCGCGTCGAAGCGAAACGTCTTGAGGTCGGCGAGACACCAGAAGGCTTGCCCGAAGTCGGGTCTTAGCGCGGCAGCTTTGCGGTATGCGGTGACCGCATCTTGCACGCGCCCAACCGCCTTCAACGCGTTCCCATAATACATCCATTCCTCCGGCGCGTTGCGCTGGAGGACGAATGATTCGTAAGACGAGATCGCAGCGTCATACTCGCCGAGATTTAGCAGGCAGTACGCCTTCATGTTGAGATAGTCGATCCTCTCCGGCTCTTGTTCCAGCAGCCGGTTTGCGTGGAACAGGGCCATTTCCCATGCGCCACGCTGGAACTGTGCGGCCGCCAGCATCCAGCGAGCGGCGGAGGAATCCGGCGCAAGCTCCACCGCCCGCGCCAGATGTTTCTCCGCATCGCCCAGACGGTCCGCTCGCGCGCACACCGTGCCAAGCAGCCGCACGACGGTCACATTGGAAGGCTCGCGCGCGAGGCAATCGAGCAACTCGGCTTCAACGGTGGGCAGCCCTTCTTTGGGACCGTGCACCGCAGCTTCCAAGCGCTCCAGATCTGCTGAAGAGGAGTGACCCCCAGGTGGGATGCCGTTCATCTGAGCCTCGGGCAATCTGTCCACGTTATAACGGTACTCGCCGGTGGCCGCACTCCGGCGCGCTCCGGCACCGTTAACTCGGGACCGCTGGGTAGCAGTCAAGAACGGGACCCAGAGCAGCCTTGAGGGGGCCAAGCCACGGTTCATACGGCCGCCATTGCGCAACGGCGGTTCGGTACAAGGGCTGCCGCACCTGTTGCGAGCTCAGTGTCTCAACCGGACGCTCGTTCTCATAAAAGCGCAAGCACTGGGCTTCGAAGGGCAGCCCCAAAAAGCTCAGCGCTTTTGATACTTCCTGCTCCGGATTGTCCACCAGATCTTCGTAGATGATCCGGTGCACCTTGCCCGGCAGTACACGGTCGAAATGCGCCAACAGGCCGACGTAGTCGGCGTAGTGCTTTCCAATATCCTGCAGGCGGTAAGAGAACCGCACGCCCTGAGGGAAATGGTTGGCGAAACATGACCAGCCGCAATCCAGAGGATGGCGGCGTATGTCGATGATTTTCGCATTCGGCAGCATCAGGTGAATCAGTCCCAGATGGGCGAAATTGAAGACTGTCTTGTCGGTGAAGAAAGGCGCCTCCGTCTTACGGCGGGCTCGTGTCACCCGCAGGTATTCTTCGCCCATTGTACGGACGTCGTCTGCGGACAATTCACGGACAGTCCGAGCGTAATTTTCGACGAATTCCTGCTCCGCCCCAATTCGGCCGCTCACCACCCTGTCCAGATGGGGTATTTCGCCCAAAGCTTCAATTGCAGAATGGCTCGAGAGGATCTGCTCCAGCAATGTCGAACCGGAACGTGGCAAACACAGAATAAATATTGGATCGTCCGCCCGGCATCCCCACCCGGAGCGCTGTGCGAAGAACTCTTCGGTGAAGACAGCCTCGCAAGCGCTCCGGCGAGCCGTCATGCTGTCGGAGGCGGCGCCCAGCGCGAGGCGCCGCAAGGCGTTGCCCTTCGCGTAATGCTCAAAGGACTTCGCATACTGCTGATGCTGACCATAACCCCTGCCAAGCGCGAAGTGCAGGCTCGCGCGTCCGTCCGCCGTCAGGACCGCCTTGGCAAGAAGGCCCTCCATGCGTGCAAGCTCGTCAGCGGAGAAGCGGTAGGTTTTCAGGTTGGCGAGCCGCAAATCGGCTTCCGTCAGGGATGGATCGAGTGCGAGCGCCTTTCGGAATGCGGCGATGCATTCGTCGCGATGGCCTGCTCCCCTCAGGGCGTCTCCATAGTTCATCCAGAACAGGGCGACGTTCGGATATTCTTCGGCCAACTCGCGGCGGTAGCGGAGCGCTTCGGCTGTTTGACCTGAGTCCCACAGCAACTTTGCCTTTTGTTCCCGAAACAGAGGATTGGCCGGTTCTGAGTTGAGCAGCGCGTCGACTTCCGCAAATGCTTCCCTGAACCTGTCCAGCCGCCGCAGGATGACAGCGTAATTGAAGCGGTAGCCCGGATTACCCGGCGCAACCTCAACGCAACGCTGCATAAATTGCTCGGCCTCTTCGAAGCGTTCCCGGCGACGCGCGACATCTGCCTTAAGGTTCAGGAACTCGGGATCCTGCTTTCGCGGAAAGTGGGCCAGAATGTGCTCGGCTGTTTCCACATTGCCGTTCCCGAGCGCTTCGGCCGCTTGCGCCAAAATTCGGTTGCGCGAAGGCGCGAAGAGCCGCTCCTTGGCCGCGGCGATAGGATCCTTGCAGGTCAGCGTGCTGTCAGGTCCCATTTGCATTGGCGGCAGCGGCGCCTTGGCTTCCCATCCTTGTTGATCCGGCAATCGCCTCTCGGGATCCCTTGGCGGTGCTCAATGTCCCGGCTGGCAGCCATTGCGACAGCCCGCTCAACGCCTCTTCTCCAACAATTCTCATGACCTATCCGACCGGCAGATGAACTGCAACCTATGGCGGCGGCGCGCGCTACTGCTTGCACAAGCTCGATAATAGCACCGCGATCCCCGGCCAGGTGCTATCATGGGTGTCGCTTGCGTTTGATCGAACGTGTGTTAGTCCTGGTTTAACGGACAGGGGTTTCTCCCCAACGAGGGGTTCCAACATGAAGACAGTATTCTTTGCCGGCACTGCCACGCTGGCTCTCTGCGCGGGAACGGCTTCCGGCGCACCCATGCTGCAGGCAAAGGCGCCCGTCCACCGGGTGATTTCCGCTGTTCCAGGCTCCGTGACGCTGTACGATCAGACCTCTTCCGAATCCAGCAGCGCCATCAGCTCGCAGAACTTCACCTCCGGCGCCTTTGCTGCCTACGACGACCAGGCGGCCGACGACTTCACCGTCCCGTCTGGGCACAAGTGGAAGGTCAGCGAAGTGGATGTGCCGGGCGTTAACTTTGGCCCCAACCCGGCCACCTCGCTCAATGTGATCTTCTATAAGAACTCCCACGGTCTGCCAGGCTCAATTGTGCGCGAGTGCGATAACCAGAGCAGCGCCGGCTATGACGGATTCGGCGGCTACGCCATCAAGCTGGACCAGACCTGCACGGGCAAAGGCTCGCTCAAGTCCGGCACCTATTGGGTATCGGTCATCGCGAACCAGGATTTCACCCAAGACGCGCAGTGGTATTGGGATTCGAACCTCTCGAACCATGGTAGCGCCGCGCAGTGGCAGAACCCGAACAATGGCTTCGGCGAATGCCCGACATGGTGCGCGGCCACCAACATCGTGCCGTCGGCGACGGACCTGGCGTTTACGCTTAAAGGCAAAGACAGGATCCTTTAGCGGCGTGCCGGGCAGGCGTTCCCCAAGTCTGTAAAGCGGAGCGGGCGGCCTATGCCGCCCTTCCTTTTTGTCGCCGGGATTGGCCATAAAGTGGGCCAATGAGCAGTAGTGAATTCGCCAATACCGACCCATTCGAGGCTGCGCTTAGGCGGTTGCGCAGCGAGCGCCCACTGCAAAATTTGCGTTTGCGGAAGCTGGCGTCCAAGGCCGGCAAACACCCGGAAGCAGACGCCGAAGTTGAGCAGGAACTTCGGCAGCACACGTCCGAGCACCCGAACGATGCGCAAGGAGTCTGGCTGCTGGCGCAAATCGTGGGGCGCCTTGGCCGCCCGCGGGATGCGGCCGCCCTGACGACGCGCTGTCTGGAACTGGAGCCCGGCTACGCCTTGGCCCGGTGGAACCTCGCGAAGCTGCTCTTCAACTTCTCGGAATTTCCCGAGGCCCTGCGGCACCTCGAAATCCTGCTGCGCGACGACCCCGACAATCCGCTTTTCCTGCAGCTCCAGTCGGACGTTCTCGATGCCCTTGGCGCGGGCGAGAAGACGCTGGCGATCCGCAAGCGTCTGGCGCTCGATCATGCCGGCCGCGCCGAATGCTGGATCAGCTATGGGCAGGCGCTTCGGGCGGAAGGTAAACGCGACGACGCCATCGCCGCATACCGCAAGGCGCTTCAGTGCCGTGCTTCCGCGGGGGATGCGTATTGGAGTCTCGCAAATTTGAAGACGTTCCGCTTCAGCGAAGCCGATATCGCTGCGATGGAGCAGCTGACGAAGAGGCCAGAGATCGAGCCGAACGATCGCATCAATGTGTTCTTCGCACTGGGCAAAGCCTACGAAGACCGGAAGCAATACGCCCGCTCGTGGAATTACTACGCCCGCGGCAACGCCGCGATACAGACTTATCTCAGGGCGCAGGTCACCGTGGTGTCCGAGACGGCTGCGCGGGTCGCCGCCGACAAGGCCGTTTTTACACGCGCGTTCTTCGAGAGCCGCAAGGGTGCCGGCTGCAAATCCCGCGAGCCCATTTTCATTTTGGGAAGGCTCCGCTCAGGAACCACGCTGCTCGAGCAGATTCTCTCCAGCCACTCGGCAATCGAGGGTACGGCGGAGCTGCCCTACATCCGCGCCATGGCCAAGCGGCTGGAGGAGGTGGATGCGCCCGCGCTTGGCACCGCCTATCCCGACGTGCTTGGCAAACTCGGCGATGAAGCCCTCACCGCGCTGGGCAACGAATATATCGAGCGAACACGCGTCCACCGGAAGCTCGGCCGGCCATTCTTTATCGATAAGAATCCACCCAACTACTTCCAGATCGGTCTGATCGTGTTGATCCTGCCGAATGACAGGATCATCGATGCGCGACGCCATCCGGCGGCTTCGTGCCTGTCGATCTTTAAACAGAACTACCGCGAGACCAACCGCCGGCTTTCCGATCTTGGGCAGGTCTACCACGACTATGTGGCGCTGATGGCCCATTTCGATCGCGTGCTGCCGGGGCGCATTCATCGCGTCATCTACGAACAAATGGTGGCGGATCCCGAGCGGGAAATCCGCAAGCTGCTGGAGTATCTGGAATTGCCCTTCGAGGACAACTGCCTTCATTTCCACAAGACTCAACGAGCGGTTCGCACGCCGAGCTCCGAGCAGGTGCGGCGCCCGATCTCTGGCGAAGCGGTTGAACACTGGCGAAACTACCAGCCGTGGCTTGGACCATTGATCGAAAGCCTCGGACCGGTGTTCACCTGCTATCCCGACGTGCCAAAAGAATTTTACGAGGCCTGACGAATCCGGGCCGCCGAGCGCTATTCGGGCGCGTTCGGGTAGGTTTTCAGCACCGGGCCGAGTGCCGCTTTCAGTGGACCGAGCCAGGGTTCGTACGCGTTCCATTGGCCAACGCCGCTCTTGTACAGCGGCAAGCGAACCTGTTCGGCACTCAAGGTTCTCGCCCTTCGAGGGTTTTCATGGAAACTAAGGCACTGGGGTTCGAATGGAAGTTCCAGATATTCGAACAGGCGACGAACTTCGCCTTCCGGATCCGCAATCAGACTCTCGTATACAACGCGGTGAATGCGTCCCGGCAAAACGCGATCGAAATGGGTCATTAGCGCGACATAGTCGCTGTAATGGCGGCCGATCTCGTTCAACCTGTGGGAGAAGGGCTGCCCCTTCGGAAAATGGCTCTTGAAGCACGACCAGCTGCAATCGAGCGGATGGCGGCGCGTGTCCACGATTTTCGCATTGGGCAGGATCAGGTGAATCAATCCCCCCTGGTACCAGTTGGAGAGCGCCTTATCCGTGAAGAAGGGTTTCCGCGTAATGCGCCGCGCGCCAGTGAGCGCAAGATAGTGCTCTGCCAGGGTCCGGGCCAAATCGGCATCCAGTCCCCTTACGGCCTGCGCATATGGCGGCGCGGATTCGCTCGTGGTCGGCAGCGGGATCGCACTGGCTGTGGCCTTGTCCATGTCCGGAAGCTCCCCCAAGGCCTCGATTGCGGAGTGGCTGGACAGAATTTGCTCCAGCAGGGTCGACCCGGAGCGCGGCAGTCCCACAATGAAAATCGGCGCATTTGAGGGGCAACCCCATCCCGCCCGCTCCGCAAAAAACTCCGGCGTGAACAGCGCTTCGCACACCTGCCGGTGCGCGGTCAGGCGCTCCGGATCGAAATTGACCGAAAGCCGGCGCAGTGCATTCGCCTTCGCGTAGTTCTCGAAGGCTTGCGGATAAAGCTTTTGGTCCTCGCAAGCCTTCGCCAGCGCAAAGTGGAGGTTGATCCGATCGTCCGCGGTGAGGGCGGAAACCAAGAGGCGCTGCTGCATCCAACTCATATCGTCAGCGCCAAACCAATGCATCTTCAGATCCGGGAGGCGTGTATATGCCTTGTTGGAAGAGGGTTTCAGCTCCAGCGAGCGGCGGTAGGCCGCGACACTCTCGCGGTAGCGCTTCGCCAGCCTGAACGAGTCGGCATAATTCAGCCACGCTTCGGCGGATTGCGGATGCGCTTCGATGAGCTCGCGCCGGACGGCGATGGCTTCCTCGTGTTTCTCCTGCGCGTGCAGAAGCTTGGCCTTCTGATCGCGAATGAAGGGATTTTGCGGCTCCTGGGCCAGCAAGATATCCAGTTGCGCGTCGGCCTCTTCAAAACGGTTCATCCGGCGCAAGAGCACCGCGTAGTTGAAGCGGTAGCCGGCGTCAGAGGAGAGCTTGAGGCAACGCTGGGACAACTCTATCGCGTCTTCGAAGCGGTCGTGGCGGCGGGCAATATCCGCCATCAAGTTCAAGGCGGCAGGGTCGTTGGGCTGCTGGCGCAGATGTTGGGCTATCAGGGACTCAGCGGCATCGATCCGGCCGGCAGCCAGGGCCTCTGCGGCCTCGCCCAGCGCGCGGCTGCGAAGCGGCGGAAACAGGTTTCGCTGGGCTTCAACAAGGGGATCCGAAGCGGCCATAGTTTTTCTGCAAGAGTGGGGTCGTGAACGCCCCGACGGGCAGGGAATGTTCATGCCCTCGACTGCCCGTCAAGCGCCTGGCTTTGGCGCTGCGGGTCTCCATGGTTACAAAACCCGTCGCGGCTTGGCCTTCTTCTGCAGCTCGGTCTGCTTTTCGCGCGCGCGCTCGGCCTCGCGA
>Ga0157372_10004479_pt1 | contig 14904 bp, 13 predicted proteins | sample C55metaG_FD_115307 | JGI IMG/M metagenome (GOLD analysis project Ga0157372, IMG submission 115307) | Corn rhizosphere microbial communities from Kellogg Biological Station, Michigan, USA - C5-5 metaG | ecosystem: Host-associated > Plants > Roots > Rhizosphere > Soil | place: USA: Michigan... | reverse complement strand
TGCTGCGGCGGCGAAGAGAATGCTTAGGGCGAAGCCGCGCCAATCTCGCCGGATCGCCAGCGTAAGCAGAACGGCAACGTACGCGATTGGAGCGCCGAATATCAGAAGAAAAAAGATCAACCGGCGCTCGCGTTCGTTGCGGGTAGGGCGCCCCGCCGACTCTCGGCGGGGTTCTTCTTGCCGGCTACGGGCGCGATTCCATCTCCGAGGGCTTCTGCGTCGACTTCGTTGTCTGCGCGGCGTCGCCCGCTTGGGCGATCTTGATCATCGGCTCGTGAAGAACCGGAATGTTCACCGACGCGGCGATGAAGCAGAGGTCCTGCGCCGTCTCGTGCAGCTCCAGCGCCCGCTTCTCGTCTCCACCCGCGGCAATCGTTACGACGGGGCGAAGCGTCACGCTCTCGAACTTCCCGCCGCCATCCGGACGAAGGACGAGAGTGCCACTCGCGTTATCCTCGTAAGCGATGACGTTGATCTTCGTCCGCGCGCAGAGCGCGAGGTAGCTGAGCAAGTGGCAGGAGGAGAGCGCGGCTACAAAAAGGTCCTCGGGATTATAGATGTTCGCGTCGCCGCGAAAGATCGGGTCGGCGCTCCCGATGAGATCCGGCTTGCCGTCGATCTGCAAATGGTATTTGCGGCCGTAGCCCGTGTAGGTAGTCGTGCCGTCGCCGAGGTTGCCGTCCCAGACGAGGCGCGCCTTGTAGTCGTGTGCGTTCTTCCTGCCGCCGGTTTCGGACATCATTGGCCTCCGTTGAGAATCTGCTTACTCCGGGAGCTCTAGTCCTTAATAGTAGTACTATCGAGGCCGCGGACAAGAAATAGAGAGAACGACGGACTGCGATCCGCAATAGAAGTTGGTTCGCAAGCCGCAATAGCAGTTTGGATCGCAGTCCGGTGTTCTCTCACCGCGCTTCGTCTTGCTCTGAACTCGCGGGACTCGTTCCCCTGGCTTCCGCGTTCGCGATGCTTGCTTGCTCGTCCGGCCGCGTGAAACCCTTCGGTAGCCATACCCTGATCGATCCACCGCTGATCTCGAGGCGGTCGAGTCTCATCAGCCCCGGCGGAATGTCCGCTTCGCGCGGCACCACCAGAATCGTCTGACCAAGGCCGCGCTCCTCCAGCATCACCAGGATTCTCCCCGCGCGATGGATGTCCAGCTCGGCGAACGGATCATCGAGCAACAGCAGTGGCTCCGCTCCGGAATGCACGTTCAGCGTCGCTGCTTCGAGGAGCCGCAGGGCGATGGCGGCCGAGCGTTGCTGGCCGGCCGAACCGAAAAGGCGTAGGTCCCGATCGTCCAGCGTCAGCTCCAGATCGTCGCGATGCGGCCCGACGTGCGTGAGTCCTCGCCTGAGATCGAGCGCGCGCTTCTCCTCGTAAGCTGCGAGCAGCACGTCGTACCGGGCTTCCGAATCCGCGAACGGACTCACATAACGCATCTGGGCGCTACCCTTCTCACCGATTCGTTGCAGCCGATCCGAAAAACTCGCCGAATGATCCCGCACCCACCTGGCACGGGCCTCGATGAGAAGCGAGCCGTGTTCCGCGAGTGCCGGTTCCCACACCGCGATCTGCTGCTCGTTGGCGGAAGATGCTCGGCGCGTCGCGTTCCTGAGGGCTGCATTTCGACGCGCGAGATTCGCGCGGTAGCTCTGGAGCGCGCTCAGATATTTCCTGTCCGTCAACGCCAGGACGACATCCAGATAACGCCGTCGCTCCGCCGGCGCGCCACTTACGAGCTCCAGGTCGCGCGGCGAGAACATCACCGAGGGAAGGGCGCCGAGTGCGTCGCTGAGTCGGCGGATCTCGGTGCCGTCACGCATCACCTTTTTTCGTTTGGCGTTGCGGTCGAAGCCAATGGAGAACTCGTGCGGCTCCGGGGTGTGAGCCTGTGCCGAGATGTGGAATCCGGTCGCGTCGAAGCGCGTCAGATCCGGATCACGGGCGTCGCGTATCGATCGCAGAATCTGGAGGTAGTAGATCGCCTCCAGGAAATTCGTTTTGCCCTGACCGTTGTCACCGACGATGACCGCGCCATCCGGCGGCAGCTCGAGATCTACGCGCTCGAGATTCCGGAAATCGCGAATGGCGATGTTGTTGAGGCGGACGCGCGGTTCCGTTCCGTCTGCCGACGCTTGCGCAGCGGATGCAGCGGCAGCGGCTTCAATGATCGTCACTTCCCCTTGAATGCGGGCGGCCGCTTCTCCATGAAAGCTCGCATTCCTTCGCGCATGTCGTCCGTCGCCGCGAGCAGGCCGAAGTGATTTGCCTCGAGAATGAGGCCCTCGTCGAGCGACATCTCGAGTCCGCGCTCGATCGCTTCGATGCAGAGCGCGATCGCGAGCGGCCCATTCGCGAGAATCGTCTTCATCATCTCTCTCGTCGCATTCATTAGCTCAGCCGCGGCAACCACTTTATTGACGAGACCGATTCTATGAGCCTCGGCCGCGTCGATCGTCTCGCCTGTCATGAGCAGCTGCATCGCACGTCCCTTGCCGACGAGCCGCGGGAGGCGCTGGCTCCCGCCGTACCCGGGCAAAATCCCGAGCTTGCTCTCGGGCTGTCCGAATTTCGCGGCGTCGGACGCGATGCGAATGTGACAGGCCATCGCCAATTCGCAGCCGCCGCCGAGCGCGAAGCCGTTAACCGCGGCTATGACGGGCTTGGGGCAGGTCTCGAGCCTGCGGAACACATCCTGCCCTGCACGTGCACGCGCCTTCGCGAGAACCGGCGTCTGACTCGACAGCTCCGTGATGTCGGCGCCGGCGACGAACGCGCGTCCGGCGCCCGTGACGATCACTCCGCCGATCGAATCATCAACGCGGATCTCGTCGATCGCGTGGCCGAGCTCGGCGATCGTCGCGTCGTTGAGAGCGTTGAGTTTATCGGGGCGATTGACAGTAAGAGTCGCAATGCGGTCAGCAACTTCCAGCGTCAGGAATTTGAAGGGCATGGAAAAGTATTTGTTGGTAAATTGCGGCATCCGTCGAGCGGCGGCGACCGCTCGCCGCTCAAATCTACGCAGAAGCTTCGCCACCGGGCGAATAGGATAAATGGCGCAGAAGTGGATCGTTCGTGAAGGCTCGAAGACGAAAGGCTTTCGCTATAAGGGCCCGAATGGCAGCGCGATAAAGAACGCGGCAGAGCTGGAGCGGTTCGACGCGCTGCGGATCCCGCCCGCGTGGCGCGACGTCCACATCTCGACAAATCCGCGTGCCGCGATTCAGGTCTGGGGCTTCGACGCGCGCGGACGCAAGCAGTACAAATACCATCGTCGCGCCGTCGAGAAAGGCGAGCTCCGGAAATACTATCGCGTCGGGCAGATGGCCCGCGATCTCCCCGCGATACGCGCCAGGATTCAGCGCGATTTCCGGAAGGCCGGCCTAAGCAAGGAAAAGGTTTGCGCGGGAATCGTTCGGTTGATAGGGGAGGGCTTCTTCCGCGTAGGCAGCGACAAGTACCAGAAGGAAAACAACACCTTCGGCATCACTACGATGCGCAAATCCCACGTCACCATACTCGGCGACTCGGTCGAATTCGAATACAGAGGCAAGCGATCGATCACGCAAAGGAATGTCGTGACTGCTAAAGACCTGACGCGATTCGTGGAGGCGCTGCTCGAGACCCCGGGCCCGCGCCTCTTCCGGTACAAGGAAGACGGAAAGTGGAAGGACGTCGATTCGCACGAGGTCAACGATTACATCGAGAGCGTGGCGCAGTTTCCGTATACGGCGAAGGACTTCCGGACGTGGGGTGGAACTCTGCGCGCCGCGACGGTGCTCGCCGAGTTGGGGAAGGGGAAGAGCAACAACGAGCGGAAGAAGAATGTGGTCACCGCGGTCCGTCTCGTCGCATCCGAGCTTGGTAACACTCCCGCTATTTGCAGGAAGTCCTACGTGCATCCGGTGGTGGTAATGAAGTACTTGCGGAGTGGGACTACCATTACGCTTCCAGCGAAGGCGAAGGCCGCTGGATCGAATGGTGTCGGCTACGCCCCGGAGGAAAGTGCGTTGATCGAGTTTCTCAATGAATACTTTCCGGAGCGGAGGAAGACTGTCCGCGATGAATAAGGAACCACAGAGAACTGCAACGTACGACTACCGGCCGGGGGCTGTGGGCCGAACCGGCTTGGGGCTACGTGCGGGCTTTCACTCTCTGGGACGCTATCCAAGGGACACCATTCAAGCGGTTGGGGGTCTGCGTCACTATTCGCAAACCCCTGGGCCGGCTCCCGAATACCAAACAGCCAGCCCGCAGCCATCAACCGCTCCGCTGACAGCACCTGGCAGGTAGTCTTCAGTAAACGCCCTTGAACGACTCGCACCGATGAATGAAGCCTTGCTCTCAGAGGACAGCACAATCCTCCCAATCCGTCGCTTCGACAGCTCGATGAAGCATGTCCTTGCGATAGACCAGGGAACCACGGGAACAACGGCTCTCGTGATGGCCGCCGACGGCCGCATCACCGGCCGCGGTTACCAGGAAATCACGCAGCACTACCCGCAGCCTGGCTGGGTCGAGCACGACGCCGACGAGATTCTCGAGCGCACGCTGTCGGCGGCACGCGAAGCGATCGCTGCAAGCGGAGTGAAGCCTGACGTCATCGGCATCACCAATCAGCGCGAGACGATCGTCGTCTGGCATCGCGATACGGGGAAGCCGCTCGCGAGAGCGATCGTGTGGCAGGATCGACGCACCACCGAGCGGTGCGCAGAACTAAACAATCGGCGAAGCTTCATTGCCGAGCGAACGGGGTTGCGCCCGGATCCCTATTTCTCGGCTACCAAACTCGAGTGGCTGCTCAAGAAGCCGGAGATCGCGTTCGTCGCGAGAAATGGCCGGCTCCTCGCGGGCACGATCGATACCTGGTTGATATGGAAGCTCACTGGGGGCCGAGTTCACGCCACCGATCCGACGAATGCGTCGCGCACACTTCTGTTCGACATCAATCGACTGAAGTGGAGCAGGGAGCTGTGCGACGTCTTCAAGATTCCGATGGAGGTTCTCCCCGAGGTGCGTCCGTCGGCCGGCGACTTCGGCAAGACCGTGACTTCGTTTTTCGGAAAGTCCATTCCGATCACGGGAGTCGCTGGCGATCAGCAGGCCGCGCTGTTCGGGCAGGGATGCTACATGCCGGGTCAGGCGAAGAACACCTACGGCACCGGGGCGTTTCTCCTCCTCAACACCGGAGATCAGGTCCCGCGCGCGGGTGAGGGATTGCTGGCGACTGTCGCGTGCGATGAGAAGGGAGGCGCGGCCTACGCGCTCGAGGCGTCGATCTTCGTCGCCGGCGCGGCGATCCAGTGGCTGCGCGATGGGCTCGGCATTCTCTTCAACGCGTCGGAAAGCGAGAGCCTCGCGCGCTCGCTCGAGTCCAACGATGGCGTCTACTTCGTGCCAGCGCTGGTCGGGCTGGGCGCGCCCAACTGGGAGCCCAAGGCGCGCGGCACGATGGTCGGACTCACGCGAGGGACCCATCGCGCACACTTCGCACGAGCCGCGCTCGAGGCAATGGCGTACGGTTCGGCGGAGATGCTCTCGGTGATGGCGAAGCGCGGCAAAGTCAAATTTGAATCCCTGCGAGTGGACGGCGGCGCGTCGGCCAACAACTGGCTCCTGCAATTCCAGTCGGACATCCTCGGGATCCCCGTGGAACGGCCCGACATGATCGAGACGACAGCGCTGGGTGCCGCGGGTCTTGCCGGAATTGCGGGCGGTGTCTGGGCCGATGCGGCCGAGTTCATCGGGACGAGACAGTTCACGCGTTTCACGCCGGCGATGGCGAAGGAGCGCGCCGACGAGTTGAAAGCGGGCTGGCAGCGTGCGACGCGCGCGGCGTTGTCGTGGGCGCGCGATCCGGGCGATCTGGGCGTCGTGACAAAGCCGAAGGGGAAGAAACGCGTGGGCGGCGCTACAACAAAAGGAGCCGCGAAGAGTAAGGCTGGAGCGAAGCGAAAAGTTGCGGCGAAAGGAGGGTCGGCGACGCGAAAGGGTGTCGCGAGCGCGAAGGGGAAGGGCGGGCGAGCCAAATGAATCGGCTTTTCAGCATGTGCCTCGCGGTCAATCTCATCTCCGCGCAGACCGCAGTGATCCGCGACAGCTGGTTCGGGATCGACAAGATCAAGCACTTCTTCATGTCGGCGTTCATCGAGAGCGTTTCGTACAGCGCCCTACAGGCCGCTCGCGTGAACCATCGCTCCGCCATGATTGGCGCCATCGGAGTCACCGCGGCCGCGGGTGTCGGCCGGGAGATCCACGACTATCGGAATCCGAACAACCACTTCAGCGTGAAGGACCTGACCTGGGACGCGGTCGGCGCCGGGGCGGGCGCCGTCCTGTTGTCACATACTATAAGGTAGCGCCGAGTCTCAGGCAGGTAGTCTTCCGTTGCAGTTCATCGGACGGGCACGGCAACCGGCACCCAGCTATCGGACGCACGTGATCCGATGTACCAGCCGCCGCTGAGGCCAACCAAACCTCCCACGACAGACCCTCCCGCTATGGCCCCGCCGCGGCCCAGAATGTCAAAGCAATTCGTGCAAGGCTTGTAGGTTGCGGATCCAATCACGGCTCCGGCACCCGCGCCGATGGCGAATCCGAGCAGCGCCCCTTTCAGTTTGTTCGTGTGAGTCCCACTCGACACATCCAGTCTCACGATGTTTGGTGTGCTGATCGCGGTTGAATTCGACGTCTTGTGTGGCAGGAAGATGAGCGTATCCGAGGTCGCCGATACAACGCTGCCGGTCTGCACGCGGTCGCCCAGGACGGGCGAAAGAATGCGGACGCGCGATCCCGCCGCGATCGGCCAGCTGCCACCAGGCGTCTGCTGCGCCAAAGCGAGCGTGGGCACCATCAGTGCTGCCGTGTACAACGTCCGAATGAAGCGCATGTCTTCTCCTTTATTGCGCGGCCGCCGGTTATCGAGGTCGCGAACGACGCCCAAGCATAGATCACCAAAGATCGCGCGGTAATACGTCACCTTACGTAGAAGAGCCTACGCAACCATTTTCTCGTCAAATCCGTAGTGCCCGCTCCCGCGCGACCCTGATTCCGCGGCGCTCACTGGCAGCAAGCACGGAGGTCTTCTGTCGCCTTTAACGTTGGAACCGACAATCAAATCGCCGGTGACCGAGGCGGGCGAGACCACCGTCCCGTTTATCGGCGCTCCAAATCTCGACACGCCGGACACCCCGCTTTTCGCATTGCGGTCCGAGTGGCTGCGCGGGGACAACTCGCCGGACGCCGACGTCGATGTCCGGATGCATCCGCTGACGCTTCGGTTCGACGATAAAGATCTGGAGAGCGAGTTCGAGGAGGAGTACTTCCACCGGACACTCATCCCCGTCCGATGGGCGGTGATTGTCGGACTCTGTCTGTACAGCGTCTACGGCATCGTGGACTTCTGGCTCGCTCCCGAGCAGCGGCCGCAGATCTGGCTGATTCGTTACGCCATTGTCGCGCCGGCATGCCTCCTCTGCCTCGGCTTCACCTTCACTCGCCATTTCCGAAAGTACAAAGATCTGGCGGTCAGCCTCATGATCCTGATCGCATTGCTTGGGGTTATCGCCATTACGTCGATCATACCGCAGCCGATGGGCAGTCTCTACGACGTCGGGCTCTTCATGGTGATCGTCTACGCGTTCACTCTCGTGAGGCTGCCCGTACCGTATGCGTTCGGGATTTCCGCTCTAACACTTGCCATCTATCCGCTCGCCGCGTTTACCGTGCACCAGACGTCCACCGCAGTGGTGGGGAGCAATATCTCTTTTCTGATCGGGATGATCGTTCTCGGATTCTCCTCCAACTACTCGATGGGTCGTTACTCGCGTAGCAATTTTCTGCAGCGGCGACTGATTTCACTTCGAACGGACGAGCTCGAGCGAAAGAATTCGGAGCTCGTGATGAAGAATCAGATGCTCGCGGAATCGCGTGCGGCCAACATTCGAACGGCGAAGCGCACCGAGCAGATCTTTTCCGCCCTAGCCGAGGCGTTGCCGGGCCACATTCTCGACGAGAAGTATCGGATTGGCGAAAAAATCGGGTCGGGCGGATTCGGAACGGTTTATCGTGGCGAACACATCTTCCTCCACCATCCCGTCGCGATCAAGGTTTTTCGTCCGGCGGTGGGACAGGAGGGTGCCGACAGTCTCGATCGTTTTCGCCTCGAGGGGATTTCCGCCTGTCGCGTCAATCATCCGAACGCGGTCACGGTGCTTGACTTCGACGTGTCGGGTGGCAGCCTCGCGTATCTGGTTATGGCGCTGCTGGAGGGACACTCGCTGGCGCAGCAGCTCCGCACCGAGGGGCCGCTTTCGACCACGCGCGCGGCTGAAATTGGTCTCGCGGTATGCGATGCGCTCGCGCAGGCGCACTCCGCCGGAATTGTTCACCGCGACATCAAGCCGAGCAACGTCTTCCTGCATGGGACGAACGGAGATGCGGTGGTGAAGGTGATCGATTTCGGCATCGCCAAGCTCACCGACGAATCACAGGTCCCCGGAGCAGAGGGGATGACGCTGTCCGGAATGTTTTTGGGGACGCCCGCGTACATGGCGCCGGAGCGCGTGTTCAATCTGCCCTACGATGGCCGGTCGGATGTCTACGCCGTCGGGGTGATGCTCTTCGAGATGGTTGCGGGTCGATTGCCCTTCGAGCAAACGGTAGGTGGACATCTTTCTCTCATGCGGATGCATGCTGTCGAGGAGCCACCCGCTCTCACGAAGTTCGTGCCCGACGCTCATCCAAAACTCGAGTCGGCCGTGATAACTGCGATGCGGAAGGAGCCCGAACAGCGTCCGACCGCAGCCCAGCTCGGCGCAACGCTTCGGGAGCTTCTGCAGGAGCTCCGCGCCCCCGGCCGCACTCGACGCGCGAGCGATTTACAACGCGACTAGTCTCCAGCCCACGCGGCTGATCGAGTAGGGCCACCGCCGTTAACGCTCCTGAGCAGTCGTCTGCCGCGCCGGAAGAACCATCCGCCAAACTCGCGTCGCAAGATGCGAATGATCGAGTTTGTCTTAACCGATCGGCGCGACCTGTACGAACGGGCACGCGCTACGCACTCGGCGATGAAGGGGTGGATCCCGGCGGGAGGCTTCGCGTTGGATCAGGCTCGGATTGCAAAAGTAGGGTCGGGATTTGGTAAGCCGGTCGAGGTGCTGCGTGCCACGTACCAGTCGCAAACCTTCGCGCGGCATAGCCACGACACTTATACGCTCGGTCTGGTTCTTGGCGGAGCTGGCTCGTTTTGGTGTCGCGGAGCTGAGCGTTTTACGTCCAAGGGAGATGTGGTTGTGATTCCGCCGGGCGAAGTACACACGGGAAGCGTGAGCTCGGGTGTGGATTCCCTCTCTTATCTCGCCATCTATCTTCCCGTCGAGCTGGCGGTTTTGCACGCGGAAGCTGCGGGGCGCTCCGATGCAAAACCACCGGAGTTCGGCGCCCTGGTCTTGCGTGACCCGGTGGTACTGCGCGCGTATGAGGCACTCGATCGCGCAATCGGCGCGGCCGATGCTTTCCGCCATCGACACGTTGGTGGCAATGCGGCTGCCGCCAGCGGTCGCCATGAAGCCGCCGCTCATGAAGACGCCGCTCAGGAAGCCGCCTGCGTAGCGATCACCGAATTGATCGGGCGACACGCGAGCCGGCGCACGCAGAGCAGCTTTGATCGGAGCTTCGCGATTGAGCGCGAGCCACGCATCGTGGGTGTCGTACGAGAGGTGCTAGAGGATTCCTACGCCAGGGGCGACGAGACTTCTCTGCAAGTGCTCGCGCAGCGCACAGGGGTGACACCCTTTCACGTCATTCGCGCATTCCGCGACGCAACCGGGTTGGCGCCGCACCAGTACCTCATTCAAGTACGCGTCGAGCGAGCTCGGCAGTTTCTCGCCGATGGCGCCGTTCCATCGATGGTGGCGGCGATGACGGGTTTCGTCGATCAGAGTCACCTGACTTATCACTTCAAGAAGCATCTGGGGATTACGCCGGGAAATTACCGGCGGTGTGTGGCCAACTAATTCGGCGGCGGCTGAGCTGAGCCGATCAGCGAGATGGTCCCGAAAAACCCCAGGTCAATTTCATCCAAGAATTGTTTGACAAATGCCGGTAAGCTCCGTCTGAAGCATCCATTCAGCTGGAGGTTCCGTGCAATCCCGGATCGCAAAGGTCGGCTCCCGCGCTCGGTCGTTCGTAATCACGACAGTGATCGTCTCGTTCGGCGCGGCAGCGCTCGTAGTAGCGTGCAATCAGAGCACAGGATTGTCACAGGACGACCCCGCCGTGATCGCGGCGGGGAAAGACATCTTCCGATTCGATACCTTCGGCGACGAGACGTTCTGGACCGACACCCTCCGCATGCACGAAGTGATAAGGAGCGCCGTTGATCCGACCACCGCTCTTTCCGTCGGGCTCAAGGTGGACACCGACTCACTGCCACCGGCAGTCGTGGCGGGAATCCAGAACGGATCGATCAGTCTCACGAGCCCGGCGACGACCGTCGCGCTGCTCAAGCTCAACGCAGTCGTAGGGGTGAAGGGAACGGTCACCTCGGTCAACGGCCAGGACGTGTTGACGCGTGTTGGCATCACATGCGCGCTCTGTCACTCGACGGTAGACAACTCCTTCGCTGCCGGAATCGGAAAGCGGCTGGATGGATGGCCCAATCACGACCTGAATCCCGGCGCGATCATCGCGCTTTCGAGCGCGTTGACGCCGGCGCAGAAAGCCGTCTACAACTCGTGGGGGAAGGGGAAGTACGACGCGCGCTTCAACTTTGACGGGAAGAACGGCCCCTCGGTAATTCCGCCCGCGTACGGGCTCAAAGGCGTCACGAGCGTCACTTACACCGGCGACGGGGCCGAGCTCGCGTACTGGAACCGCTACGTCGCTGTGACTCAGATGCATGGCCACGGTTCGTGGGTCGAGCCGCGACTCGCGGAAAACGTTCAGAATCCGCCTGATATGGTGACGTCCAAGCTCGCCGCGCTCCAGGCTTACCAGCTGAGTATTTCGAGCCCACCCGCTCCGGCTGGAAGCTTCGACGCGGCGGCAGCAGCGCGCGGCAAGGTTGTATTCGATGGCGCGGGGAAATGCTCTTCATGCCATACGGGAACCCATTTCACCGACGCGCCCGGGAAGCTCCACTCTCCCACGGAGGTCGTAAGCGAGCCCGAGCCGAACGGCGCCCCGAGCTTCGCCTCGCGGAGCGCGACCAAGATGTACCGGACCACCCCGCTCCGAGGTCTGTGGCAACACGCTCCGTATTTCCACAACGGCGTCGCGACGACGTTGGACGGAGTGGTCGAGGTCTACAATGCGCGGAAGGCGCTCGGACTAAGCGCACAGCAGAAAGCGGATCTCGTTCAGTATCTGAAGTCGCTATAGGCGGCTCCAGGTCGTGGTCCGTTTAGCGACGGCGGGGCACCTTCACTGGCACCCAGGTGTCGCTCGGACGATTTCCGATCCATGCACCGATGAGCGCTCCGCCGACCACACCGATCAAACGACCAGTGTTGAGGACCGCGGGACTGTAAAAACCGTCGCAATTACCAGATCGACACGAATTGTGCGTCAGGGCTGCGAACGCCTCCCCCAACACCAGACCGCCCGCCCCTCCAATCAACGCACCCTTGCCCTTGTTGGTATGCGTTCCCCGAGAGATCTCGAGCATCTGGATGCGTCGAGTGGGGATGATCGCGGTTGCTTCGGCCGAGTCTCCGTCCGCGTGAAACATAAGCGTATCCGGTGTCGCCCAAACCACGCTCCCGGTCACGTACCGAAAGCCGAGCGGGGTGTACCGATCGCGAAGGTCGCTCGAGAGGGCCGAGCGGATCCTCACCCGCGTGCCGACTGCAACCGGCCAATCAGAAGCCGTAAGGTCCTGTGCGGCTGCCGGAACATCCTGTGCGGCCAATGTGGTACCCGCCGTCAGCAACGCGACGCAAGACAGTCGAAGGAAGCGCATTGCCCATACTATGTAGAATGTCCCGCTTCATCCAGAGTCAATCCTTTGTCTATATTCAACCTGTGAAGCCACGCACAAAATTCCTCATCGGTGGGGCGCTGGTCATAGGCACCGCCGGCTACCTCGCGGCGAGCGCGATCAAGGACACCGGCGTCTACTATCTGACGCCCGGCGAGCTCTCGGCCAAAACTAAAACGGATCCGACCTTCTTCGAGACGGGCGTCAAAGTCGGCGCGCGGGTGGTCAATGGCTCGATCGTTCGCGACCCTGGCGGCAGACAGGTCGCGTTCAAGATGACCGACGGCGCTCAGACATATAACGTCGTCTACCGCGGCATCACCCCCGATACGTTCACCGATGGCGTCGATGTCGTCGTCGAAGGCCGCCTCGGTCGCGACAATACCTTCCGTGCCACAACCCTGCTCGCCAAGTGCGCGTCGCGCTACGAGAATGCGCCGGACAAATACAAGAACACACCGGGATACAAGCAGGCGGAGCAGCGGGCGTGATCCTCGTCGGTGAGCTGTCGCTCTGGGTTGCGCTCCTCATGGCGGCCTGGGCGGCCACGGTGTCGTTCGCGGGCGGCCAGATGCGCCGAGCAGACCTGATCGAGAGCGGAGAGCGGGCGATTTATGCGACGCTGGCGATGGTCGTCCTCGCCTCACTCGGACTGTGGACGGCACTCCTCACGCACGACTTCTCGATCCGATACGTCGCGTCGTACACGAGTGCCAACCTCCCCAAGGTCTACACGATTACCGCGTTCTGGGGTGGACAGTCGGGATCGCTGCTGTTCTGGGCGCTGATTCTCTCGATTTACTCCGCGATTGCGCTCTGGACCAATCGCACACGCAATCGCGAGCTGATGCCATACGTCACCGGCACCCTCGCCCTCATTCTCGTTTTCTTCCTCGCCACCATCTGCCTCGGCTCCAATCCGTTCGAGCGTCTCGACTTCATTCCCGTCGACGGTCGTGGGCTGAATCCACAATTGCAGAATCCCGGGATGGCGATTCATCCACCCAATCTTTATCTCGGTTACGTCGGCACGTCGATTCCATTTGCGTTCGCGATCGCGGCGCTGCTCACGCGTCGTCTCGATGCGGGGTGGCTGGCCGCGGTAAGGCGCTGGGCGCTACTCGCCTGGTTCTTCAACACCGTCGGAATCGTCCTCGGCATGTGGTGGGCGTACGTCGAGCTCGGATGGGGCGGATACTGGGCGTGGGATCCCGTCGAGAACGCGTCGCTCCTGCCGTGGCTAGTGAATACCGCGTTCCTGCATTCGATCATGGTGCAGGAGAAGCGCGGCATGCTCAGGAAATGGAACGTCACGCTCGTCGTGTCGGCGTTCCTGCTCTCGATCTTCGGGACTTTCATTACGCGAAGTGGAGTGATCTCGAGCGTCCACTCCTTCGCGCAATCGCCGGTTGGCAAATGGTTCGCGGCGTTTCTGATTCTGGCGATCGTCGTCACAGCGTATCTCGTCTCGACTCGCCTTCACGATCTGAGATCGACCGCCGAACTGGAAAGCATGGTCAGTCGCGAAGCGGCCTTCCTGTACAACAATCTCGTGCTGGTTGGGATCGCCTTCTCGGTACTCTGGGGCACGCTCTTCCCGATCATCAGCGAAGCCGTTCGTGGCAACAAGATCACCGTCGGTCCGCCCTTCTTTAACACGGTCAACATTCCGCTCGGTCTGCTGTTGTTGTTGCTGACCGGAATAGGTCCGTTAATCGCGTGGCGCCGAGCATCCGTCGCCAACCTCAAGAGACAGTTTCTGATTCCGACGACGGCGGCGGCGACGATCGGCATTCTGGTTTTCGCTCTGGGCGTCCACAATCTCGCCGCGCTTCTTTCGTACACTTTTGGCGCGCTCGTCGTGGCGACTATCGTCCAGGAGTTCTACAAGGGCGTGAACGCCAGGCATCACATGTACGGCGAGGCACGGGTGATCGCGCTCCCGCGACTTATCGCCAGAAACCGGCGGCGTTACGGCGGCTACATCGTGCATCTTGGCGTCGTCGTCGTGTTCGCGGCTTTCGCCGGCCTGGCGTTCAAGCGCGAGTTCGATCTTACCGTGAACGCCGGTGATACCAAGGCCGTGACCGACGCGTGGGGACATCGCTGGACGTTCCAGAGTCAGGGAATCTCGCGCTACACCATCCTGAATCGTGATGTGACAGCGATCGCACTCGATGTAACGCGCGACGGCAAGCCCGCCGGGGTGATCACGAGTGAGAAGCGGCAGCACGTCGATTCTCGCGGTGTCCCGACCTTCGAGCCATCGACCGAAGTCGGAATCATGGGATCGTTCAAGCAGGACGTGTACGTGGTGCTGGCTGGCGTTCGCGGAGCCGACGGCGCCGAGATTCGCGTGACGTTCAACCCTCTCGTACGATGGGTCTGGTTGGGCGGCGCATTGATGGCGATCGGCGGACTCGTCGTGATGTGGCCCGCCGCCGACAGGCAGCGCGCCCAAAGCGGTTACGCGGCAGTGCTGAAGCCGAGGCCGATCGGCGAGCACGTCCCGGATCTGGTTGGAGCGTGATATGAGCGCGAACGTCTCTCGCCGGCAGTTTCTCCTCGCGATCCCCGCGCTCGGCCTTGCCGCCGCGGCATTTCCGCGTCAGATCCGCGGGCAGGTCGCGGTGCAGACGTTCAATGGTCCGATGCTGGACGCGAACGATGTCTATCGGCCCGTGACTCTAGCGGCCAAGCCCGGGGCGCAGCCGTCGATGACGGACGCGCAGCGGGACGATCTCGAGCATCAGATCCACTGCCAGTGCGGCTGCAACCTCGACGTCTACACCTGCCGCACGACGGATTTCGCGTGCAGTGTGTCGCCCGCGATGCATGCCGACGTCATGGGTCTCGTCGCCGGCGGACACACCGCTCCCGAAATCCTCGCCGCATTCAGGGCGGTGTACGGCGAGAAAGTTCTG
>Ga0157372_10004478_pt1 | contig 14904 bp, 11 predicted proteins | sample C55metaG_FD_115307 | JGI IMG/M metagenome (GOLD analysis project Ga0157372, IMG submission 115307) | Corn rhizosphere microbial communities from Kellogg Biological Station, Michigan, USA - C5-5 metaG | ecosystem: Host-associated > Plants > Roots > Rhizosphere > Soil | place: USA: Michigan... | reverse complement strand
CTGGACGTTGGCGGGGACGTCCTTCAGCGGCGTGCCGAGACCCGGAAGCGGCGTCGTCCCGATGACCTCGACGCGCTCGAGCTCGAGCGCCTCGGCGGGGTTGTCGGCGCAGCGTGCGGCGTGACTGCCGAGCAAGGCGCATGCGGCGAGCGCGACATGGACGACGCTCCGCCGGTTGCCTGTCGATCGGTGCGTCGGTGACATCTTGGCGACATGATCCTACGGTGATTTCCCGATGTGGGCGGGCCGCCGTTGCCGTCGAATCGGTTGTCCCGGGACGTCTCGGGAGGAGAACACGATGTTCAGTTTCGCTCTTCGGATACGCGCGGCGGCGGCGCTCACGGCAGCGCTCGTCGTCGCGGGCAACGCGCAAAGCGCCCCGCCGCCGTTCAACTTCGAGATCCGCACGTTGTCCAACCGTGCCGATCTGATCAGCGACGGCGACGCGCTCGTCGAGGTGAAGGCGCCCCAGAACGTGCCGCTGCAGAAGGTCACGTTCACGCTCAACGGCAACGATGTCGCTTCGGCGTTCGTGCTCGACGAGGCCTCGCGGACGTTCCGCGGCGTGCTGACGGGCCTGCAGAACGGCGCCAACGACTTCGTCGTCGGCTCCAACGGGCAGGGCAAGGGCCGGCCGGGCGCTGCGCTCACGATCACCAACCACCCGCGCGGAGGTCCGATCCTGCTCGGCTCGCAGACGCAGCCGTGGATCTGCGCGACGCCCGCGCCCGTCGCGGCGTCGGGCAACACGCCGGCGTCGAACGCGAGCGGCCTGACGACGACGGCGGTCGATGCGCAGTGCAACATCAAGACCGAGTTCAAGCTGTTCTATCGCACGACGACGACAGGGTGCTCGACCGCGCTGCCGGACCCGAGCCCGCCCGCTGCACCGCCGACCAACAACTGCTTCAAGCCGTACACCCCCGGCACCACTCCGGCCGACCTCGCGACCACGACGACGACCAACGGCGTCACGGTGCCATACATCGTCCGCGTCGAGCGCGGCACGATGGACCGCGGCATCTACGACATCGCGGTCCTGTTCGACCCGAGCCAGCCGTGGACGGCGCTGGCGCCGCAGGCGCAGTGGAACGGCAAGGCGCTCTACAGCTTCGGCGCGTCGACCGGCCAGCCGCGCCTGCAGTTCCGCACCGAGCAGAACTGGGCCGACAACACGGCCCTCTCGCGTGGCTTCATGGTCATCGACAACAGCATGACCGACTCGCTCTACAACTCGAACCGCGTGCTCGTCGCCGAGACGGTGATGATGATGAAGGAGCACATCGTCGACACCTACGGCGAGCTCAAGTACCTGATGGGCAACGGCTGCTCGGGCGGCTCGATCCAGCAGAACACGGTCTCGTCGATCTACCCCGGACTGCTCGACGGCATCCAGCCGAGCTGCGACTTCCCCGACTCGATCACGACCGGCCTCGAGGTGGTCGACTGCGTGCTGCTGGTCAACGCCTATCAGAGCCCCGAGTGGCTCGCTCTGCAGGCCGGGCTGACGCAGGATCAGATCAACGCCAAGAAGACGGCGATCAACGGCCATCTCGACTGGCGTGGCTGCCAGTCGTGGAACAACTCGTTCGGCTTCAACGGCAAGCCGGGCAACTACGTGCCCACGCTGGTGGTCGATCAGAACACGGGCGCGATCGCGCCATCGGGCGCGCCGCGCAACAACTGCCTGCTCCCCGCTGCGCTCGTCTACGACCCGGTGACGAACCCGAACGGCACCCGCTGCGGCGACGCCGACCTCTCGACCGCGGTGTGGGGTACGACGCCCGGCATCCCGCCAGGCAGCGTCCGTGCGCGCACGACGTTCGACAACACCGGGATCCAGTACGGCTTGAAGGCGCTCTTGACCGGTGCGATCTCGGCCGAGGACTTCGTGACGCTGAACGAGAAGATCGGCGGCTTCGACGCCGACGTGAACCGCACCGCCGTGCGCAGCGTCGCCGACCTCGACGCGCTGCCGATTGCCTATCGCGCCGGCATCGTCTCGAGCGGCGCCAACCTCGGCAAGGTGCCGATCATCGATTCGCGCGGCTGGGACGAGCAGGGCATCCACTACATCTGGCGCTCGTTCTCCGAGCGCGCGCGCATCGACGGCGAGGACGGCGATCACGCCAACCAGGTGATGTGGCGCTACGGCACGGGGCTGCTGCCCGCGACGGCGGCGCAGGTGGCTGCGGTCACGACGCAGTCGTTCCTGACGATGGACATCTGGCTCAGCAACCTGGTGACGACGGCACCGAAGGCGACGCTCAACGACGTGCGCACGCATGCCCAGGTCGTCGCCGGCAAGCCGGCGACGGCGGTCGACCTGTGCTATCTCACCGGCGACACCAACTTCACGACGCCGATCTTCGACTTCGCCGTCTGCGACGCCGATCCGCGGCTGCAGAAGCACGCCTCGCCGCGTCAGGTCGCCGGCGGGTCGATCGAGGAGAACATCCTCAAGTGCCGGCTGAAGCCGTTGAACCCGGGCGACTACGCGCCGGTCACGTTCACCGCGGGACAGTGGACTCGCCTTCAGGCCGCGTTCGCCGACGGCGTGTGCGACTGGAGCAGGCGAGGGGTCGGCCAGCGTGAAGCGAACTCGCCGCTCACGTTCGCGGCCGGGCCGGGCGGCGTGCGGCTGCCACCGCCGCCGCAGGCTCAGCCGCGCTGAGAGGCGCGCTCGTGGCGCTGCGACCGGTCGTTTCGGCGCAGCGCGAGCGAGGCAGGGACGGAGTCGTGCGGCACGGCTCCGTCCCGACCACGTCGGTTCCGTAGCCGACGCCTTCGCAAGGAGGCGTCAAGGGCTGGGCCGGTCACTGCTCGAACTTCGGGCGGATGAGGTTCTCGAACGAGAACACCTCGTCCCACTTCTGCTGGCTGAGGAGCTTGCGCTCGTCGACGACGATCTGGTGCAGCGACTTGCCGGTGAGATAGCCCTCCTTGGCGATCTCCGCGCACTGCTTGTAACCGAGCGAGGGCTTGAGCACGGTGACGATGCCGAGCGAATTGAGCACCATGTCGCGCGTTCGCTCCTCGTTGGCGGTGATGCCGACGACGCAGTTCGTGCGCAGGCTGTCGACCGCGTGCTCCATCGTCGAGATCGACGTGAAGAGCGCGAACGTGATCACCGGCTCCATGACGTTGAGCTGCAGCTGCCCGGCCGAAGCGGCGAGCGTGACGGTGAGGTCGAGCCCGATGACGAGAAATCCGGTCTGATTGACGACCTCCGGGATCACCGGGTTGACCTTGCCCGGCATGATCGACGAGCCCGGCTGCACCTGCGGCAGGTTGATCTCGTTGAGGCCGCAGCGCGGCCCGCTCGCGAGCAGGCGGATGTCGTTGCAGATCTTGGTGAGCTTGGCCGACGTCCGCTTCAGCACGCCCGAGAGCAGCACGTACGCGCCGGTGTCCGACGTCGCCTCGATGAGGTCGCCGGCGAGGACGAAGGCAAAGCCGGTGAGCTCCGAGAGGTGCTTCGTCGCGAGCTGCGGATAGCCCGGGTGCGCGGTCACGGTCGTCCCGATCGCGGTCGCGCCGAGGTTGATCTCCTTCAGCAGCTCGCGCACCTCGGCGATGCGCTGGACCTCCTCGCCCATCGTCGTCGCCCAGCCGTGGAACTCGGCGCCGAGCGACATCGGCACCGCGTCCTGGAGATGGGTGCGGCCCATCTTCAGCACGGTGTCGAACTCCTTCGCCTTCGCGTAGAACGCGTCCTGCAGGCGGCGCAGCGCGTCCATGTAGCTGCCGAGACGCAGGATCAGCGCGAGCCGGAACGCCGTCGGGTAGACGTCGTTGGTCGACTGGCCGAAGTTGACGTGGTCGTTGGGATTGACGACCGTGTAGTCGCCTTTCTTCCTGCCGAGGCTTTCGAGGGCGAGGTTCGCGATCACCTCGTTGGCGTTCATGTTGGTCGACGTGCCGGCGCCGCCCTGGATGAAGTCGGTGATGAACTGGTCGCGCATCTCGCCCGCGATCAACTTGTCGCACGCCCCGACGATCGCGCCGGCGATCTTCGCGTCGAGGACGCCGAGCTCGCGGTTGGCGAGCGCCGCCGCCTTCTTGACGTAGCCGAACGCCTTGACGAAGTCGGGCTCGGTCGACATCGGGATGCCGGTGATGTGGAAGTTCTCGGCGCCGCGCAGCGTCTGCACGCCGTAGTAGGCGCTGTCGGGCAGCGTCTTCTCGCCGAGGAAGTCCCGCTCGACGCGGCCCGCGTGGCTCGACTGTTCTCCCTGACCCATTGCGATGTCCTTTGCAGGTGATCGCAGGACAGGGGTCGTCAGGACATGCCTTCCCTGACCATCTTCCTGCGAATGAACGCGATCTGCGTCTGCAGCGGCAAGTCCTTAGGACAGACGTCCTCGCAGCCTAGCAGAGACATGCAGCCGAAGATGCCGTCGTCGTCGCCGACGACTTCGTAGAACTCCGCATCGCTGCGCGTGTCGCGCGGGTCGAGACGGAAGCGGGCGATCTTGTTGATCCCGATCGCGCCGACGAAGTCCTTGCGCATCCGCGCGGTGCCGCACGCGGCGACGCAGCAGCCGCACTCGATGCAGCGGTCGAGCTCGAAGATGCGGTCGGCGAGGTCGGGATCCATCGGCGCCTCGATGCGCCGGAGGTCGATCTTCTCTTCGACATGGCACCACGCCTCGAGACGTTCGCTGAGCGAGCGCATCCACTTGCCGGTGTCGACCGAGAGATCGCCGATCAGCTCGAAGAACGGCAGCGGCGCGAGCGTGATCTCGGGGCCGACGTCGCGCGTCAGCGTGCGGCAGGCGAGCGTCGGCCGACCGTTGACCACCATCGCGCAGCTGCCGCAGATGCCGGCGCGGCAGACGAAGTCGAACTGCAGCGACGGATCCTGCTTCTCGCGGATCTCGCCGAGCGCCATGAAGAGCGTCATGCCGTCGCTCTGCTCGATCTCGAACGTCTGCACGCACGGCATGCTCGCCGGGTCGGCGGGGTTGTAGCGCATGACGTGCAGGCGCAGGGTCTGGCCGGCCTGCACCGGCCCGGCGGGCGCGCGCCGCGGCTTCACGAACATCACGGGCGCGACGGGGATCGGCGTGCGCCTCATTCGCTTTCCCACGAGAACTCCGACTCGGGAAGCCCGTCGGACGGCAGCGTCGGCGGCGCCGGGAAGCGCTCGTCGATGCGCTCGTTGCGGCCGCGCAGCGACTTCGGAAGCAGATGCTCGTACGGCATCAGCGCACGCTGGCGCGCGAAGCGGTCGTCGATCCTCGCCTTCGTCACCTCCACCTCGGCCTGGCGGACGGCGGTGTCAGGATGGTCGGTGTAGTCCTTCGCACCGTAGCCGCGCCAGCCCGGCGGCAGCTCCATCCTCATGACGTCGAGCGCTTCGTAGCGCAGCGTCGGCAGCGTCGCGTCGTCGCCCGACCAGCTGGCGAGCGTACGGCTCAGCCACTGCGCGTCGTTGCGCGTCGGATGGTCCTCGCGGTAGTGCGCGCCGCGGCTCTCGGTGCGCATCCAGGCGCCGTACGCGACGCACAGCGCGAGCTTGAGCATCTTTTTCGTCCGGTACGCCGTCACGAGCTCCGGGTTGGCGCCGGGCGCGCTCGAGCGCAGGCCGATTCGGTGGCTCTTCGCGAGCAACGTCTGCAGCTCGTCGACCGCCTGCTCGAGGTCCTTGCCGGTGCGAAAGATGCCGACCTTCGCGCTCATGATCTCCTGCATCCGCGCCTTCAGCGCGCTCGCATCCTCGCCGCGCGCGCCGGTCGCAGCGATCGCATCGAGCTCGACCTGCTCGCGGCGCAGGAACTCGCGCACGACGCCGGTCCGGATCACCGCGTCGTTCTCGGGACGGTCGCAGAAGTCGGCGATGAACTCGCCGACGATCATGCCGGCGACGACGGTCTCGGCGACCGAGTTGCCGCCGAGGCGGTTGAAGCCGTGCATGTCCCAGCACGCCGTCTCGCCGGCTGCGAACAGGCCCTTCAGCGTCGGGCTCTCGCCGGTGTGGTCGGTGCGGACCCCGCCCATCGTGTAGTGCTGCGCCGGACGCACCGGGATCAGGTCCTTCACCGGGTCGAGGCCGACGAAGTAGTGGCAGATGTCCCAGACCTCGCGCAGGTTCTGGCGGATGTGCTTCTCGCCGAGCAGGCGGATGTCGAGCCAGAGGTGCTCGCCGAACCGCGAGCTCGCTCCCCTGCCCTTGCGGATGTGCTCTTCCATCCGCCGCGACACGACGTCACGCGACGCCAGCTCCTTCTTCTCGGGCTCGTAGTCCGGCATGAAGCGGTGATGGTCAGCGTCGAGCAGCAGCCCACCGTCGCCGCGGCAGCCTTCGGTCAGCAGGATCCCGGCCGGGAAGATCGGGGTGGGGTGGAACTGCACCGCTTCCATGTTGCCGAGCGTGGCGACGCCGGTCTCGAGCGCGATCGCCATGCCCACGCCGTCGCAGATCACCGCGTTGGTCGTCACCCGATAGAGGCGGCCGGCGCCGCCGGTCGCGAGCGCGGTCGCCTTCGCGATCCACGCGCTCAGATCGCCCGTGACGAGATCGCGCACGACCGCGCCGTGGCAGCGGCCGCCGTCGTGGATCAGCGCCAGCGCCTCGCAGCGCTCACGCACCGGGATCTGCGCCGCGATCACCTGGTCGCCGACGGCTTGCAGCATCGCGTGGCCGGTCGCGTCGGCGACGTAGCACGTGCGCCATTTCTTGGTGCCGCCGAAGTCGCGCTGCGCGACGAGCCCGTGCGCCTCGTCGCGCTCGGTGATCGTCACCTTCTGGCCGTTGATGACGACCTGGCGGTCGCCCTTGCGCACGCGGCTCCACGGCACGCCCCACGCGGCGAGCTCGCGCACCGCCTTCGGCGCGGTGTTGACGAACATGCGCACGACGTCCTGGTCGGCGCCCCAGTCGGAACCGCGCACGGTGTCCTCGAAGTGGACGTCCTCGTTGTCGCCCTGGCCCTTGACGACGTTGCCGAGGCTCGCCTGCATGCCGCCCTGCGCTGCCTTCGAGTGCGAGCGCTTGGGCGGAACGAGAGAGAGGATGACGGTGTCGTGGCCGCGGCGCTTCGCCGCGATCGCCATGCGCTGGCCGGCGAGGCCGCCGCCGATGACGAGCACGTCGGTGTAGAAGACGTTCACTTGCGGCGTTCCGTTGCCGGCGCCTGCTGCAGCGACGTCTGTTGCCAGCTCGGCACGAATTCCTTGCCGATGCGCGCGTCGCGGCCCATGCCGATCTTGATGTAGGCAGCGAGCGTCGCCAGGCCGAGGGCGATGAAGAAGGCCGACAGCGCCCACTTCAGCGCCTTTAGCCTGCGCCGCGTCGCGCGATCGTCGGCGCCGGCAAACCAGCCCCACTTGACCGCGAGGCGATAAAGACCGATGCCGCCGTGCAGCTCGACCGCGAACAGCAGCACCAGGTAGAGCGGCCACCACGACCCGCTCCAGACGCGGTCCGCAGAGGCCCACGGCCCGATCTGCTCCGGGTGCATCATCATCTGGTACAGGTGCACCGAGGCGAGGAAGAACATCGCGAAGCCGGTGACGACTTGCCAGTACCACAGCGTCGTGTCCTCGTGCCGCATCATCGCCATGTGGTCGCGGTAGGTGCGGTACTGGCCGTAGTTGATCGGGAACTTGCGCAGCGCCAGCGCCGCGTGGACGATGAAGAGCGTGAAGACGCCGGCGACGACGAACGAGACGAGGATCGGATAGGGCTTCCCGAGCAGGAAGTAGCCCTCGAAGAACTTCGCCACCGCCCACATCGCGTCCTCGCTGACGAGGATCGTCGAGACGAAGAGCATGTGGCCCCACATGAAGACGCCGAGCAGCAGTCCGCTTGCGCTCTGTGCGAAGTCGAGCTTCGCCGGCCAGCGGCTCTTCGTCGCCCGGCCGGTGCGCGCTGCGGCGACGGCGCGCGCACGGCGGGGCGCGTGCACGGTCGGCGGAGAATCGCTCGGGAGCGGCTGCATGCGGCGATTATTCGTCGCGGGTCGACGCGTCGAGATCCGGCGGACCCTGCGAGCTTGACGAGGATCAACTGCGCGCGCCTCGCTGGCGCCGTTCGCACGCCCGGCGCTAGCGGACGAGCGTCACGGGCATGTGGCTGAGCTGCACGACCTTGTGCGCGACCGAGCCGAGCACCAGGTTCGCGACGCGGCCGAGCCCGCGCGTCCCCATCACGATCGCGTCGCAGCCGAGCTCGCGCGCACACTCCGCGATTTCCTCGGCGGCGTGCCCGATGCGGACGTGACCGACGCACGCCACGCCAGCCGCGGCTGCCGGCCGCTCGACCGCAGCGACGATCGCCTCGCCGGCGCGCCGCAGCTCCGCGTCGACGACATCGGGCGACACGAGCTTGCCGGGCCAAGGGTGGACCGGCGGCGCCTGCACGTTGACGACGTGCAGCTCGGCATCGACGCTGCCGCGCAGTTCGCCGATCGCGTGCGCGAACGCGCGCAGCGCGTCGTCCGAGCCGTCGAGCGGCACCAGCGCGCGTTTCATGACTTCACCGCTTGTCTTGCTCGCATCGCGCTTCGATTGGACACCCGCCGGACGAGCGCGTCACCGCTGCACGCGCGCTGCCTTGATCGGCGTCAACGTCGGCGATCGTGCATGCGGCCGAGCGACGTCGACAGCGCCAGCCACGCCGCGACGACCGGGATCGCCACGAGCGCGATCGCGCCGAGCTTCAGCCCGATCGCGTGCACGCTCTCGTACAGCCAGCCCCAGAGCGCGTCCGAGCCGCGGTAGACGACGACGTCGATGAAGCTCTTCGCCTTGTACTTCTCCTCACGGCCGACGACGGTGAAGAAGACCTGGCGCGCCGGGTTTGCGATCGCGAAGTTTGCCCAGCGCTGCGCGACCTGCAAGGCGAGGACGACAGCGAGCGTCGGTGCCGAGCCGAGCGCGGCGAAGCCGAGCGCAGCGAAGCCGACGACGAAGACCGCCGGCAGCACCGCTGACGCGACGCCGACGCCGAAGCGGGCGAGGAATCGTCCGGTCGCGAAGACCTGCGTCGCGAGGGTGAGCACGCCGACTGCGAGGTCGACGCTCGCGAAGATGCGCGTCTGTGCCGCCGCGCCATGCACCTCGGCGGCGACGACGTTGGCCTGCGCGAAGTAGAGCACCGTCGCGCCGAACGAGAGCAGGCACGACCAGGCGGCGAGCCCGAGCAGGTACGGCGAGCGCACGATCTCGGGAATCGCTGCGAACGCGCCGCCGCCGACGACCGCGTCGTGGGCGGCGGCGGCGGGCCGCGGTGCGCCCGACGTCGCGGCGCGCTCGAGACGGTGGACGCAGAAGACCGCCAGCTCGAGCAGGACCAGGGCGACGAGGAGCAGGTTCCTCGGCCCGAGCGGCTCGGCGAGGACGATCGTGATCGCCGGGCCGAGCAGCGCGCCGATCGTTCCGCCCGCGCCGATGAAGCCGAACAGGCGCTTGCCCTGCTCACTGTCGAAAAGGTCGGCCATGAACGACCAGAACACGGCGACCGCGAACAGGCTGAAGACGCTCACCCAGACGAAGAAGACGCGCGCGACCGCAATCGTCTCCACGTCGAGCGTCAGCAGCAGCCAGAACGCGGCGAGGTTGAGCGCGAAGAAGTGGTAGACGATCGCGATGAAGCGCTGCCGCGGCAGCCGCGCGACAAGCGCGCCGTAGACCGGCTGGGCGACGAGCAGCGTCGCGAAGGTCGCCGTGAAGAGCCACGGCAGCCGCTGCACGCCCCCGGCGATCGCCATCTGGTCGCGCAACGGCCGCAGCACGTAGTACGCCGCGAGCAGCGCGAAGAAGTACGCGAACGACCACAGCGCCGCGCGCCGCTCGGCGGCGGTCGCGGGAAGCAGCGCGCGCAGCCGCCCGCCGAGCGCCGTCACGGCGCCGAGCGCAGCTTCTCGCGCAGCTCGGCGGCGTTCGCCTTCGGCCCGTAGCCGGGAGCGCCGCGCTGAAAGCGGCGCGCGTCGGCGAGGCCGCCGGCGACGACCGGCTCGAAGCCGGCGTCGCGGACGAGCTCGCCGGCGATGCGGACCGCGTCGGCGTCGTCGCCGGCGATCGGAATCGGCAGCTTCGGGTCGGCGCGGCCGGCTTCTGCCTGGAGGATCGTGTAGCCGATGGTGTTGAAGGCGCGAACGATGCGTGCGCCGGGCAGGTACTTCTGCGTGGTGAGCCCGATGCCGTCGCGGTCGGCCTCGTCGGCGATCGGGCCGTCGCGAGCGGAGACGGCGTTGCCGGCGTCGAGCACGATCTTGCCCTTCAACGCTGCGCCGTACTCGCGGCCGATGGCGGGCATCGCGCCGTAGGGAACGGCGAGGAAGATCACGTCGCCGAACGCGATCGCCTCCTCGACGCTGCCGGCGCGCGCGGGCGGCCCGAGCTTCTCGGCGAGCGCCTTGCCTTCGCTCGCGTCCTTCGACGAGAACATCACCGGATGGCCGGCGCGGACCCACAGTCCGCCGACCGCTCCGCCGATGCGGCCGGCGCCGATCGTGCCGATGCGCAGCTTCGTCGCGCCGGCCTGGGCGAGGGCGCGATCGGGTCGCACGAGCGCGACGAGCGCGAGCGCGCTGCCGGCGACGACAATCGTGCGGCGACGGGAGGCGAAGTCGGAAGCGAGGTGCATCGGTTTCTCCGGCGGACGGCGCGGCGATCATCGGCCCGGCGGAGCGCGCGTGCAACCGCAGGGCTGCTCGCCTAGCATCGACGGACCGGACCGACCCTCCAGCCATGGCCACGATGACCCGCCGCGATCTTCTCCACGCTGCCGCTGCGCTGCCCGCGCTCGCGGCACCCGCATTCGCCGCTGCCGCTGCCGCCGACGCCGCCGGCGCCGAGCCGAAGCGGCGGCTGCGCATCCTCATCCTCGGCGGCACCGGCTTCACCGGCCCGCATCAGGTGGCGTACGCGCTCGCGCGCGGCCACCACGTCACGCTCTTCAACCGCGGCCGCAGCCCGCACGCGTGGCCCGGCGCGGTCGTCGAGCTCGTCGGCGATCGCAACACCGGCGACCTGAAGGCGCTCGAAGGCGGCACGTGGGACGTCTGCATCGACAATCCGACGACGCTGCCGTTCTGGGTTCGCGACGCGGCGCGCGTCCTCGGCGATCGGGTCGGGCAGTACGTCTTCATCTCGACGATCTCGGTCTACGGGACGAACGACAAGGTCGAGGACGAGTCCGCCGCCGTCGCGCCGTACACCGGCGCCGATGCGATGGCCGAGACCGGCGAGACGCTGCGCGGCCGCATCGGCGAGCTCTACGGGCCGTTGAAGGCGGTGAGTGAGCAGGAAGCGCGTCGCCGGTTCGGCGCGCGCACGACCGTGATCCGCCCGGGGCTCATCGTCGGTCCCGGCGACGAGACGGATCGCTTCACCTACTGGCCGGTGCGCCTCGCGCGCGGCGGCGACGTCCTCGCTCCGGGCGACGGCTCGGACCCGGTGCAGTTCATCGACGCGCGCGATCTCGCCGAGTGGACGATCCGGATGGCCGAGACGCGAACGACGGGAACGTTCAACGCCACCGGACCTGCGCAACCGCTGACGATGCGCGCGATGCTCGCGGGGATCGCCGAAGGAGTTCGGGCCGACGCTCGCGTCACCTGGGTACCGACGACGTTTCTCGAGGCCGAACAGGTCTCGCCGTGGAGCGACCTGCCGGTGTGGGTGCCAGGCGAGGGCGAGAGCGCCGGCTTCGCGCGCCGCTCGATCGCGCGCGCGCGCGCCGCGGGACTGACCTTCAGGTCGCTCGCCGCGACCGCTGCCGACACCCTCGCGTGGTTCCGCGCGCAACCGCCGGCGCGGCAGGCGAAGCTGCGCGCCGGGCTGACCCCCGAGCGCGAGGCAGAGCTGCTCGCGCGCTGGCGCGCCGGCGCGGCGAGCTCGCCGCGGCGCTGATCGCGGCCGCGCGGCCGCGCATCATGCGCCGAGCACGCGGACGATCGCGATCCGCGTTCCCGAGGGAGCGCCGCGTTGCAGCGCCGACGCCGCGCTTTGCGGCGAGCGCTTGCGCGGGTCGACGGTGAACGAGAGCGTCGCCGGCGCCGCCGAAGTCCGCACGGTCGCAGCGTCGACTCCACTCGTCGCGGCGGCGACGCGGCGCACGCTCGCGGCGTCGAGCGGCGGCCCCTGGACGTCGCAGAAGACGACGACGCGTTGTCGTGCCTTCGCCCGCTGCACGGCGGCGTGGTCGTAGGTCGCCGCGATCTTGTCCTCGTCGCACGCGCCGCACGCGAGCGCCGGCGCGATCTGCAACGCGAGGACGATGGCGATCGCCGCGCGTCTCATGGCTTGCCGCCCGTGCCGTGGCCGGCCATCGGTGCGGCCGATCGCGTCTGCGAAGGCGGCAACGCGGTTCCCGGCGCCGACGGCTGCGGCTGCGCATCGCCCTTGGGTTGCAGGTTCTGGTCGGCCCACTTGAAGTACGCGATGTACTGCTTGATCTCCCCGTCGGAGAGGCCCTGGTTCGGCATCGGCAGCTTGTACTTCTCGAGCTGCGCCTTGGCGTGGGCATCGCTCTGCAGCATCTGCTCGGGCGCCTTCAGCCAGCGCGTCAGCCAGGCGTCGTCGACGTGCTTGGTGACCCCGTAGAGGTCGGGGCCGACCTTGTCGCCGCCAGCGATCGAGTGGCACGCGAGGCACTTCGACTCGAACGCGAGCTTGCCCTGCACCGCCGCGGCGTCGGTCGGCGCTGCGGTCGCGGGGATGTTGTGGTGCTCGGGGTCCGCCGCCGAGCCGCCGGCGGCGATGATGCCGATCGCGCCTTGGGAGGCGTTGGCAAAGTGGTGGTCGACCATCACGTAGTTGCCGGCCTCGGGAATGATCGCCTCGACGATCGCGCCGCTCGACGAGCCGAGCAGCACCGTCTGCATGCCGCGGAACTGGTTGTCGGGATTGCCGTCGATCCAGACGCGGTCGAAGATCGTGCCGACGACGTGGAAGCTCGACGTGTTCGACGGGCCGACGTTGAGGACGAAGATGCGAACGCGCTCGCCGGGCTTGGCGACGACGGGCGTTTCGACCAGGCCGTTGTAGCGGCCGTTGAAGACGGTGTAGGTCGGCGCCTTCGCGCGCACGCGGTCGCCGTCGAGGACCTGCAACACATGGCCGTCGATCTTGCGCTTCTGCGGGTCCGGCTTGGTATAGAACTCGCTCTGCACGACGGCGTATTCGCGGTCGACCTTGGTCGGATAGCCGTTGCGCGGCTCGACGATCATCATCCCGTACATGCCCGACGCGATGTGCTCCAGCACCATCGGCGTGCCGCAGTGGTACATGAAGACGCCGGCGTAGTTCGCGGTGAACTCGAACGAGATCGTCTGCCCCGGTGCGATCGAGCGGTACTTGTCCTGCGGCGAGACCATCGCCGAGTGGAAGTCCATCGAATGCATCATCGGCGCCGCGGTGAGCTGGATTCCCGGCGCCGGCTCGTCGGAGCGGTTGGTCATCGTGAAGCGGATCTTGTCGCCGACCCGGGCGCGGATCACCGGGCCCGGGACCTTGTCGCCGAACGTCCACGCACTGAAGCGGACGCCCGGAGCGATCTCGATGATCTTGTGCGTCGTGTCGAGGCGGATCTCCTTGACCGGCGACGGGTCGAGCGGCGCGAGCGTCGCTTCCATGTTGAGCGCCGAGCCGGAAGCGAACGCGCCGGTGTGGCGCTGGCTCGAGAGCTGCGCCGGCGCCGGCTTGAAGTCCATCTTCGCCGAGTCGTACGGATCGTCTCGCACCGCCGCGAGGGCGGTTGGCGTTGCGCCGCTGGCGGGCGCCGACGCCGCGGTGGCGGGCGCGTCGGCCTTGCTGCACGCGACGACGAGCGCCAGCGCGGCTGCGATTGCGACGATCGTGGCGCTGCCGCGAACGAGGGCGGACGAGGGAAGCGGTGCAGGTGGCATGTGGGCTCCGGCGCGGCACCGCGGCAGCGAACACCGTTGCCGCGGCCGGCATTCCGGATGTTCGCGATTCGCGCTTCGCAGGGTTTTGCGAAAGCGCAAGGCTGCATCAGCCTAGTGCGCCGTCGATGCGCGGACGCGTCAGCACCGGCCAGTAGCGCACCGCGAAGATCGCGAACGCCGCCGACCAGAGCGCCGCCGAGCCGACGATCGCCGCCATCGTCATCGCCGGAGCGGCGATCGGCAGCACGACGCGAACGACCGCCGCGAGCGTGACCAGCGCATAGCTCGCGACGTCGAACGCGTCGGCGCGCAGCGGCCGCGCGGTGTGGCCGCGCGACGTGCGCGTCATCATCCCGAGCACGAGGCCGCCCAGCGCACCGACCGTCAGCGCGTGCGACGCCGCGGTGCTCGCGACCCAGCCGAGCGCAGCCGCGGCGCGCAGGGCGAGGTGGATCGGGATCCACAGCGTGGCGACATGCAGCACCCAGACGATCGGCGTGCGCACCGTCTTCCACGGCCGCCAGAGGCTCCAGCGCAGCGCGTGCAGCGCAGCGGCGACGAACGCGACGGCCGCGAGCGTCGCTCCGTCGACGCCGAGGAGGTCGGCGGCGGCGAGGGCGACGATCGAACCGAGCGCGAACCGCTCGAGCTCGGGCGAGCGCTCGGCGCCGGCGTTCGGCAGAGCGTTGTTGGTGAACATCGGGATCACCCGCCCGGACATCAGCGCCATCACGAAGAGGACGACGTCGAGCGCGACGCGAACGCCGAAGAACTCGGGCACCGCGAAGACGCCGAGCGCGGCGAGATGGAAGACGAGGTCGAGCGCAGCGAGCGCGACGAGCAGCGCGACGAAGACGTAGTTGCGGCGGTTGCGCGCGCCGACGAGCGGGATCGCGAGACCGATCGCGGCGGCGAGCGCGAACGCCGGCCCGACGATCGCGCCGATCCAGCCGTACGGCGTCAGCGCCAGGCAGCGCGCGGCGAGCCAGAGCGCCGCGAGCGCGGCGAGCGGCGCGCCGCGCGGCGTCGGCCGACCCGACCAGTT
>Ga0157372_10004477_pt1 | contig 14905 bp, 14 predicted proteins | sample C55metaG_FD_115307 | JGI IMG/M metagenome (GOLD analysis project Ga0157372, IMG submission 115307) | Corn rhizosphere microbial communities from Kellogg Biological Station, Michigan, USA - C5-5 metaG | ecosystem: Host-associated > Plants > Roots > Rhizosphere > Soil | place: USA: Michigan... | reverse complement strand
GCCGCCCGCAGCCGGAGCCGGACATCCGCTCGGACCCGCCGGCGCCTCACCACCCGCGTTACCGGCGCCGCCTCGACCACCGCGCCGCCCGCCCACGCCCCCGCCAGGCGCGGGAACCGCTGCCTGACCGAAAGGCGTGTTCGCCGCCACCTGCTGGCCGAACGGCGTGCCCGGTCGGCGAATGAACGCGATCCGCTTGCTGTCCGGCGACCACACCGGCCCGCCGTCCATGTCCGTGCTCGGCGCGAGGAAATCGACCTTTCGAGTTTTCGCATCGTACACGGCGATGAACGCGTGGTTTTCACGCGTGCTCACGAACGCGAGCTTCGCTCCATCGGGCGACCACACCGGATCGCTCTGACGTCCCCATTCCTTGATGAACGGAACGCCTGCTGTGTCCATCGCCGACGTGACCGGGCGCGAAGTCTTGGCGCGATACAGCTGGCCGTCGCGCGCGAACACGACGTACCTGCCGTCGGGCGAAAGCGTCGGCGAGCCGCCGCGACCGCCGCCGCGGCCGCCCGTCGCGGTCTCGGTGTTCTCGATCGAGGCCAAGCGCCAAGCGCCCGTGCCGTCGGTCTTCGCGGCCCAAACCGATCGGTCTGGTCCGCTTGGGTCGTGCGACGGGTTCGCGACCCAACCCACGCGGTTCTGACCCGAGCCCCGGACGAAGATCGCCATCGTTCCGTCGTCCGAGAGACGCACGGAGCTGACGTCGACGCCGTCGTCGTCGAGGAACTTTGTGATTCGCACCCCTTTGAAATCCGGCGCCGCGGCCGTGTAGACGTTGCGCATGCCGCGCTCGTACACGACGTACGCGATGCGGTCGGCCTTGCGCGCCGCGCCCAACTCGAGCGGCGACGCCGGCGACAGAAACTGATCGATCGTGTAGCCCGTCGCCTTGGCGGGAGCCGCGGAGGTCGCCGCTGCCTTCGCCGGCGACTTCTTCGCCGCGGCACCGTTGGCGGGGGGGGCGGGTGAGTCGAGCTCCGTCGCCAAGGCGCCTAACCCTTTGCCGAGTTTCGAGCCGATTCCTTTCATCGGCTTGATCGGGTTCTGCGCGCCGAGCGGCATCGCGAGTGCGAGCGCGGCGACGGCGATGATCGAGTTCCTGCGAGCGGTCAGCGACATAGGGGCTCCGGAGTGCGGAGTGCGGGGAACTGAGCGGAGTTCGGGGTGCGGGGACCGGGGCGTCGTGCGCGAGTCAGCCCCCCCATGCAAGCAAACGTGCAAAAGTTCTGTCTCGTTGCGTCTAACCCATGATTCTGCGGCCGGAAACCGCCGGCCGCCAGTTTCGATACATACTATGGCGTTGCCCGGTCCGCCGCCGATCCGTCAACCTAAGCCAACCCGCTCGGAACAACGCACGTGCGTCCTGGACATCGATTGCTCGGCTGGGGCTACGCTTTCACCTGCGCGGCTTTGGTCGCGCGCGCCCGGGTCGCGCGAATGACCGTGGGAAGCTCCGTCTACGCGGCGCCCAGCACGAGCGAGGTCGAGTGGTTCCGGCAGGTGAAGCCGTACTGCAACGCGGTCGAGGTTCAGACCGTCGCCGCGCGCATGTCGCCTCCGGCGACGGTCGCCGGCGCCGGATACCACGCGGCCTGCTTCGCGCTCGCCGGCCGCATCGACGATGCGCGCCGCATCATCGACAGGCTCCCGGCGAACGACCGTTACAAGGCTGCCGGGATCGTGTTCGACGTCGGTCACCCGGTCGCCGACGCGGGCGATGACCGCTCGGCGGGCCCGATCATGGAGATGGTGGTCGACTATTGGCCGAACCACTACATGGCGCTCTATCACGCGGGGATGGCCGAGTACATGCTCGGCCAGCGCGACCTGTCGAAACACAACCTTCAGGAATTTCTAAAGTACTACCACGACCACGACGGCTGGACGGACAACGCTGTCCAGGTGCTGAAGCGTCTCGATGATCCCAACGCGGCACCGATGAAGCGTCCGATGGAGCCACCGGGATGACGGTAATCATGAATTCTCGACCGGCACGCCCGACCTGGACGAAGGCGACGACCCTGATGTTTCTCGCGGTGGTGCTTGCCGGGATGGCCGCCTCAGTCACCGTGTCACAGGTCTTCTTCCTGACGACCGTACTCGTAGTGGGCATTCTCACGCGCGCGGCTCGGGCGGAGGCCGCGGCGATTGCTCCCCCGGCGGCGAAATCGGAGTTCGTCGACTTTCCCGACGACCTCAGGCCCGTGGTCGCCCGGGCGATGTCCGCGCTGCCAGACGGTGACGCTCGACGCCTCCTGCTCGGCGTCATCGTACAGGCGCGCCCGATCCTCGCGTCGCGCTCGACGACATTTGACCCAGCGGCCGAGTCGGCGTCGCGCACCAACGTCGAAGCTCTCGTTGCCGCTTGCTGCGGCACAGCGATCGACCTCGCTCGCCTGGACGCCGCGTCGTCGACCAAGCGGTCGACGCCGTCGGATTCGACGCTCGATGCCCGCTTCGCGTCAGCGCGCGACATGCTCGTGAAGCGAATGTCCGACGCGACCGCCGCGCTGACCGCGCTCTACGCCGCCGGGCTCGAGCACGGAACGCCCGCCTCGAATCGCGTCGCCGAGCTGGCGAGTGAGGTCGGTGCCGACGCGAAGGCTCGCGGTGCCGCCGCGACGGAGATTGCGGAGCTGTTGGGGAACGGGTAGGCCGGTGGGCGGGGGGCCGGGGACGGACAACAACGACTACGGGCGGACGCTTCCGGCGCTCAAACGTTGGAGCAAGATCGCCGCGCGTTTGGTGAGCGGAGCGAGCATGCGCAGATCTGCCGTCTCCTTCTCCGTGTGGTCGTCGTGGCCCGACAACCCGACGCCGTCGATGATCATCGGCACCTTTGACGCGACGAACGACACGTCCGCCGCGCCGGCGCGTGACGGATCGACCGCAACTACGGGCCCGAACCCGAGGTCGCGGCTCGCCTGGTCGTAAAGCGCGAGAAGCCGCTTGTTGCCCGCCGTCGGGGCCATCGGCGGATAGCCCTCGTCGAAGTCGATCGTGGCCGACGTCTTCGGCAGATGCTTGGCGACGATCTCGCGCATCGTGCGCTCGGCTTTCGTCTGTTGTTCCGGCGACAGTGTGCGAAGGTCGCCCGTCACCTCCATGTGCTCGGCAACGACGTTGCGCTTGCCGGCGATGCTCCCCTCGGTGCCCGTGGTATCGACTTTCACGAGCGTGCCGCCCGCGGCGAGACCCGGGTTGAACGTGAGATACGCCTCCTTCGACAAACGGGTGTAAAACTCGGAAAGAATTCTCGACGCTTCGTACACCGCGCCGGCGCCGACCTCCGGCTTGAAGATCTGCGACGAGTGAGCGGGGTTACCCGTCGTGTGCAGGTTCCACGAGCCGGCGCTGCGTCGAGAGATGACCGCGGTCTTCGGATCCGCTGCGCCGTCCTCGAAGCCGAGGGCGTATCGCGCGCCGGTCGAGGCGTCGACGAGCGCGCGACGCGCCGCCTCGAGCGGACGACCCGCTTCTTCTTCGTCGCCGTCGAACACGACGGTCACGTTTGCCTTGTCCAACTGCCCCGCGTCGGCGAGCGCGCGCAGCGCGTAGAGGAGTATGACGTCGCCGCCCTTCATGTCGATCACGCCGGGACCGCGGGCCGTCGAGTCGTTGATGCGCTCGAACTTCTGGAACGGGCTCGAGGGCTCGAACACCGTGTCGAGGTGTCCGATGAGCAGGATCTTGGGTCCCGGACCCGGGTGCTCGGCTACCAGATGTCCGGCGCGATTGAACCCGGCGCCCTCGACCCAGCGCGTTTTGAATCCCAGCGCGTCGAACTGCGCCCGAAGCGCGTCGCCGACCTGACGTACGCCCGCGAAGTTCATCGTGCCGCTGTTTATGTTCACGATTCGCTCGAGCAACGCGAGCGATTCGTCGCGATGGGCATCGACGGCGCGGGCAATGGCGCGTTCGGTCGCCGAGAGCGACGATTGTCCGTCGGCCGAACCGCCGGAGGGAGCCAACGGCGACACGGCGATCGCGGTAGACCAGAGCAGGGCCAGACGCACGGTGAAGGGGCGCATGACGGGCAATTTATCGAAGACTCTCGTTCATCGTATGCGACCCTTCGCCCTCGTTGTGGCGGCGGTCGTCTCCGCGTGCGACCGCGCGGCGAACGGAGGCACCGAACGGAACGCGTACGTCGACATCGACTCGATGGGGGTGCAGCCGACGGCGATTGCGACGGTCCCGCTTCACGCCCGCCCCGAGTTGCTCGAGAACTCGGTCGCAGTGATGAGTCGAAGCCAGCCCGGCGTGTTCTACTCGATGAACGACTCCGACAACGAGCCGCTCGTCTTCGCCCTCGATACCGCGGGAAACGATCGCGGACTCTGGCGTGTGAGCAACGCGTCGAACATCGATTGGGAGTCTGCGTCACTCGGTCCGTGCGGCGACACGGCGCACGCGTCGACCTGTCTCTACATCGGCGACACGGGCGACAACGAATCTGTCTACCCGACGCGCGCCGTCTACCGCGCGGCCGAGCCGACCGCCGCGCAGTCCGCGGGATTCAATGGAGCTTTCGCCGCCGACAAGCTGACCTACGTCTACGCGGACGGTCCGCACAACGTCGAAGCGATGTACGTCGCGCCGAATGGCGACATGTTCCTCATCGCGAAGTCGCCGCTGCGCGCCCGCGACGGCCATCTCCGCCCCGCGCTCGTGTACCGATTGTCCGCGCAGGCGTGGAGCTCGACGAAAGCGATCGCCGAGCTCACCGACAGCCTCTCGATCGTTCCCGGCTCCGCCCCGCTCCGCGTGGTCACCGACGCGGCGCTGTCACCCAACGGCCGTCACCTCGCCGTGCGCACGTACGAACAAGTCTTCGTCTACGCGACTGATTCCGCCACGGGCCGCGTCAACCACTCCGTTCCTCCGTCGATCTGCAACATCGTCGCACTCGGCGAAGCGCAGGGCGAAGGCATCAGCTGGGTCGACGACGACGGCCGTTTCATTTTCACCAGCGAGGGCGGAGCGTCGCCGCTGGTGATCGCGAACTGTCCGGTGCCGGCTGGGAGGTAGACAGGTGGACGGGTTGACAGGTGGACGGGAACGACACGACGAATATCACGCCTTGTGACCTAGGCTTTACCGGCCCACCGGCCCACCGGCCCAGCGGTCAATGCGGCCACGCCCCCAACAGCCGCCTGACCGCAATGATCTGCCCGACGTGATACGATGTATGATCGACGGCGACGATTACGGTACGCAGATACGTCTGCCCGGTGCCGTGGGGAATTCTGGTGGTGAGATCGCGGGGATCGTTGATCGTGAAATCGGCGAGGGCTTTGGTTTCGCGATGGATAGCCGCCACGCAGGCAGCCCACGCGGCGTCGTCCTTCGGCGCGGGTGACTTCGGCCAGTAGTCGTCCGGCCACTTGGGCTCTTCGTACCTCTCGTTCGTGCAGAACTCCAGCAAATCGTGCTGCGTCGCTCGAATGTGGTCGAGGAGCTCCCACGCCGAGTGCGGGAAGTTCGGCGGACGTGTGCCGCGAAGTTCCGGCGCGAGCCCCTCGATCGCGTGGTCGAGCGACGCATGCGCCTGCTCCCAGTCGAGCGACGACGCGACGATACGGCGCCATGCTTCGGTTGATGCCACCGTTCCTCCTTGCCAGAGCGGAAAATGACCTACGGCAGCCGAATCGGATCGTGGACCGCTACCGCGGATCCGTCGGCGAAAAACGCGGACGCTGGTTGAGCGGCGAAAGTCTCCGCGAACGTCGCACCGAACGCGCGCGCGACGTTGCCCACGAGTGCACCCCGTTCGATTCGACCGACCTGCCACACCGGATGAGCGACGTGATACTCCACAGTTGATCCGTCCCGCTGCTTCGTGTAACCCCAATGTCGCTGGGTCATGAAGGCCTCATCGGAGCCCGCGGCGGGTATTTGCGTGCGGCCGAGCCCTTCCGCGACGACGGCTCCGCTCGCGCGCGCGTGGCGTCCCCACCGGTACTCGGCGCGCCGCTGTCCGGGATTCAGCTCGAGAGAATGCGACATCGAGACCGTTCGGTACGGCTCGTTGTAGATCGCCCGCGCCGCGACCGCGATTTGGATTCGCGGCACCAGCTCGCGAATGAAGGTCACGGCGTGGCGCTCCTCGCCGTGGACGACTCGCTGCACGTAGAAGCGAAGATTCACTTCCTCGAACGTGCGATGAAATGGAATCGCGATTCCGCGCACGCGCGTGTTCGCGAACATGAAGCCGACTACGCTCACGTACGCCTCTCCCCGCAAGAGATGGAGCTCCGTTCCTTTCGGAACGAGGGACTCGAGAACGCCCCGCGGCACCACGTAGTTGAGCAGCACGAGATTCAGCCACTCGGCCGTGAGAAATACCGGGGCCTCCTTCACATCGCGTTGAGCGGTCGGCATGTGTATCAACAATCATCTCATCCGTTTGTGTTCGTCAAATCCGTTCTGGTCCGCGTACACCCTGTTGATGCCTGCGCGGCGGTTTGGACTTGCCCGCCAAGGCGGGCATCAACAATTGAAACACGGACACAAACGGATCCAACGGAAACAAACGGAGACTGCACTTCAGAATTGAAACGGCGCGCAAAGAGCAGACCTCAACAGGGACGCCGTCACAAGCGTATTTTTGCACAGTCGCTCACTTCCAGCTCCGTCCGAGGCATCAATGTCGACTCGCTTGCCGCCGTTGGCGGTTCTCTTCCTTACATCCTTCTCCGTCGCGGCGGCCGCCCAGCAGGCAGAGCGCATCGATTCCGCGATGAACGCAAAGATCAGGGCGGAAGGGATGGATCGCTCGAAGATCATGTGGATCGAGCACTTTTTGACCGACGTCTACGGCCCGCGTCCGATCGGATCGCCGAATCAAGAGGCGGCGGCGAAGTGGGCGGTCAAGACGATGACGAGTTGGGGCATGCAGAACGCGCATCTCGAGCCGTTCACCTGGCGGGGCGTCGGCTGGCTGCCGGGACGCGCCGAGGGATTCATCACGTCGCCCGTGCACGCGAACCTCAAGTTCGAGGCCGTGCCGTGGTCGCCGTCGACGAAAGGCACCGTGAAGGGAGAGGTCGTGAGCCTCGTGCCGCCGGAGACGCCGACCGAGCAGGAGCTGGCCGGCTATCTCGCGCCGTTCGCGCACAGGGTGAAAGGCGGCATCGTCATGGTCGGAGCTCCGCCGGCCGTTCCCGTGAACTTCAACGAACGCGCGAAGCGCACCCCCGACGACCAGGTGCGCGAGCGGTACGCGCCTCAGGATCCGACGCAACAGGGCCGCGGTGGTCGTGGCGGCGGCGGTCGCGGCGGCCGCGGCAACCAGGCGCCTCCACCCGAAGGGCATCTCTCGGCCCAACAGGTCAATCAGCGGATCGGCCAGTTCTTGCGCGACAATCCTCCCGCGCTTCGCCTCACCGCGCAGGGCCCCGGCCGAATTCCAGGTGTGATCGTGGCGCAGAACGGCGCGGGGCAAATCTACGACGACACGACGCCGCAGCCGCCCGCCGTCATTCTTCGCACCGACGACTACGGCCGGATCTTCCGCATCATCGCCGACGGGGGGGGCACTCCGGTCACCGTCGAGTTCACCGTGTCGAACCAGTACTTCCCGCAGGGAAAGACGTCGTACGTGACCGTCGCCGAGATTCCGGGAACCGAAAAGGCCGACGAAGTGGTGATGATGGGCGGCCACCTCGACTCGTGGACGAGCGCGACCGGCGCCACCGACAACGCCATCGGCTGCGCGATCATGATGGAGGCGGCCCGGATCCTCGAGGCGGTCGGCGCCAAGCCGCGCCGCACGATCCGCGTCGCCCTGTGGAGCGGCGAAGAGGAAGGGCTGCTCGGCTCATTCGCCTACGTGAAAGACCATTTTGGAAGCGCCGAGTCGCCGGGCAAGGACTTCGGCAAGATCGACGCGTACTGGAACATCGACGACGGCACAGGTCGCGTGCGCGGCGCGTCGATCTTCGGGCCGCCGCAAGCGGCGGTGATCCTCGCGCAGTATCTCAAGCCGTTCGAGGACTGGGGCGTCTACGGCGCGACGCCGTCGACGGCGCGCGTCGAGGGCGGCAGCGACAACGGTGCGTTCGCCGTGGCCGGGCTCCCCGGCATCGGTACGCAGCAGGATCCGATCGAGTACAACAGCACGACGTGGCACACGAACCTCGACACGTACGAACGCATCGTGCCCGAGGACGTAATGCACAACGCCGTCGTAAGCGCCTCGGTGATGTGGGGTCTCGCCAATCGTGACGAGATGCTGCCGCGGTTCGCGCCGAGCGAAATGCCTGCCGTTCCAGCAGGAAGAGGAGGAGGACGGGGTGCGGGGACCAACGGCCCCTCCGCGGTGCCGCACGTCTACGCGCTCGTGAAGGGGAAGCCGCTCACCGTGCGCGCACCGGGACTCGTCGAGATTGAAGGACGTGGCGGCGCCAACGCTTTGGCGTTGACCGCGGCGATCGTCACGAAACCGGCGCACGGAAAACTTGCCGTGAATCCGGACGGCGGCTTCACCTACATGCCGAGCCCCGGGTTCACGGGAACAGACTCGTTTACCTACACAGTCACGACCGGCGGTGCAACGAGCGAGCCGGCGACGGTCATGTTGGTGATCAAGTAGCGCTGGTCTCCGACTGGCGAGTTGACCGTCGCGTCCAATTTGTTGATGCCGTCCTGGCGCTACCGGCCACACCTCTGAAAGCGGTCGGCTACAGCGCACTCGCCGCGGCTTCGGCACGCTTGAGCACGCGTTGATCCTCGAGTCGTTTTCCAAACTCCGCAAACTGCGGCGTCGGTCCTCGCCATTGTAGGGCCGACACGTTGCTGAATAGCGGTGCATCGGTTCGAAGCGTCGCGAGGGTCTTGAACAGCAGCGCCAGCTCACGCTTCTCGCCTTCGAGCACGTCGGCCGGAAAATCCTCGAGCGGTCCGTGGCGATTGATCAAGCGCGCGGCGGTCACGGCGCCGATTCCCGGGAGACCCGGATAACCGTCCGCGCTGTCGCCGACGAGCGCGAGATAGTCGGGAATGAAACGAGGCTCGACGCCGAACTTCTCACGCACGCCGGCTTCGTCGCGAATCTTCTGCGACTTGCGGTCGACCTGCACGACGCGGTCGCCGACCACGCACTGCGCGAGATCCTTGTCGGGCGTCCAAATGGAGACCTTCAGCACCGTCGGAGCTTTCGCCGCGATGTGCGCCGCCGATGCGAGTGCGTCGTCGGCCTCCAGCTCGACCATCGGCCACGTCGCGACGCCCATCGCCTCGAGCGCGTCTTCCAGCGGACGAAACTGGGTCCACAGCGCGCGGTCGATTCCGGCACCTGTCTTGTAGCCGGGCCAGAGATCGTTGCGGAACGACTCGATCACGCGGTCGGTCGCCACGCCGATGTGCGTTGCGCCTCCCTCGATCATCTGCAGCACGGTATTCAACACGCCGACGGCCGCGCCGTACTTCGGATCTTTTCCCTCGGCGAATCTCCGCAACCCGTAAAAGTGGCGGAACAGCTCATACGTGCCGTCGATGAGATGGACGATCATCTAGGACGGCAACTTCATCAGGCGGAGCGTGACGAGCAGCGGAATGACGACGGCCACGAGCGCCTCGCCCGCGATCAAACCCGACGCGATCGGAATCGAGTAGCGCTCGTGGCTCTCCGGCCTAACCAGCTTCCAGATTCGATCCGCGACAGCGCCGACAAAAATCATCGTCACCGCGCTGAAGGGAATCAACATCGCGATGCCCATGCCCGTCGGCGACGGCAGGAACTTGTGCCATTCCTTTCTCAGCTCGAGGATCGTGAGAATCGTGCCGACGACCACGCCCGCGCCGAATGACTCCTTCATCCACGTCCAACGCATCGCCGCCGCCGGCGTGAGCGTCGCCGCCCCGAGATCCTGCGTCACGATCTTCGCGAAGCCGACCCACCGCTGCGACGTCGGACTCAAGAGCTGCGCGTGCTCGCCGATGATTCCGTAGGTGTCGCGCAGCAGCGGATACATGTACGCCAGCGCGATCGCGCCGAACGGCACCGCCAGCAGCTGCATGTAGGTGAGGATGCGCGGCGTCGAGTTGATCATCTGACCGGCGCGGAAGTCCTGCATCAACCCCTCGGACTCGGCCGCGACGGCGCCGGTGATGCCGCTCGACACCATGCTGGCCCGCAGATCCCCCGGCGCAAGACCGCCGAAGATCGCTTGTACGAGATTGACCATCGTGCTGATCGGCCCCCAGTTCGTCTCGCCGAGCACGCGTAGGGCGACGAGACCGAGCGGCACGGAGAGCGCGATCGCGACGACGGATTGCCACACGGGCGTGTGAAAGAACGCGCTCTGCACGAGGATGAGGAACACCGTGGACGCGCCGGCACCGATGAGCACCCATCGCAGCGGGAGATCGCCGCTCGTGCCTTTCGCGGTGAGCCCCTTGAACGACTTCGCGAGCACGCGCCAACGGAGCGCGAGTCCCGCGATGCCGCCGGCGATGAGCATTCCCACCGCGAACCACATCACAGTGAGCAGAATGTCCACGCGCTTCGCGTCCGGTGCGATGAGGCCGTGCGACAACAGCCACGGCGGCGCGAGAATCCAGCCGATCACGCCGCCGATGAACATGCTCGTGCTGATTCGCAGTCCGATGATGATCCCGGACCCGATGTTCAGGAACGAAATGCCGAACCCGATGCCGACGCGCGCCGAAAACGCGTTGACCGTTACGGGAATCGTGTCGACGATCCACTGAAGCTGCGTCGCGAGGAACGTGAATCCCGAGACGAGCAGCGCGCCGACCATCGCGAACGCCGACTTGCGCGCTTGCGGGCCGTGCGAGTCGAGCATGATCAGCGTCTCGCCCGCGGCGACGCCATCCGGGAACGGTAGGTCTTCGTCTTCAATAAAGTGCTTGCGCAGCGGCACGGCGAGAAAGACACCGAGCAAGCCTGACGCCGACAGCCAAACAAAGGTCTGCATGCGCGACAGGTGCACGTCGAAGCCGCTCGTCGGGTCGGCGCCCATGATGTCGAAGGCGGCGAGTAGCCAGCATAGAAACGCGATCTGCCCCGCCGTCGTGCCCGCTGTCTGCACGACGTTGTTCTCCCAGCGGTTGTAGTTCCGCGTGAACAGTCCCAGCGCGAGGAAGCCGAAGAACGCCGAGACGACGGAGATGTTGGGACCGAACCCGAACTTGAGGACGACGTACGGATACGACGCCCCGATGACGAGCGCGACGACCAATCCGACGATGATCGAGCGCGGCGAAAACTCTCGAACGTCTGCGGGTTTCTGCTGAGTCGAAGCGGGCACGTATCAGCTCGGCGTCGAGTGTTTGGGAAATGCCGCGAAGAAGTCCGGCGACGTTATCGGTGGCAGCCCATCGGCGCTAGCGAGCGGGCTCGTCCAGTGTTCGCCCACCAAGCGCAAGAATATGCAAAAATTTCGGGGCAAATTAGTTGTCGCGTGCATGATCGGCACGTCATCTGCCTGCCGGGCCTTTCCGTAACTACCCCAATCCAAAGGCGGAGGCAACCATGGATACGAAGATGCGAGCTCTACCGGTCATGCTCGCGACGCTGGCGCTCACCGTTGGCTGCTCGGAGCGACGCACACCGGTCGAGCCGGGCCACGCATCGCAGGAAGCGCATCAAGGAGCACCGACCGGATTCACCGACGGATGGGAGAACGGCAAGACCGTTTCGTTCTTCTACAGCAAACCGTTCTTCTGCGCCGAGCCGCCCGAGAGCGGCGCGCCGAGCGAATGCGAGATCGGTGAAGACGGCACGATCGATCCGCGTCCCGGAAAGATTCCCGTGCTCTACGTGATGACGCCGATGGGCTTCTCGCCTCCCGTGTCCACGCTGCAGTGCCCGATCGCGGGAAACTGCATCAACCATCCGTCGACGATCGATTTGTCGCGTGTGCTCGGGCCCGGCTTCGCGGACGTTCTGCTTCCGCCGCACAGCCACATCATCGATTCGGATCTCGCCGAGTCGCAGGCCGACGGCGGTCAAGCGGGGTGGTGGGAGATCCACGTCATCGGCGTGAAGACGCTCGCCGCGTGGAACGCGATCGTCGCCGGGAAGAGCCTCGCGACCGTGCGCGCGCTCCAAGCGTCGGGAAGCGATCTGACAACCGACATCGAGTCGAACTCATACCTGTTCTTCAACGTTCGGCCGAAGACATGAACAACCAGCCAACGTCATCGCGCGACCGGCGTGCGGCGCTGGTCGCGCTCGTGGGCGGCATGCTCGTTTCCCTTGGTTCGCTGTTGCCATGGATGTCGCTCTTCGCCGGGCTGCAGCGATTCCCAGGCATCCATGGGTTGTACGGCCGACTCGTGTTCGCCGGGGGCGTGCTCGCGGCGCTGGGGGGTCTCGCGATGCTCGCGCGAAACGAGTGGTTCATCCGGCCGCTGGTCGCGTGCATCGGCGTGTCGCTCTCGTTGTTCGCGGCGTGGATTCTCCTCGGCCTGCGCGAGACCACGCGGCGCCTCGAGGATCATCCGATGATCGTCGCGCGGCCGGGACCGGGCTTGTTCGTCGTTCTCGCCGGCGGGCTGACGATCGCCGCGCTGGCATTTCCGAGATCTCGCGCGACGGCGCGTGGAGGGGGGACGTGAAATGAAAATCGGATTCCTTGTCGCCGGCGCCGTTGTGCTGGCGGCGTGTACCGGCGATCGCACGACGGCGTCGAACGCGCCGGCCGTGCCGTTGGAGAGCGCGGGCCCGCTGGATCCGGCCGCGATCGCGGCTGGCCAGGCGATCTTCCGCAACGAGACCTACGGCGACGAAACGTTTTGGACGGATACGCTCGGACTGCACGAGGTGATTCGCACGTCGGTCAGTCCGAACACGGCGCTCGGCGTCGGTCTCAAGGTGGACGTCGACGCCCTGCCGCCCGACGTCAAGGCCGCGATCGCCGGGAAAACCATCGACCTCGACGACCCGGCCACCACCGTCGTGCTGCTCAAGCTCGGCGCGGTACTCGGCGTCATTGGAAAGGTCGATTCGCACAATACACTCACGAGCGTCGGCATTACGTGCGCGTTCTGCCATTCGACCGTCGACAACTCGTTCGCCGCGGGCATCGGTCATCGTCTCGACGGATGGCCCAATCGCGATCTCAACGTCGGCAAGATCATCGCGCTGTCGCCGGTGATCACCGGCGCGAAGCGAGACGCGTACTTGTCGTGGGGACCGGGACGGTACGATCCACGCTTCAACCTCGACGGGATCAACATGCCGGTCTTCATACCGCCGGCCTTCGGTCTTCGCCACGTGAAACGCGAGATCTTCACCGGCGACGACACTATCTCGTACTGGAACGCCTATGTCGCGATCACGCAGATGCACGGACACGGGCATTTCGTCGACGCGCGCATCGGCGTGGACGTCAACAACCCGCCCGACCTCGTATCGTCGAAGCTCGCGGCGCTCCGCACCTATCAGTTCAGTCTCGAAACCCCGAGCGCCATTCCCGGGACGTTCGACGACGACGCCGCAAAGCGCGGGCGAATGGTGTTCAACGGCGTCGCCAGATGTCAGAGCTGCCACGTCGGCTCGGCGCTCACCGATGTGAACCAAGGCGTGTTGCACACACCGGCCGAAGACGGGCAGGATCCGGCGTACGCGCTGCGCAGCGCGACGAAGCTGTATCGAACCACGCCGCTCCGCGCGCTCTGGCATCCGCCGCAGCTCACGGGACCGTATTTCCACGACGGAAGCGCAGCCGATCTCGGCGCCGTCGTCGATCACTATGTGAAGCTGCAGGGGATCGCGCTCACGGCGCGACAACGGGCCGACCTCATCGAGTATCTCAAAACGCTCTGAGCGGTCGTGTCATGCAGGTGGGCGACAGGTACAGCCTGTCGCCCACCCCGCCGAGTCTTTCACTCGATTCGGAGGGCTGCTTTCTTTCTCGAATGCACCCACGACTCTCCGAATTACTCGACTACATCGATCGCCAGGCCGCGGTTCTGCAAGCCGCTTATTCGGCCATTCCCGCCGACCAGCGGACGGTTCGGCCGACCCCGGATCGCTGGTCACCCGCCGAGGTGGTGCATCACGTAGTGATCGTGGAGCAGCGACTGGTCAAACGGCTGCAACAGCTCGCCGAGCAGGCGCGCGCGCTTCCGCCGGAAACGGACACGTCGTCGGTCTTCACGCTGCTCGACCCGAATCGCATCGAGATCCGGAACAACCGATTCAAGACGTCGGAGCTCGGCGAACCGCGCGACACCGACGCAACTCGCGTCTGGTCCGACTTCGAGGCGACGCGCGGCGAGTTGAAGAACGTGATCCGCGCCGCGGACGGCCTCGCGTTGAACGAGGTCTCGGCGCCCCATCCGGCCCTCGGTCCGCTGACCGGTTACGGATGGATCGCGTTCGCGGGCGCGCACGCCGCGCGACACGCGGCGCAGATCACGGAAGACGCGGCGATCGCCTGACCGGCCGCGCTACGGCACCTGTTCGGCGAGCGGCTTGCCCTTCTCGACGATGTAGACGGTGAGGATCTTCACCGGCGTCGTACCGCGATTCGTCGCCGTGTGAATTCCGCCGAGCGTGTTCATCGTCGCCTCGCCCGCCTTGATGGTCACGGGCGGTTTTCCTGCGTGCGTGAGCTCCACCGAGCCGTCGAGAACGTAGGAGAGCTCGATGCCCGGATGCCGGTGCTTTCCGGACGTTCCGCCCGGCGGAATCTCCGAGATTCCCATCACGGCTTCGTACTTCGACGAGGCGGGATCGTCCTGCCGCTGGAGGATCGTTCGCTTGATCGTCGGCTGCTGCTGCGCGGCGAACGCGAGGTGGTCGACCGTCAAGCCGAGCGCGAACGCGGCGACGATCGTGGAGGCAGTGACGAGAGTGCGTCGGGTCATTGGTTGGCTCGATTGGAAGAAGGCTAGCCGATCGTCACGGTGACCGGTG
>Ga0157372_10004475_pt1 | contig 14911 bp, 18 predicted proteins | sample C55metaG_FD_115307 | JGI IMG/M metagenome (GOLD analysis project Ga0157372, IMG submission 115307) | Corn rhizosphere microbial communities from Kellogg Biological Station, Michigan, USA - C5-5 metaG | ecosystem: Host-associated > Plants > Roots > Rhizosphere > Soil | place: USA: Michigan... | reverse complement strand
CTCTGGAGCGTGTGGGGCTGGCAAGATGGTGCCCACGCGCTCATCGTCCTCCAGCTTTGCCTTGCGTTTCTAAACATCCGTGGCGCATTGAAGAATCGCACCTCGGAGGATGAGATTTAGCGGCTTGAATCTAGGAAACCTGACGGGTAATGCAAGGGCCAAAGACTTACGCGACGGTCAGTGCACACCTCTGCAGCATCTTTACAGGTCGGCCCATTTACCTTGTCGTCGTGCCCCGACGCGTGGCAGCGAAACACGTGGGCCACGTCCTTTGTCGTTGTCCACAATGTTAACGCTCGCACGCGCTGGACTACCCAGATTCGCGTTCGACTCATTGCTTAATACGACGTTGAAGCTTTCATTCGATTCCTTGACGATGTCGTCGGTGATGGGAACACTGAAACTCTTTGACGCTTCACCTGCTGCAAAAGTTAGTGTCCCGGATATGACGTTGTAATCGCCGGGGCTCAAAGCGCTCCCATCTGAAGTCGCGTATTGAACACTCGTGCTGCCCGAAGTGCTGCCGCTGCGAGTCACCGTAATCATCACCGAACCCGCATCTTCATTGACGCCGTACGATGCAGCGCTGAATTGAATGACGCCGAGTGGCGCGGGCGTCGGCGTGGGGGTTGGAGTCGGTGTTGGTGTTGGCGTTGGAGTCGGCGTGGCGTCCGGTCCAGTGCCTGACTGTGCTGCGTTCAAAGCGTCGATGTCACAACCGAGATCTTTTCCGTCTGTGCCGGCGGATTTATATGTGGAGTCGACGACTCGAAACGCCGAATCAAGCACTCCGTTGATCGATGACGGGAAAAAATTGTTCGCCGGGTAGACCGATGGCGACGCTCCTGCGATCAGGTTCTTTTGAAATACGTAGCCGGGCGTGTAAGTCGTCAACGCAGCAGTGCCTTCTCCGACGCCGTCACCAAAAAATCCAAAGCCGGAACGAACGGTGATGTTGTTTGTGTAAACGAAGCCGATTGAAGGCTCGCCGAACAGGGCCGTCACGTTACCATTCTGAAGGTGGGTGTTGTGATCGATCGTGACGTTGTAGAAACCGGTCACAGTGTAAAAACGATTCACGATGCCGGTGAACAAATTGTTGGCAATCGTCAGTCCATTACCGCGTCCCGACTGATACGGAAGATCGACACCCAGCAACATCAATCCCTGGTCGCTGTTTTTGACCGTGTTGTTCGTGAAGGTGATGTTCTCCACTGTTGCCCACGGCATTCTGCCCTGCTCGCTCCGGCCTGTGAACACAACTGCATAACCAATTTGGACGCCAGTCCAGCTATTTTCAAACACGTTACCATCAACGATCACGTTGCGCGCATTCTTGAACTCCAGGAGGTTTATGACACTCCACGGAATGCCGGCGTAACTCGGATGGCCCACTTTCCACGACAACGGCTTAAAGAAGTAGTTGCGGCGGAGTTCGATATTTGACGGAACCAGATCGGGGATCGACGTCAGTGCACCGCCGAACATTACGTTTTCTCCCGACGCTTCCAGATAGTTATTGATGATCTTGTAAGGTCCGGGTCCATTCCATCCACATATTGCTTGCGTATCGAAGCCCACGGCATGTATGTCGGAAATGTAAGAGTTTAATATGGAGGTTTCGGCGCTATTCAGGCTGATTCCGCGCTGAACAGTCTGTGTCGAAAATCCGTGAATCCACAAACGGTCCAAAATTAGATCGTGCGGTACGTCTGCAAGCGTTTGGATCGAGTCGCCGAGTCGAACAAGATCGTAAACCAGATCTGTGGCAGTGAATGTCGAAAGATCAAGACCGATCAACTTGTAATGATGAGCGCCCGGAGCGGCCGCAATTATGGGATCGCCGCCAACGCTGGAACGTAACTTTGCGAGCAGGTCAGTTTGCGATGGTGTGACGCGTCCTGTAATTTCACCGGCTCTTGAAGATTGGATAGTTATGTACGCATCGCCGGTTTTCCTAGGTAGCGTATAGGGACCGCGGTAGGTCGCTCCTGATTCCAGGAGGATCGTGTCGCCGGGTGCAGCAGTGTTGATGGCTGCTTGTAGATCACCTCCGGCGGGCACGACAAGAGTCGCACCGAAAGCGGCCGAAGCAGATGTGAATAAGATTAAAAGAATGACTAAGACATTACTTCTTCTTCTGAGACAAACGGTGCGTTGGGGAAAACAGACCTGGGAGATAGACATTTGTGCTCCGTAGAATGATTGCAGGGATAGGTAGATCGGATCTCATATCTTTATTGTCGGGGGATTGTCGGGATTTTATTTCGGGAAGGACTTACTGCTCGACCGCGGAGAGACTACATGAGGCAACGGTCATCGGAGGTTGTGACGCGATTACAAAATTGTTGCCGCAACTCAATTCGACCGAGGCTTTGCACAAAAATTCCTTATTCTGGGATTTCTCTGTGCAACCTCGTGTCCTCTGTGTCTCTGTGGTGTGGTTTTACTCGGAATTCATCAACCACAGAGACACAGAGGACACAGAGGTTGCACAGAGAAGAGCGCGATCGAGACTGTTTGTGCAAAAGCCTTCGACCGAGAGGAAGAAGACGAGTCCGCTTACACTCCCCACTCCGTGATAACCATTGTTGAGGTATATTAGCGATGGTGAGGTTCGTTTTCACGTATCAGCACATATCGTCGCAGGCAAGCGAAGCGTCTAGCTTGGTCCAACGCTCGTAAAATTAACGGAATCATGGGAGATTATCACTTCGTCGCTGCTCTCCTTTTAGGCATCTTTTTGTTGGGTGTGGCCTGCTTCGTATGGCCAGACTTCATGAGTGCCTTGATGGGAGGATTCTTGCTGCGAGTGTTACCTCGGAGCATCAGACGTCCTCTAACCCGCATTATTGGCGCGATAACAATACTATTCGCACTAATCCTATCATTCGTGGCGCTGAGAGATTTCTTGACGTGAGTTTCCGGTAGTGCAGACATCCCAAGGTTGTCGCAAGCCCCAACCTTGGGGCTGAAATTAGCGTATTTGCTACCACCCAGCTGGAATAGCATGTGATTGTTCGTTGCGTGGCCGGAATAATAATTGGCATTGCTTACGGGTCGCTCGTGAGCGTTGTGGTGTTTCTGCTAATGAGCATTGGTCTCGACGAGACCAATTCTTCAGCGATGTTTGGCGACCCGGTTGCGCTGCGTTGGGTGGCTACACTGGTATCAGGTCTAATCGCCGGAGGATCTGTCGTGTTGGTTGGACTGGTGGTGGGCGTGGCGGACCTCGGCAAGGGCAAAGCTGCGGTCGCAGGTTTCGTTACCGGCCTGTTGGCCCTTGGCCTCATATCTATAAATTCCTGGTCCACTCCTCATCCGATGTCTCTGCGTGACTGGATTGGTCTTTTCGTCGCGACAGTGATACTACCGTTTGGCGTGGCTTTGACCGGCATAGTTGCGGCAATTGTCAATCACCGCGTTGCCGCAACGTCACGATAACCAGTCTACGCGTCACTGACGAGTCCGTTCCAGGACCACTTCGGTATGTGCAAACCGTGCGGCACATCGTCTGCTGAGCCGTGGTAACGAGACATCGTGGTCGTTGTTGCCCACGCGAAGTAATCGTGCAGCACGCGTTTGAGACGCACGTCGGCGTCAAGTCCGGCATCTTGCAGGGCCTGATCGAAACAGGCGATCGCTCGCTGGTCCATCTCCTCGTGCGGTCCGTTGCCGCTGTGAGTCCGCACGACCGATGTCTCATCACCGTACTGTTCCGAGTATGTTGTTGGCCCACCGAGTGCTTCGGCCCAGTATGCGGCAAGGCGCTCAGTGTGCTGTGGGTGGAATCCGTGGCTGAACGCATGGCTCACCACTTCATCCTCCAGCACCCGCTTGTGCCACGCGTGGGCTAATCTCAGCACCCCCTCGAAACCGCCCACGGCTTCATAGATTGTTTGCATAGTTTCAGTGTCCAATCCGCAGATTTTCAAGTATCTTAACAAACGTCCCGATGCCGAGCAGCTACGATTCCGGCGCCTCAACGGACAAGACATTCAGATTTCGAACCGGTGAGTACAACGGCGGCGTGATGCTCTGATCACGGGTTCTCATTCTCCCCAAGCTTTAGCTTGGGGTTTCTCGTTGCGCTATACGCTGAAAACCATTTAAATGGTTTTCAAGATTTTGACCTCACATATACGAAAGGATCATCCTCACATGTCTACTCACTCTTTCTCACGTCTCTGGACACACCTGATTTGGGAAACACTCGCTCGCGAGCCGATGCTTGACAAAAGAGCAGCCGCGAAAGCGTCAACGTTTCTCAAAGAGTACTCGTTACAAAAAGGCATCTATATGAAGATCAACTACTTCAATGCGGATCACACACACGCATTGATTGATTTGCCCACTCGTTATTCGATTGAAGACGTGATCAAGCTTTTCAAGGGCGGATCGTCTTACTGGATTAATCACGAGCGAATAATTAAAGGCCGGTTCGCGTGGGGCCTCGGCTACGGAGCCTTTTCGGTCTCGCACTCTGATGTTGGCCGAGTTGCTCGATACATCGCCAATCAAGAAGAGCATCATCGCAAGCGCAGTTATTCGGAGGAATACAGGATGTTTGTCAGGCGCTACGGTTTGGAATGGCGAGCGGAGGAAAACCATTAAAAATGGTTTTCCAAATGATTCTGGAGCGGAGTTCCCCAAGCTAAAGCTTGGGGAGAATGAGAAAGGAGCACAGGAGTCAAGTGGAGCGGAGTTCCCCAAGCTAAAGCTTGGGGAGATGAGAAAGGAGCACCGACTCAAGTGAAGGCTCTACTACTTGGCCCATGGTGCTGACTTAAGACGGTGGTCCAGATCGACGAAGGGACGCTCGTTCGTGCGAGCGTCCCTTTCGTGCTTGCGAAACTTGTTATGACAAGCTCCATGCGAGGCCGACGTACTCGTTAACGCCGTCGAAGCGGAAGTTCTTGACCTTGATATGGAAGTTGCCCGAAACCGTGGCTGTAAAATCCACAACCTCATAGCTGTTGTCCCAGCTCGCTGACCCCTGGAATTGGTTTGGACCAATCACGTAGAGGTCGAGGTCGGCTTTGAGCGGATCGATCAAATAATCGTGCACGATAGGCGCGCTGCTCGTCAGACTTCAAAGTGGAGAACTCAACCTCCTGACCTTGTTGATCAACAGAGACACTGAATGTCTGGCCGTCATTTGTATTGAGGACTTTTGCCATTTCGATGTGACGTCCAGTTAATGGCAGTTCAACAGTCGTGCTCTTAAGCAATTGAAGTCGACTGGCGTCTCCTCCGTGGCGTTTTGCCGCAACCCCCAACAGCTTCTGATCTTCCGCCGAAAGGCGATTTCCCTCTGCGCACTGGCGCGCGGTAGAGATGTGACTACGATACCAACGATTAGTATGAGAACGCTGGTGATGAAGAATTTTACTTTCATGTAACGCATTAATATTACTAGCTGATACTGGAAGAAAGTTGCTGAACTCTCGAATATATTACCTTCGATGTGAAAATATTTTTGTGAGGTAGTTACTTGGAGAGTTTTCCCGGCTCGCTTCTGAGGTGCAGCTCCTCGGGCGGTGTAAGCCGGTTATTCAGGTATCCCGTTGAAAACAGGATGGTCGCGGCCTCGTCAGGGGGTGTGCCTTCGCTAATTAGCGGAGAGCCGTCGAAGCGACAAAACCTAAGATCTGCGACGGCAAATTTCTGCCGGCATTTTGGACATTGTTTCATGGCAGTAACCTACTCACACTTAAACGCGAAAAGTTGGTCGCTGCCGGGTTTGAGATTTTTATGAAATTTTATGAAAGAGGTTAAGACTTAGTCTCAGAACTCCACTGATCCCAAAGAGACTGTACGCCCCGAGCGAAGAGTCGAGCGGTTTGGGTGGCGCCTGCGGTCCAGGGTATAGGTGGTTGCCGGTAATTGAGGAAGTCCCCGCATAAAAACCTGGCGAGATCGAGATCGATACCTGCTACTTCAACCAGGAGTTTCACATCGATTCGTGAGATTACGGGTTGGCGAGTCCTCAACTCCTTGATCACGAATTCATTCTCCGACATTAGACGAGAGACGGCACGGAACGCACTGTCATAGTGACGATCACCAGTAGTCTCGTACTGGATATCATGAATACGCTTCACATATTTAAAGGAGAAATAAGTAGCGAGTCCCTCTTCCAGGAGCGTCGGTCTCAGCATGTAAACCGGACTCAGCACATGGACCGCTTCATGAGCAAGTTCATACGTTGCATAATACGGCGCCAGCCTGGCTTCTTTCGTAAGAAATATTCTGATCTTTCGGAAAGGGTAAATGGCAGGGGTTGCATAAAAGCTCTCACTGATGCGCGGCTCGAGCATTTCATAGGAACGATCTCTCGGACCGAACAATAACTCGGCTTCTTCAAGTATCTTTAGCAACTGTTGCTTCAACGTTCGTTCAAAGGAACGATCTTTCCAGCCGACCAAAGACTCCGCCTCTGAAGCCATTAATAACAAGCTTTCCATGAAGTCGATCGTGACCATGTCCGTGTGCCTCCGGGAGTGTAACTATAGTACCCGTTGTCTAAATCTGCATAAAAGATTTACCATTTCAACTGCCGGATCTTTTAATCCCGAGGTCCTCATGTGCCTCATATCGAGTACAGTCTGATCCAAAAGCTTCATGAAGGTTGCGGTGGTCTAAGGAGGTTTAAGAGATGATCTTTTACACAGGCGCCGGATACCTTGTCTTCATCTTGTTCGTTGCGCCATTGATAGTACTGGGATGGATTCTTTACAAATACTTTGGCATTGACGTGTTGAGAGCGAGTTCGTGGTGGCCGCTTCATTCATTGATGATACTGGGAGCAATACTGACCTCAGTGGTCGGCTGGCTTGGAAATCGAAAGATGATTGAAGAAGTCATCCACGAAAAGACCGGACCCGTGAGTCTGTTCAAGCCACGACACACGCTCTATTGGATACGAATGGAATACTGGGGACCAATAGCACTCACGATCTACTTCGTGCTCGCTGCTGTCCGCCACTTTAGATAGGAGCTGATCCGTGACCAAGCTGGCCAGTCGTTCCGAGTTGCTAACAATTGGCGGACTCGTCAAACTAACGAGACGGCGCGATTAATTCTTAGGAGGAACCATTGCTCAAACCATTTCTTTCAATCGTCGCAGTCGTAATTATCGTAATAGCAATGCCGGCACGAGCGCAGCAGGCTTCAACGCCCGAGAATGTGACGCGAAGTTTTTACTCGTGGTATTTGCATGAACTCAGCCGTGAAAGCAGCAATCCACTAAAACAGAAAACGACGGCATTGAAGTATCTGACGCCGCAGCTTTATGCAAACGCCCCACGGATGATCCGCCGTATGGACGCGGACATTTTCATCTGCGCACAAGATTGGGACAAAGGTTGGGAAAAGAATTTCAGCGTGAGCACGCCGCAGATCAAAAACGGCAGCGCGACAGCAACGGTCACGTTACCCTCAGGTGAGACCGATCAGATCAAAATAAACGTAACGCTGAACAAAACAGCTTCCGGCTGGCGAATCAGCAAGGTGGCCTGCGCTAAATAGAGCCATCCAGCTTTGCCTCAAAGGTCACGATTGAACTTGGATAAATGTCAGTACCACCTGCGGTAGCGGGTGGGTCGATGATGAGCATGCAATATTGCTATAGATTTTAAATTCTGGAGGTTGACCCACCCGCTACCGCAGGTGGTACTGACATTTGTCCAACCGTGATTTCTGACTTTTGAGGCACAAGGATATGGCATTCAAAATTCGTCGTGTCGATTACTTTTACATGACAGTCAAGGATGAACCTGGACAGGCTTATAAGGTGCTCGCACGTCTAGCCAGTCTGGGTATCAATCTGGTGGCTGTTACTGCTGTTCCCTTTGGGCCAATGAACACTCAACTGACGATTTTTCCTGAAGACACTGCACAACTTCGAAACGAGGCTCAGAAATCGGGTCTCAAGTTAGAAGGACCACAGCCCGCTTTGTTGGTCCAGGGTGATGATGAGCTCGGCGCACTCTCGGAAGTACATTCGAAGCTTTACGCAGCGAATGTCAACATCTATGCGTCCAGTGGAGTGGCTGACGGAAAGGGCCATTATGGATACATTATCTATGTGCGTCCCGATGATTATGACAATGCAGTGGCGGCGCTCAATGTCTGACATAAATTGAATAAGCCTCCAATAAAAGCTGTCTCAGTATCTCCTGACGCAACCTCGAACAAAGTATGGTTAATCTGTTTGACGATCGTCTGTGTTGCCTTCGGGGTGCGATTACTCCAGTGGCAGAACAACTTTCTCACGCTGGATAAAAACATGACGAGATTGACTGCGCGTTATAAGGAAGAGGCGCAGTTTCTGCTCGCCGGTGACTTGACCTCGTTTATAAAAGGTTCGAAGTCACAGCCTGACGAGACGATCCTGACACATCCGCCTGGTTATCCGATTCTGATCGCCATAATCTACAAAATTAGCGGCAACAGTGATCGAGCACTACGACTATTTCAAATCGCATGTGATGCAGTCACCGCAGTTCTGATCTTTCTTCTTGCTGCCCACCTGATCCCGCGCGGCGCGGCTGTTCTTGCAGCGCTTCTCGCCGCAGTAGCACCTCAGCTCGCATTTCGTTCGCTGCTGATTTTGCCTGATTCACTTACTGCGTTACCGCTCGTGGCTGCAATCCTCCTGATCGTGAAAGCCGTCCAAGATAGTAGCGTCCGCAAAATGACTTTGGCGGGCGGATTGATGGGCATTTCCTGCTGGTTGCGAGCCGATTCGCTGCTACTGCCTCTTTTCGCATGTGCGACGTTGATACTTTTGTTACCTCGAGGCCAATGGCGACGCCATGCACTGGCGTTGATTGGCGGGGCGGCAATTGCAATCGCGCCGATTACGATCCGAAACGTCTTGGTGTTTCACACCTTCGTGCCTGTCGCACTTGGCGCTGGTATAACGTTATCTGAGGGGATCGGTGACTATGACGTCGAGCAAAGATTCGGGTTGTCCGCTACTGACGATGGGACTAATGCGCAGGAAGCACAATGGGCCAACCGGCCGGACTATGCAGCCGAACTTTATCGACCTGACGGAATTGCGCGCGATCGCGGCCGCGCTGCGCGAGCGTTGTCAGTTATCCGGGCGCATCCCGCATGGTTTGTTGGCACAATGATTCGACGAATGGTGACGATGTTGCAGTACGAACAAGTTCCCATAATCTCCGCCGCGCCGACGGTCTCACACTCGCTTGAGATCACTAAAGACAGACCTCTCGTGTGGTCACGTTCCCCGCAGGAACTCTTATCCGAATCGCAAGTGAGTGGATCCGCCAAAACTTCGTTGACGCAGGAAGGCGATGTCGCGTTACGGCTTGAAACTGACGATGCTGCGAAGATTATGACGAACCCAATCACAGTTCGTCGCAACTTTGATTATGTATTAACGATCCCGGTGACGACTCAACAGGGAAGGGTATCAATCACTGTTAGACCTGTTGGGCGTTTACAGGTTCTGGCATCAGCGGCTCTGCCGGATTCGCTTGAACGCGTTCCGTATACAAATGCTTTCGCGCCCACGATCCAGATACCCTTCGTGAATACGAACGACGACCAGATACAACTTATGATCGCGAACGTGGAATCGCCGGCCTCGCTTGCGATCGTTGACATCGGCCGCGCTGAGTTACACGAGCTCGGACCTGCTTCTTACCTATGGACCAGGTACCCGCGGATGTTGGTGAAAGCCATTCAGAAGCTGTTTGTTACGCGTTATTTTCTTCCTCTGACGATCCTGGGTGTGGTTCTTCTGGCAGTTCACCGGCGAAAAGTCGCATTAGCAGTGATTCTGACGCTTCCGCTGTATTACCTGTTCTCGCATGCGCCACTACATTTCGAACCCCGATACATGTTGCCGGTGTATTTCTTCCGGTTCGTGCTTGTGGCACTGGCAATTTATTGGATCATTCTTTTGTGCCTTTTTGTGGCTGTAAAATACAAAAAGGCGGGACCGACAAGTCGATCCCGCCCTTCGAGGTTTTAGCTACAGAGCGTCTTAGTAACCTCTGTAACCGTCAGCGTAACCGTTCTCAAACCCCTGTCGGAAGTACAGCCGGTACAGCTCTCTGCTACCCAAGCGCGAACTGTAGTCGGTGTTCGCATTCCGATAATCTTCCTCATCGCGGAATTCATACCGCTCACCGTTGTTTCGATCCTTACGGCCTTCCTTGATGCCTTCGTTGTAGCCTGCGTTCAAAGCAGTCTGACGAAGCTGGAAAGAACCACCGTAGTTACCGTAGCCATCGTCATAACGCCCATTATCATAACGCCCATCGCGGCGCTGACGACGTCGCTGCTCGCGTTCCCATTCGCGTTGACGTCTTATTTGTTCACGTTGCTGTTCCCGCTGACGATAGTATGGATCCTGCCACTGGGCTCGAGCTTCAGAACTCGATGCTAGTCCGATTCCAAATAGGAGAGATAATACAAACACAAACCCGATCAATCTTTTTGCTAGCAAGTCAATTTTCATGACGTTCTCCTTTGCCACGTACATGCTGGGCAATTTTTGCAAACACGATGCCGCAGCCACGAGAATGGCCCACCTGTCAAATTTTCGTTTAATTGCTAAGGAAACAATTGCAGCTTCATTACAACTCATTAGCGATTGAGAGCGAGGTAAACCATTTCGTTAGTGAATATACGAGATCGAAGAAAGAGGTAAGTGATAATGCGAACGTGGTGAATGCAATGTTAGCGAACGCTGGTGATTAGACCCGTAGCGAGCCACGGAACGCTCGGGCGCCATAGTACGATTCGGCGCCGTTGTGATACAGGAAGACCTGGTTGTAGCGGCGGTCGCAAAAGAGGGCGCCACCGAGCTCTCTAATATTAGAAGGTGTTTTCACCCAGCTCGATGTTTTCAAATCGAAGTTCCCGAGCTGCTGTAACTCGCGATATTGTTCCTCGGTCAAAAGTTCAATGCCCATCTCAGTCGCCATAGCGACTGCGCTATTTTCAGGTTTGTGTTCTTTCCTCAATTCCAGGGCTTCGCGGTCGTAACAAACACTTCGGCGGCCTTTAGGACTTTCTGCTGAACAATCATAAAAAATGTATTCACCCGTCTTCTTGTCATGACCAACAACATCCGGTTCACCGCCAGTTCTTTCCATTTCATTCAGTGACCACAGTTTTTCAGCATTAGCTTCCAGCTTTGCTTGTACCCTGGTCCATTCAAGACCTTTATGGCGGCTCATGTTTTTCTCAAAACGGGCTTTCAACGTTGTGAGTAATTCTTCACGTTGTTCTGGTGACAACTTTTTACTTTTGCTCATGCCTTTACCTTACCTCTGACGCGAGAACGCATCAATGCGAGGAACATGAAGATCACAAAGCCACAAGCAAACAGCAGGGCCCAATACTGTCTGAAGGGAATGCGGTTCATCCTGTAGCTCAGGTGTCCACTGTTCAGTAGAACACCTTCTATCACGATGGACCCGAGATTCCCAACCATTACCCCGACAAGACTCACACCCACTGCCATAGTGAGTGTCATTATCCAGAAGCTGGAGTCCTCGTCGGGAAATCGTCGACGGATGCGTCCAGTAAAGATATACGTCGCGCATACATACAGAATGCCGAAGCTGAAGACTACCGCTCCGTCCACAAAAAGATCTCGACGCTTACTGTACTGATGAACGACGGCGACATCGACACCATGCTGTTTCGCGACACCCTGGAAAAGCATCTGCATGCATTCATACTGTTTCTGATCGTACTCCAGGCGAAGTCCGACGTGCACATCGGCCCACCTTATCGACACATCTTCAGCGGTGATCGCATCGAAGCGCAGATGCCGTCGATCCGACATTTTTGTCAGTTCCAATGAATGGTTGTCCTGTTCACTCCAGACACAATTTGAGCTGATGGGATAGTCGCCAGGTCGGACGCACCCGGCGAGAGTGATGGTCGTTATTAGGAGAAGCAACCGCTTCATGGTGCGTTGGACGCGCAGCACCTCACGAAGCTTCCCGATGGATTGATACTGTTAACGTTCGCTTCTCAATACGTTCTCAATCCGTCGATCCGGTATGAGCCATATCAGGGCCACGACTACATACAAGCCCAAAGCGATCCATTGCCACCAGAAGGTCGAAAGAATCGCAACGGCGTACAGCACCGGCGACAGCTTTCCTTTCCAATCGCCGCGGATAGCTTTCTTGAGAACGGAGTCGGGACCCTGCGACGCAATGATCAGTTGTTGCAATATCAGATACGCGACGCCAGCCATCAGAAGCACAGCACCGTAGAGGGCTGATGGCGCAGGCGCAAAGTGGTTCTCACCCATCCAACCAGTCGCGAAAGGTATGAGGGACAGCCAGAACAAGAGATGGAGATTCGCCCATAGCATCGGCCCTGTGACTCTCTGAGTGACATGAAGCATGTGGTGGTGGTTATTCCAATAGATACCAAGGTAGACGAAGCTCAGAACGTAGCTCAGGAATATGGGCAGCAAGGGCACCAGCGTCTCGATGCCCTCGCCGTGTGGCACCTTCAGCTCCAGCACCATGATGGTTATGATGATGGCGATGACGCCATCACTGAACGCTTCAAGCCGATTCTTTCCCATGGAGGCAGTCTAGCTTAACGGAACGTGCGGTGAAAATGGATCGTTGTAGATTGGGGTGGCCCATCTCTGAAAGGATCGAGATATGAAATATCAGCTGTTATTTTTTATCGTTTTGATGCTGGTCCATCTGAGCTGTTCGCCCAAACGCGCCGATCAACCTCCTCAACTGCCGGCGGCCCAGACGGAGCAGGGTGCCACGCTCAGCTTGGGGATGCGTCACGAATTAGCGCTGGAAATTATCAGGGAATGTGGTGGTCACGACATTACATCCAAACTGGCGGTGGTTGGACCCAACGGTGAGTGGCCCTTGAGCAATCTTTACTGGAGCCTGGAAGACTACAATTCGGTTGTAGAAATCTCCGCCGAGGATGGGAATGTAGTTGAGATCGGCTACTGGAGACGCGCAGATTTTTTCGAGAATAAAATTCGTCGATTTGAGAGTAGGGGAAACCTAAAGACATTGACATTCGACAAACAGACTAAAACATTGAGCATGCGATTCCTCTGATTGTGACCGACCTATCGTAAACCTTACCACTGTCAGAATTTTCCTGCGTCTACATCTGAGCCCTTTGCAAAAACGGCTGGTTTCTAGTCCGGATCCGGTTGGAATCACCGTTGCTTACGACGACGTTAGTTCAAATCTAAGGAGATTTTTGTGATTAAGAGACATTTAGCTATAACGCTTTCAGTAATACTAACCGCAATCAGTTTTGGATTTCCGGCAACTGCGAGGGCTCAATCGAGTACTGAGAAGATCCGCGCAAAGGTCCAGACACTCGCAGCAAGCAAAGACTCGCAAGTCCAGGTGAAGTTTCGCGATCAGACGAAGCTCAAGGGGTACATCGACTCTGTGGATCCGGTGTCCTTTTCTCTAAGAGATCCAAAGGACGGAACGTCACAGTCAATCGTTTACTCCGAGGTCGAGAGTGTTAGCAAGGCAGGTGGTGGCATCTCTACAAAGACATGGCTAATCGTGGGTGGTGTGGCAGCAGGTGCAGTTACGACGTGGTTGATTGTCAAACCCGCGGTATGTGATGGTGGCGCGCAAACACGGGGGATCTGTTAAGCAAATCGTTGAGTAAAACGGGCAAATTTGTGCGAAGATGGGTTGGCTGTATCTCCTCACCTCCTTATTAACTTACGGAGGAACCTCGATGCCGACACCCGATTCTGAAACCGAACTTTCGCTTACGTCTTCAGATATTTATCTTGCCGCCGAGCAAGGTGTGCTTCTGCAGGCTGATGCTGAACGTCTCGTTCGTTGGGGTTTTGAACAGCGCTTCAACAAGTCGCGTTTAGCGGAACCTAAGGCGCCGGTGGTGGAGCGACGGAAGGGTTTTAACCTCGTCACCGTCGCTTATTACTTCGGTGCAATGTTGATGATTTCAGCTTGCGCGTGGTTCTTAGGTGATAAATGGAAGTCGCTCGGCTCTCCGGGCATATTGGCCACGGTTGTTTTATACATGATGATTGCGGCTGGAGCGGGATGGTGGCTGCGCAACAAAGGTTACATCGTCGGCGGGTCGTTACTCATAACTGTCGCTATCTGTCTTGTGCCTCTGATGACGTACGCGATAGAGGACATAGTCGGTCTTTGGCCTGCTGAATATCCGGGAGCTTACAAGAATTATTATCCATGGATTAACGGTTCATGGATCGTCATGGAACTCGCGACGATCGCCGCCGCCGCGATTGCATTACGTTATGTGCGTTTTGCTTTCCTCACAGCACCCATCGCGTTTTCGTTCTGGTTTCTTTCAATGGACCTGGCAGCATTGATATCGAGGAATGCCGAGCTGAGCTGGGAAACTCGTCAATGGATCAGCGTGGTTGTTGGTCTATGCACACTTCTCGTGGGTTACGGATTAGATCATTTTTTACACAAACCCGGCGAACCCCGCTCAGAAGATTTTGCGTTCTGGTGTTACCTGTTTGGAATGTTGGGTTTCTGGGGCGGGCTGACGTCGATGAACAGTGGGTCAGAGATAATGCGGATCTGGTATGCGTTACTGAACGTGGGGTTTATGTGGCTGGGAGTGAAGTTGCGGCGAGCGACGTTCCTGGTATTCGGCGCGCTTGGAGTGTTTATCTACTTGGGACATCTTGCGTACGAAGTTTTTAAGGATTCGTTTTTCTTTCCGTTCGTGCTCGCGTTGCTTGGTTTGGGTTTGATTCTTTTGACGGTATGGATGCAGCGACGCGTCCTCGCTCGCGCCGAAGCATGAGTCTCACGTGTTTGTTTGCTCGCGCCACATTTCACGCCAAAGGATTTGCTGTTGCGGGAACGAGAGAAAGCAACCGTTACCTGTGTGT
>Ga0157372_10004474_pt1 | contig 14914 bp, 9 predicted proteins | sample C55metaG_FD_115307 | JGI IMG/M metagenome (GOLD analysis project Ga0157372, IMG submission 115307) | Corn rhizosphere microbial communities from Kellogg Biological Station, Michigan, USA - C5-5 metaG | ecosystem: Host-associated > Plants > Roots > Rhizosphere > Soil | place: USA: Michigan... | reverse complement strand
GCGGCCGCCAAGCCGCACCTCCAGCCGATCCAGTGCAATCACGCCCATGCGTATCCTTACGTGTTGCTTATTGCCTTAGTTCCGTGCTGTTTGCACGATCTTGTTTTTGTGCCTTGAGGAGTTGGCCCAGGGTCAGAAAATCGAACCCGAACATATTGCTGTTGCTGGCCGCTTCGATCCGTGTGTCTTTGCCCCACGCGCAGATAGCGGTTGGATGAGAATCCGCAGCCAGTTTCCTAATGGCATCCGCCGACCCGCCATTCATCTGCGAGAGCAGCGGGGTCAACACTGGCCCGAGATTCTGATACGCAACCGCCGAGTAATTCTCATTCTGATCAACCGGCAGCAGCGCCTTGAAGCTTGACGAGTGTGCCAGCGAATTGCCGTTTGCACGAGTCTGCAGTGCTTCCATCAGCAGTGCCCGCGTCGGTGCGACGATCATATATCCGCTGCCGTACGTGTACTCAGCAACCAGAGCGCCCGTACCCGTATCATGCACTTCATAGAAGGTCTGCCCGCCCGCCTGTGTGCTGCTGATCGCGATGCCATGCTTATCCTTTCCCTGAAAATGGCTCTTTGCAGCCTGCACCATGCGCTCAAGTGTTGACTGTAATCGCGCAGAATCCTTGACCTCAATTACGGCCTTCCATGAGGGCGTCGGCAGCACCGGCCCGTCCAGCGCGAACAGGAACTCGCCGCCAAGGTTGCCGGCCAGATCATTGCGGATGTCGATCCCCAACTCCTCCTGCGCCTTGTTGAGCTCATCGCCCTTTGAGCCATCGGCCGAGATCATGGCCACCATGTCATCCACAATCGATGCCGGATCCTTGGTCACGCCTGCTACAGCCAAAGCTGCATTCGGCGAGACAAACTCAAGCGAACCGACCGGCGCGGGTGAACCGAGCCACGATGCAACCCGCTGGCGGTTGCCCGCAAACTGCAGGTTCAGGTGATTGTCAATTCCGTTGTTCGTCTGGCGGTGCTCGGCGATAAGATAGCGCACGCCGCTCACGCCCGACTGTTGCATGAAGGTCGACGCATGCTTGCCGCCGTGCACGCTGGCCTCTTCCATCATGCGCTGCAGATTCGCGGCAAGAATGATGCCCGCACCGCGATTGTAGGCGGCCGTGATCTGCTGTCCGAACTCGCCGGTCGCAAATCCGCTGGCACCCGCGTTGAGCTGTGCGTCAATGGTCTTGAGTGTCTCGATGCTGTTTGAGAAGACAACTTCCTTCTGCCGGACCAGGGCATAACCGCCGTGTCCCCCCACTGAAGCTGCATTGAGTCCGTTCTCATCCAGAACGGTCAGGCCTTCATGCCCCTCCTTGGCGAACTCCTGTTTCAGCAGATCAGCGAGACCGCTCCGCTGCACATCGGCGACGACTGCAAATCCAGGGCCAGTCTGCTGCTTCAGAGCAACAATCACCATCTCGTCGCCGATGTACTGGCTGAGATCATGTACTTTATTCACTAGCTCATCCAACTCTGCCGTCTTGTCCTGCTTGCCGGTGTTCCACCACTTCTGCAGCACCGGGCTCTGCTTCAACTGATCGTCGAAGATTGCTTTGGCCTGCGTCACGAAATCGCCAAGGTTGGGAACGCTGACATAAAGCTGCGTGTCCGCCGGCATCCGATTTAGCAGATCGCTCCCGTAGCGCGGCTGCGGCAGTGGGATTTGCTCAATCTTATGCTGCAGCACCGAGAACTGCGCGAGCAATTCGAGGTACTGATTGCGATTGGGGCTCCAGGATACTTGCTCTGCGAGCGGCTCCGGCGCGAGATTCTCGGTGGTCGTGAACATATTGCCCGCGTTCACCATTGAACGCACACCGGCGTGACGCACCTCAACCGCGCCCTGCAGAACGGCAACACGCGATCCCTTGATACCGGAGTTGACTGAGAACACCGTGCCAGTCACCGCCACACGGCAATCTTCAGTATGCACATAAAGATGTCCCGAACTCCGGTGCGCCGCTTTCACAATCAACGCGCCGCGATTGAGATCCAGCGTCGCGTTGTGTCCCCGGGCACGGAATTCAAGCGCGCTGCGCTCGTTCATCTCCACGGTGGAACCATCCGCCAACCGAACTACAGCATGGGAACCGCCGCCAGTCCGGAGCACATCTCCTTCATGCAACTGCGCACCTGGCGCAAGAAGCCTATCGCCTGATTCTGTAATCAGAGATGCGGAACCATCGATCGACTGAACCTCCGCACGGACACCCTGCGGAATCTGCCAGTACGACTGATACGCAAACAGGCCAGCCGCAGCCACAGCCAGCGAAGCTGCCATGGACCACGCCACAGCCAGGGGGCGCACCTTTGGCCGCACCGGAATCACCCTTGGGGCCGACCAGTTCACCGCTCCCGAACCGCTGCGCAAGCGCCTGTAGCAGACCGCGCATTCACGCAGATGCGCCTCAACGAGCAGAGCCCGAGTAACGGGCAATGTGCCGGCGCGGTACGCATCGAGCAGCGGACGCATATCTTCGCAGCTCTCAATGGCATCGGAATTCTGAGTGAAGGCTATTCCCAGTCGTCCCGCAACTTTCTCCGCAGAGGCAGATAGATCACCATCTGGCTTGGCCGCACGCATTGCCTGCGTCGCCTCATCCAGCAGAATTTCATCGTGGTTCTTCATCGATTCCCCCGTTCCATCTCGCTCAGCCGTTTCTTCAGCTTCGATCGCACCTGGTGCAGTGTGACGGCCACCACAGCTTGCGACGTATTCATCAGTGCGGCGATCTCGCGGTTGTCCAGCTCTTCCACGTAGCGCAGCGTGAACATCTCCGCTGCGCGCGGGCTCAGCTCACCAAGCGCCGATCGCAGCCAGCGAACCAGTTGACCTGCTGCCGCTTCTGCCTCCGGTCGCGACCCTCGCCCTTGCGAGGGCACAGCCGAGGCCGAGTTCAGAGGCTCGGTCTGCTTTCGCCGCAGTAGATCAAGTGCTCCATTGATCGCCGCCCGGTACAGGTAGCTGCCTGCGTTGGTCATTGCAGGTTCATCGCCTGCAGTGAGCCGGAGAAAGACGCTCTGCGCCACATCCTCCGCGTCGGCCATGCTGCCGGTGATTCGATAGGCAGCCATGAGAACGCGGCGATGGTGCATTGCGAACAGGTCGGAAAGACGCTGACGCGTTTCCACCGCCGGCATGGTTGGGAAGGCGATCGCCACGGGTTGCCCTTTCTGACCGTTCATATAGATGACGTAAGAACCAGCCGAATATTAATCCAGCTGAACTCAATTACGCCAAATCGTCCCGAAAGGTTCGGAAATCCGGCAGAGGCTGCGCTCGCCGCATCCCAAAGGTCCGGCCGGGAGCTAGGTCGCTAAAAGCGCTACTCCGTTTTCGCCAGCGTCGCGATCAGGTTCTCCCGATTGCGGTTAGCAAGCGAATCCGCGTGGGCCAGAACCCGAAACCACACCACGGCCGAGATACCCGCCAGCACCAAGAGGCACGGGATAGCCATCCATCTCTGCGCAAAAAAGGCGCACAGCTCCATCACCGCTAGGCCGCACCCGATGACCAGAAGTTGAATCAGCATGCTGACCAGCGCGCTGGCCTGCGAGCCGCGCTGTCGCGATAGCCGGCCGAGGTTTACACGATAAGGCATCGTGATCGAAAGCAGGTTGCCGGCGGCGAGATTTGTCGGAACAGCGAACAGGACCCAGGCGGCAGTGGTTCCAGCGAGTGTCGCATCCGGGCACCCTAACCGCATGGTTGCGAACACCGCCGCCAAAAACGCGACGAGGCAGAACAGGGCACCGTGCAGCAGATTTTTTGCGAGCAGAACGGTCCGCATCGGTGTCGGCGAGAGGAACAGCATCTGAATGCCTGTTCCCTCTGAACCGAGACTATTGAAGATCATCTGCGTGAATCCCAGGAGCGCATAACAGACGCAGAGCGGAAACGCCCACGAGAAGGGATGCCCGGTGTCATTGGTGTTCTTTAACACCGAACTGATTACCAGGACCGTGAGCAGCGGCGCACCCATCGCAAATAGCAGGGGCATCGATCGCGGCACGATCCGCAGCTCTTTCTCAACAACTGCAGCGATGGGACCCGATCCATCCAGCAGCCACTTGCTGTCCTCTGCAGTTCGCTTTCTGGCTGCGGGTGCTTCACTGAGTCGTTCGCCAGCGTACTCCGCGCGAAGCCTGATGGCCAGCACTGCTGCTGCAAGAACAATGTATATACCTAGTCCGCCGAGCGAGATGAAGATGAGACGCTTTTCGGACTCGGCAATTCGAAGCAAGCCGTCAGCCGCGAGTCCCGGTGGAAGCCATGGTTCCACAGCCATCACGGACTTCGTCCACCTGGGCAATTCATCCATCACAGTTTGCCCGCTTGGCGCAGCACCGTGATGTTGGTGTCGAGAGTGCCGCTGCTCGTGCAATGCGGGGTTGAGCAACTGCATGCTCAGCATCAGCAACAGAAATAGAGCGCTGACGATCTCGCGCGTTCTACGCTTCGCGAGCCAACGATCCACCCAGGCCAGCACCGCTCGGCCCAGCAGAATGTTGAAGACCGCGTAAACGGCTAAAATCAGCGCCGTCCATCCCCAAAGGCTGGGCATTGCCAGCGTCACACCTGTCCAGATGCCAAGGCAGCAGATGCCACCCAGAATGGCGGGCACATCCACCAGACCAAACGCGATGCTCAGAAGATAGAACGATCCGAAGCTCACCGGGAAGCGCAACAAGCTGCTGATGTCGAACTGCTCCTGAAACGATGCCAGCGCAACTGGCAACACCTGCCATACAAGAAACACCGTCCAGAACAACGCCGGCAAATACTGGAACTCCTGGTTTCTGACCAGTCCGTAAGCTCCGCCCCCGAGACCGATCCCCAGGCCAATGCCCATCATCGAGTAAATGATGAACGCAACACCTTTCGCGCTGAACTCAAATGCTCCCTGTACCGAACGTATGCTGTTGGTCAGTATTCGGAATCGCATCCAGACGATTGCCGAATACTGACTGCGCGACAGGGAGCCGAACGCGTTGGACGACACCGTCAGGTCAGCCATGAAAGCTCCTGAGTCGATTCCTGAGAACCTGCTCCAATGACGGAAAGGAAGATCTCTTCGAGGGTCAGCCGCTGCTCGCTTTCAGTTCCGGGCAGGGTGCTCGCCACTCCAGCACGCAGATCCTCAATCGAACCATTAGCTACGAGCCGGCCCTCGTGGATGATTGCGACGTGGCTGCACAGCCGTTCAACGATCTCCAGCACATGCGAAGTAAGAAAGATCGTGGCTCCGCGATTGATCATGCCCTGCAGCATCGTCTTTAGCATGCCGGCTGCGATTGCATCAACGCCTTCAAAGGGTTCGTCCAGGAACAGCACCCGTGGACCATGGATGACAGCCGCTGCCAGCGCCAACTTCTTCTGCATGCCATGCGAGAAATCGGTAATGAGCTTTCGGCGTTCATCAGCCAATTGCATGAACTCGAGTAGCTCTTCCGTGCGCCGGTTCACTGTCTCTCGTTCTAATCCGTACATACGGCCAACAAAGCGCAGGTACTCCGGTGCGGTGAGGCGACCCATCAAAGCCATGCCCTCCGGAACCACACCGATCTGCCGCTTCAAATCCAGCGCGCCGGCGCTGAATGGCTTCCCAAGAATGTCAATCGTACCGGCGGTGGGCCCGAGCAGCCCGGTCAGCATCTTGATCGTGGTTGATTTGCCCGCGCCATTGGGTCCTAGAAATCCAAAGAATTGCCCGCTCGCCACCGTCAAGGTCACACCCTGCACCGCGGTGAGTGCGCCAAAGGTCCGCGTCAGTCCGCGGGTCTGAATAGCCGCAATTTCCATGTGCCGCAAGGATACCAAGGAGAAGGCTTTGCGCAATACCACGGCTGGACGAGGAGGAGCCAGACTAGAGGCCAGACGCTAGGAGTTGGTCGATCCTGCTCCGAGCGGATCATTGTCTCGATCCGTCACATCGACGATGCCTGCCAGCCGCCCGGCAAGTTCCTCAGTCCAGTTCCCCTCTGGTACTCGCCAACTCCAGTTGCCGTGCGGCACGGCCGGCGTGTTCATCCGAGCTTCTGATCCGAATTCCAGCAAGTCCTGCGCCGGAAAGATCGCAATTTGGGCAACGCTCCCCGCAGCCGCGCGAATTAAAGGCCACATCGGCCGATTCTGCACTGGACCGACCAGTCCCTCAACAGCCGCGCGCTCAACCTTGCCTGTCGCATTCCACCACCCGAGGGTTGTGTCGTTGTCATGCGTTCCGGTATACGCCACCATCCCCGGCACGAACTGGTGCGGCAGGTGCATATGCGCCCCTTTGTCGCTGAACCCAAACTGCAGCACGCGCATTCCGGGCATTGCAAGCGCGATCCGTAGCGCATCCACCTCAGGCGTAATCAGCCCCAGATCCTCGGCCACTAGCGGCAAAGGTCCCAGCACCTCTTCGAGGGTGCGGAACAACTTCAGCCCCGGGGCCTTGACCCACTCCCCATTGATCGCCGTGGCTTCATCGGCGGGAATCGACCAGTACGCTTCAAAACCGCGGAAATGATCGAGACGGATGATGTCGTACAGTTCGCGCGACCTGCGTATGCGATCGACCCACCAATCGAAGCCGCGCTCTTCCAGAACGTCCCACCGATAGAGCGGATTCCCCCACCGCTGCCCCGTCGGCGAAAAATAGTCCGGCGGGACTCCGGCGATATGGATCGGCTCCAATTGATCATCGAGCTCGAATATTTCCGGATGCGCCCAAACATCTGCTGAGTCCATGCTGACAAAGATGGCAACATCGCCCAGAATGCGGATTCCGTGTTGCGCCGCGGCCCCGCGCAGATTCGACCACTGCGTCGCAAATGCAAACTGCAGAACCTGCTCCTGTGCCAGCGTTCGGCCGGCGTCGGAAGCCACCTTCGCCAGGGCCTTCGGCTCGCGACGCCGGACGTCCTCCGGCCACGCCGTCCACGCGCCTGTCTTGAATCTGCGCCTCAGCTCTGCATAGAGCACATAGTCGGTCAGCCAATTCGACTCCGTCGAGCAGAAGTCCTGGAACCGCCGCCACTGCCCTGCAAGCTCTGGGTCGTGTTGGCCGCGATCGAGGAAGTTCCCGGCTGCCTCGTAAAGCAGCGGGAGCTTCTTCTCATCGATCGCGTCAAAGGATACCTTTCCGCCGCGCCCTGCCAGGCCAGCGATCCGCTCGCCATCGATCCACCCCCAGTCCACAAGGTACTCAAGGCTGATCAGGTACGGATTACCTGCAAATGCCGAGGACCCCGCGTACGGAGAGTTTCCATATCCCGTTGGGCACAACGGCAACACCTGCCAGACATGTTGCTTTGCCCCCGCCAGAAACTCGATGAACTTATGCGCCGCAGGACCGAAATCCCCGATGCCACCGTACGAGGGCAAGGAACTGATATGTAGAAGAACGCCAGATGACCGCTGAAAATCCATGCACTTATTCTCTCTGATGCAGCGGCTCATCTGATTGGGGCTTCGTTTGATCACTGCGATTGCGGACGCCAAGCAGCAGCCCGCAGGTGGTGTATGCCTTACGACGCTCACTCCCCTGAATGCACCAAGGCCCGCCTCCAAATTGCGGAAGCGGGCCTCATCCCCCCAGGGATCTCGATTAACTATTCGCCTGTAAGCGGGCTCTGGGATTTGGCGTTGAGCCGTACGAGGTTCTTCTTCTTGTACTCGCTGAAGACATTGCTCGCAAAAACCTGGAACGCTTCCTGACGCTTCTGGTCCAGCAGCTGGTCTTTCATCTGATCCAGATTCTTGGTCACATCTGCGTCGCTTGGCTGTTGCTTGTCCACCAGCTTCGCCACCACGCCTGTGCGGCCTGCATTGATAGGTCCGCTGAACGCCCCCGGCGACATGTCGAACAGTTGCGGAGCCACCTGACCAACGGCGCCAAAGTCCGGCACTTGTCCGCGCTGATCGACCAGGTCGCTGGTCTTCACCGTAGCGCCAACCTCCTTCGCAGCCTTCGCGAGATCATTCTCCGCCTTCGCCTTTGCGGCGAGCTCAGCCGTCTTCTGGCTCAGCAGCGCAGGAACCTGGTCGTTCTTGTAATCGTCCAGAACATGGCTCTTCCAGTCAGCAAACGTCGGCGCATGCGCCGGAGTCACATTTTTCACCTGGAAAACCGCAAATCCTTCGCCGGTCGGCGCGGACTGCGGTGGATCGGTCGGCTTTGAAGCAAACGCCCGCGATATGAGCTGCGAACCGTCTGGCAGTGATGGAATAACGCCCTGTTGACTCACCGGCGGCGCGGTCACTACCTGCAGGTGGTGCGCAGCGGCTGTTTTATCCAGGCCATTCTTGATGGCTTCCGATGTCAGCGCTTTCGCATACGCCTCCTGCGCAGCAGTCGACTTCTGCCGCATCAGCGTCGCCTGGATCGTCGGCAGCACCTCGTTCAGATCCTGCGTGTGTGCCGGGGTCCGCTCCTCAACCTGCACGACGTGATATCCATACTGCGTCTTGACGATCTTGATGTCGCCAATCTTTTGCGTAAAGATTGCGTTGTCGAATTGCGGAACCATCATTCCGCGTCGCGCCGGTCCAAGCTCGCCGCCGTTCCCTTTGCTGCCGGGATCGTCAGAGTCCTTCTTGGCCAGTTCGTTCCAGCTTCCGCCATTCTGGAGCTGCTTCAGTACGTCCTCGGCCTTGGTCTTCGCCGCCGCATCGGCCTTAGCGTCCGCGTTCGGCGGTAACTGAACCAGGATGTGGCGGGCCTTGGCCTGCTCCGGCACTGAGTACTCGTTCTTATGCGCGTTGTAGTACGCCTGAATTTCCAGTTGCGTAGGCTGTTGTATTCCGCCCGGCACATCGTTCGGCGTGAAAGCGAAATATTGGATCGTCCTTTCCTCAGGAACGGCGTTCGAATACCGCGAAGCATTCTTCTTGAAGAAGGCCTCCAGTTCCGCATCCGTGGGATTGATCGACTTCCGAATATCGTCGGAAGAGATCACCGCGTACTGGAACTTGATCTTGGTATTGTCCTTGATGTATTCATCGCGGACTTCCTTGTCTCCCACGGTCACGCCTGCCGTTACATAGGCCCGGAGCCGCTGGATGGTGATGTCGTGGCGAACACTCTCCTCAAAATCCGGAACCGACATTTCGAACCGCGACGCAATTAACGATGTGTACTGGTCCTGCCCGATGAATTTGCCATTAGGGAAGAGAACCTGCCCGGCCTGCCCCTGGTGCAGAAAAGTATTCACGTCGTCAGCGTTGGCATTGATGCCGAGCTTATCCGCCTCAGCCAGCAGAATCTGCTGCTGGACAAGCTGCTGCCCGACCTGCTGCTTGAACATGTTCACGATCATCGGGTTTGACGCATACTGCGGATTCCGCTGCTGAAGCTGCTGGCGCGCCTGTTGCTCCACCTTCTGCTCTGTGATTTCCTGGCCGCTCGCGAAGATCCGGCTGTACCAATGGGGGTACACCACGGCATAGGTGCTCGCGGAGATACCGCCGCCGGCGGCCAGACCCGGGATTAGGTACACCACCATCGAAACCGATGCCAGGCTGATGATGACGATGAACATTGCTTTTACAAGGCGGTTGTCTTTCGACTGCAGGAAACGAATCATGGGTGGATTTAAGCCTTCAACTCTCTACGCGTATACAGGAGAGCCGGAAAAGCCACCGCAAGGCGGCAGACTGGAACGGCCGGCTGCTCTCTGAGAAAACGCAATTTCGCTCGTTGCGATTCCACCATATTATAGACGACCGCCGCTTTCGAGTATCGTCACTGACAGCGAGCGCCGTACCAGATCGACCGATGCCACGCTGTCCCGCACCAAAACACGACGGGCACCCTTTTGGGGCGCCCGTGTCTTACATTCTCGTCGCTTATCCTAGGATCTCGCTGCCTGAGTGTCTTACATATTTTGCTTCGAAATCAGCGCTGCCTTACCGCCAAGCGCTGCCTTACCGCCAGTAGTAGTAGCCGCCGACCATGTAATACGGCCTGTAATACACCGGACCGTAGTAGGCCGCGTGTGGATAGGGCCTGTACGGGCGGTAGGGATAGGCATAAGCACGACGCTGATACAGCCGGGGACCACCGGGGTAGAGCCCCTGTGCCAGACGCATCGCCTCTTGCTGTGTGACGGGTTCAACCGTCACCGGCTGAGCCAGATGGAAGGTCACCAGTGCCTCAGCAGGAATCCACACGCCGGGGCCCGAAGTCGCTCCTGAAACCGCCGCTCCGGTGCCGCCGCCAGCCACTGCGCCAACAGCGGCGCCCGTGCCACCACCTACGGCTCCACCGATGATGGCTCCAAGCACGGCTCCACCCACGACATTGCCAGCTGAACGCTGGCCCTTGCCCGGTCCCTTTACGCGGAATAGATCGGACTGCAGCGGATAGCTCTGACCCATCAGGTCCAGCGAAGTCAGTTCGAGAGCCAGTTCATTGCTCCCGGTCAGCGCACCCGGATCTGGCCGCTTCACATCGGCGATCACCCCTCGGACCGTCGCACCTCTCGGGATCGCGAGTACTCCACCGACCGTCACGTCCTGAATGACCGTGAATTGGATTGGCTCACCGCCCCTTGCGTGTTTGCTGTTGACGGCCTCGCTTGTCCGAAGTTGCACGAGTGTGCCCGGCGGGATGGTGATGGGACCGCGCGGAATGTCATACCGAGGCGGAGGCGGTGCCTGCGCGTAGCCGGGGCGCTGGCCGTACGCTGGAGGAGGAGCCTGGCCGTATGCCGGCGGAGGTGCCTGCCGGCCATAGCCCGGCTCTTGCGGGTAGTTCTGGCCATACGAAGGCCGCTGCGGGTAGCTCTGCCCGTAGGCTGGCGACTGCTGATTCCGACTTTGGTCCTGCGCGCCGCTTCCCCAATCAGGCGGAGGTGGTGGCGGGGGACCCGGGTCCGCGCTGGGTGGACGATTCTGCGTGCTGTTGTCGCCGTAGGCCGGATCCTGTCCGTAGCCCGGGTTTTGCCCGCTCTGATTCTGGCCGTAGCTGGGGTTCTGTCCGTAAGCCGGATTCGGCTCGCTTTGCGGCGGCTCGGTCTGAGCATCTGCCATATCGTCATTCGCAGGATCGTTTGCCGGAGCACCCTGGGCATTCGCATCGTCAGCCGGATTGCCGACCTTCAGGTTGTTGTGGACCTCTGTGACCCCCGGTACGCCCTTCACAATCGACTCTGCAAGTTGTTTCGAAGAATCGCTCGATACAGTACCAGAAAGCGTTACTGTGCTCTGAATGGTGGCCGCGGTGATCAGATCGTTCTTGAGGGCTTGCGACGCATCCAGCGCGTGGACTACATCCATCTCGATCTGCCCATCGCTCCGTTGCGCATTCGAAGCGGCTGCTCCCTGACCAACCGCGATAGCACCGCCTAATGCAATCACAGCAACCCACGCCGCGGCGCGGGGAAAAACTTTCATCAAGGGCCTGTCCATCGTGGTCTCTCCTGCATGCATGCAATGCCAAAGGATGCTTTTGCGCCGGAATACCCATTTTGACGGCCTGGTACAAACGCCGTCATCGTTACTAACCCAGGTCCACGCGAAAGGTTCCGCTCCAAAGTAATGGCCATAGGGAGCCAACATTGCCGCGCTTCCTGCAGATTGGACGGGCCTTAGGCTTCGGCAGCTGCTTCTGCCTGGGGCACCGGATCGGGCGTCAAGTCCTCGTTGTCTGGGAAGAACAGGTGGAAAACGGTTCCTGCACCTTCGCGGCTCTTGATGTGCACAATCCCGCGATGTTTCAGGATGATTTCGTGGCTCACCCACAATCCGAGGCCGGTTCCCGTTGCTCCCTTGGTGGTAAAGAATGCCTCGAAGAGCCGTTCCCGCACCTCCGAAGTCATACCGCACCCCGTGTCAGCAATCGTGATCCGCACTCCCTCTTGCTGGGGATGTACCCAGTCCCGCGACCTTCGTGCGGACACAATCAATCTTCCCCCGCCGGCAGTCGCATCCATGGCGTTGCTGACCAGGTTCGCAATCACCTGTCGTACTTCGCCCGCAAAACAGTACAGATCCACATCGCGTTCGTAATGCCGCTCCAGTGTGATCCCGAGCGTGCTCAGGCGCACGTTGTACATATCCAGCACTGAGTCCAGCAAGTCTGCCAGGGTAGAGCGCCCCGGCAGGGTCGATTGCCGGTAGAAGCGCAGAGTCTGCTGCGTGATCTCGGACATTCTGCGAACTTCGCGCTCCGCGATCGTGACGTAATTAAGCGCGGCATCCTCGAGCGTGCAGAACCTGCGAAGCAGATAAAGTAGATTGGTAATCGCCTCGAGCGGGTTGTTGATCTCGTGCGCAATGGATGCCGCCAGCCTGCCTGTCGCGGCCAGCTTCTCGGTCCTTCGCAGTGCGTCCTCGCTGCGTTTGCGCTCGCTCACGTCCATCACAATCACGCCCACCCAACGCAATTGATCCTGGGCCGGTTTTACCGGGTATGCAGTAATCAGCCACGTCCAAGCACGCCCGCCCTCGTCTTGACCGAGGACTTCCAGGTCGTGCACCGGCATCTCTGTTTCCACTACGTGCCGCACCGCTTCCTCAAGCCTTTGTGCGATCACTGAGGGCAGGAAGTCCGGCATGGTTCGGCTCAGTTGCCGTCCCACTGGAACACCCGTCATCTCCGCGAATACTTCATTGACGCGCACAATTCTGCAGCGGCGGTCAAAAAACACGAGCCCGATCGGCGCATTGGCCAGCATCGAATCCAGCAGCGAAAGCGTGTCGTTCAACCCGGCCCTTTGTTCCTCCAGAGCCGCAACCATCTTGTTGAACGCCTGGATGAGATCTCCGAACTCGTTGTCAGTGGAAACAGGCAAAGGGAATTTCGATCTCGCGTCCGGCCCCTCCATCAGTGCACGCGTGCCGGCATGAAGAACATTCAGAGGCCGAGAGATCGAACGAGACATGAGCAGCACCAGCAGACCCGACGCTCCCATCCAGATCAGCCCGAAGGAGAATGAACTCCGCACAATCGTGTTCAGCTGTTCGGTGTCCCAGGAGCGGTCGGTTTCAACCCAGGCATAGCCACGGAGGCTGTCGCCGTCGTAGATCGCTTTCACGCCTTCCCATCGACGATCGCCAAACGAGAAGACCAGCGGCAGATGCGCCTGCACCTTCGGAATCTGCGCCTTCTCCGCTGACTCCAGTGAGAACCCCGCGGGCTCACCCGCGCTTACATACAGCACATTGCCTTCGGTATCGGTGATTTTGGCGTGCGCAACGCTGGGTCCCGCGCCCATCATCTTCAGCGACGGCAGGACGAGATCCGGACGCTCGGATCGGTACGCCTCCTCTGCCTGCAACGCAAGAGATGTCGCCTGGTGTGCGAGGCGTTCGAGCGCGCGCTGCCGGGTCTCTCGGCTCTGGATCTCGATCAGAAAGGTGGCGAATAATGCGACAGACAGCGCCTCCAGCAGCATCAGCCAGGTGATCAATTGCCACCGGACCGTGCGCGGCCACCAGCGCATTTAGCTAAACCTCAAAATCATGGGGGAGCCCGTGTCCTTCAGTTTACCGGAAAAGCGAGCTTATTGTACTTAGCTTTGAATGCTGCAGCTTCGCGCGTCGCTTGCATGTCGGCAACGCACATCCTTGCAATGCAAAGAGCTCAAGCCCTGACGAGCAGAGCTCGCGCGATCTGTCCGCCGTGAAATCGCCCGTTCTCGATAAAGATCTCGTTCGTCCGCGATCCCGCCACGATTACTCCGGCGAGAAAGATTCCGGAGACGTTGCTCTCCAGCGTCTCGGGATTGCATGCCGGCAACTTATCCGGACCTTCGAAGCGCACACCCATGCTCTCGAGAAAACGAAAATCCGGGTGATAGCCCGTCATCGCGAAAACAAAGTCATTCTTGATCGCCTCGACTCCGTGCGGCGTGCTCAACACTACGGCGTCCTCTGTAATCTCGAGCACATCCGTGTTGAAGTACGCCTTGATCTCGCCGTTCTTGATCCGGTTCTCAATGTCCGGCTTGATCCAGTACTTTACATGGCGGTGCATCCCTTCGTGGCGATGCACCAACGTCACGCGGGCGCCACTCCGCCACAATTCCAAAGCCGCAATCGCCGCGGAATTTTTCCCGCCGATCACCAACACATCGGTGTCGAAATAGGGATGCGGGTCGTTGTAGTAGTGGTGAACTTTGCTGAGATTCTCACCGGGGATGTTCATCAGATTTGGCAGGTCGTAGTAGCCCGTAGAGACGATCAGTTTCCGCGCTTTGATCTGTCCTGTTCTTCCAAACCGATCCTCGGTGTGCACGGAGAAATCGCCGTCCGTCCCTGTCACGCGCTCCACGCGCTCATACTGCCGCACATCCAGCTTGTAGTGCGCTGCGACAAGGCGGTAATACTGCAGCGCCTCGTTCCGAGTCGGCTTGGGGTTCGGGCTCGGAAACGGAATGTTGCCAATCTCCAGCAGTTCGGGAGTCGTGAAAAACGTCATGTGCGACGGATAGTGAAAGAGAGAGTTGCAGATGCATCCCTTGTCGACTGCTACAACCATGAAGCCGGCTTTCTGCACCTCGATGGCGCAGGCCAGACCGGTAGGTCCCGCCCCGATGACCAGCACATCAAACAATTCATCGGACGATTTGCCCCTCTCCCGCTCCAGCGTGGATGAGGGCTTCGCATCCGGAATAGAATCTGCGGGGAATTCCGCCATATTCCCAGATTAGGACATCCGAGCGGTTCCGTGGCGCTGACCGTCGGCAATGCACTCAGATCTTGAAGTGATTCAGCTTCTGAGAAATCTCGAACGAGGATTCTGAGGGTGTTTGCTGCATTCCCCGAAGTAGGATGCGCTACAATCTCCGAAAACTCAAATCAAGGCTCAACACCGTGCGAATTCCCCGGCACTATTCAGCTGTCTACACCTAACCCGCGACGCATCGCAACTGATCAGCTCGTCATGGCTCTTGGGATGAATGGTGATCT
>Ga0157372_10004472_pt1 | contig 14919 bp, 13 predicted proteins | sample C55metaG_FD_115307 | JGI IMG/M metagenome (GOLD analysis project Ga0157372, IMG submission 115307) | Corn rhizosphere microbial communities from Kellogg Biological Station, Michigan, USA - C5-5 metaG | ecosystem: Host-associated > Plants > Roots > Rhizosphere > Soil | place: USA: Michigan... | reverse complement strand
GCCCATGCCCTTCTTGGTGAGCTCGCCGGCGATCTCGGGGGCGGTCTGCTTCCGATCGGCCCAGTCCTTGAGCAGGATGAAGGTCGTCCCTGCGTTGGTCTTGTTGGCGCCGCCGATCAGGTCGCGGCCCGGCACCACGAAGGCGTGGGCCACCGCCGGATGCTTGCCGAGGATCTCGTAGAGCTGCTCGCCGGTCTTCTGGGTTCGTTGCAGCGAGGCGCCGTCGGGCAGCCGCATGCCCTGGCCCATGAGCTGGCCGGCGATCTGCGTCGCGTTCTGCTTTCGCTCGTCCCAGTTCTTGAGCAGGATGAACGACGTGCCCGCGTTGGGCTTGTTGCCGCCGCCGATGAAGTCGCGGCCCGCCGCGACGAACGCGTGCGCGACGGCGTCGTCCTTCGCGAGGATCTGCTGCAGCTGCGCGCCCGTCTTCTGCGTGCGCTGGAGCGACGCGCCGTCCGGCAGCAGGATCGAGCTGATCAGGTAGCCCTGGTCCTCGGGCGGGATGAAGCTGCGGGGCACGAACACGAAGAGCCCGACCACGGCGGCGACAATGACGAGGAATGCAACGAGCGAGAGCAGGCGGTTGGCGAGCGCCTTGTTGACACCCCAGAGGAAGGTCTGGGTCATCTTCGCGAACCCCTTGTTGAAGGGCCGGAAGATCCGCGCATCATGGTCGCCGGGCTTGAGGAGGAGGGAGCAGAGCGCCGGCGTGAGAGTGAGCGCCGTGAAGCCCGAGATCACGACCGATACCGCGACCGTCACCGCGAACTGCTTGTAGAGCTGCCCCGCGATGCCGCCGAGGAAGGCGACCGGGATGAACACCGCGCAGAGCACCATCACGATCGCGATCAGCGCGCCCGACACCTCGCGCATCGCCTCGATCGCCGCCTCGTGCGGGCGCATCTTTTGCTCGCGCATCAGGCGCTCGACGTTCTCCAGCACGACGATCGCGTCGTCCACCACGATGCCGATGGCGAGCACCATGGCGAAGAGGGTGAGCGTGTTGATCGTGAAGCCGAGCGCGTACAAGCCGGCGAAGGTGCCGATGATCGACACCGGCACGGCCATCATCGGGACGATCGTGGCCCGCCACGTCTGCAGGAAGATGAAGACCACCGCGAGCACGAGCAGCGCCGCCTCGAAGATCGTGACCTGCACCTCGTGGATGGAGGCGCGCACGACGATGGTCGTGTCGAACGGGATCAGGTACTGCATGTCCTGCGGGAACGCCTTCGCCATCTCGGCGAGCCGCGTCTTGATCGCATCCCCCACCTGCAGCGCGTTGGCGCCCGTCTGCAGGAAGACCGCCATGCCGACCGCGGGCTTGCCGTCCACGGTCGCCGGGGTGTCGTAGCTCTGCGCGCCGAGCTCCACGCTCGCCACGTCCTTGATGCGCAGGATGCCGTTGGGCCCGTTGGCGCGGACGATGATGTTCTCGAACTCGTCGACGCGCGAGAGGCGCCCGCGCGCGGTCACCGTGAAGGTGAGGTCCTGCCCCTTGGGCGCGGGCTCCGCGCCCACCTTGCCGGAGGCGTATTGCGCGTTCTGCGCGCTGATCGCGTTGGCGATGTCGGTCGGCGTGACGCCGAGCTGCGCCATCTTGTCGGGGTGCAGCCACACGCGCATGGACGACCCCGAGCCGAAGAGCAGCACGTCGCCCACGCCGGGCACGCGCTTCAGGTCGTCGATGATGTTGACGTTGGCGTAGTCGGCCATCGTCGTCGTCGCCACCGTGCCGTTGGGCGAGGAGAGGCCCACGACCAGCAGGATGTCGTTCGAGCGCTTCGCCACGATGACGCCGTTGCGGCGCACGTCGTCGGGCAGCTGCGGGAGCGCCGTCTGCACGCGGTTGTTGAGCTGGAAGGTCGCGCGGTCGACGTCGGTGCCGACATCGAAGGTCGCGGTGATCGCGAGCGTGCCGTCGGAACCGGCGGTCGAGGTGAAGTAGAGCAGGCCCTCGACGCCCGAGATCTGCTGCTCGATGGGCGCGGCCACGGTCTGCGCGATGGTCTCGGCGCTCGCGCCGTTGTACACCGTGGTGATGGTGACGGTGGGCGGCGAGATCTCCGGATACTGCGAGACGGGCAGCGAGAAGCCGGCGATGACGCCGGCGAGCGTGATGATGATCGCCATCACGCTCGCGAAGATCGGCCGGTCGATGAAGAAGCGTGAGAAATTGCCCATGGCGTTGCGGCCTCGTTACTTCTTCTCGGGTTGCGCGGGAGTGCCTCCCGCCGGAGCAGCCGGGGCCTGGCCGGCGGCGTGCGGGGCCACCGGTGCGCCCGGGCGCAGCTTGACCAGGTTGTCGACGATGACGCGGTCGCCATCCTTGAGCCCGCTCGTCACGACGATGTCGTTGCCGATCCAGCTCGCGGTCTGGATGGGCTTGGGCGCCACCTTGTTGTCCGGGGTGGCGGTCATCACGATGCGCGACTGCTCCGTCTGCAGCACGGCCGCCTGCGGCACGAGGATCGCCTCCTGCTCGCCCGCGAGGACCCGCACGCGCACGAACTGGCCCGGGAGCCAACGCGCGCGCGGATTCGGGAACTCGGCGCGCAACTGCGCGGAGCTCGTCTTCGGGTCCACCGTCGTGCTCGTGAAGTTGAGGCGGCCGTTGTCGGCCAGCACCTTGCCGTCCTCGCCCACGATCTCGACGCGCGCCGTCTTCTGCATGCCGCGCACGCGGTTGTAGTCGCCCTCGGCGAGCGGGAACAGGACCCAGATCGGGTTCACCTGCGTGACCGTGGTCAGCAGCGACGAGTCGGTGTTGGCGGTGACGAGCGCGCCCTCCGATGCCAACGCCCGCCCGGTGATGCCGCCGATCGGCGTCGTGACCTTGGTATAGGAAAGGTTGAGCTCGGCTTCCTTGAGCTTCGCCTCGGCGGAAGCGATCGCGGCCGCCGAGGTCTTCACCGTCGCCACGGCCTGGTCGAGCTCGCGTTGCGAGATGGCGCGATCCTTCGCGAGGGGCTCGAGGCGCTTCGCGTCGACCTGGGCCAGCTCGTTCTGCGTGCGCGCCTGGTTGAGCGCGGCACGCGCTTCCTGCACGGCGAGCTCGTAGGGCTGCGGATCGATGATGAAAAGCGTCGTGTTGGGCGGGACCGTCGAGCCCTCCTCGTAGACGCGCTTTTCCACGATGCCGTTGACGCGGCCCCGGATCTGCACCTCGCGCGAGCCGGAGGCCTGGCCCACCGCCTCGATCGCGATCGGCACCTTCTGCGTCTTCACGTCGACGACCGTCACGGGCATCGCGGGCGGCGGCGCGGATGCCGCCTTCGCGTCGCCGCCCTCCTTCTTGCCGCAGGCGCAAAGCACGGCGAGGCTGGCGACGAGGAACGCAAGGGCACCGCGGCGGCACACGGACGGGATCAGGGTCATGGGATTCTGGAAAGGGATACGGCGGGACGGCCGATCGGCTATTATAGATACATTCAAGGACGTATGTAAGGCACCGGCCCGCGATGCGCAGGACGAAGGAGGAAGCCGCACTCACCAGGAACGCCATCGTCGAAGGCGCGCTGCGGTGCTTCGACCGTTACGGTATCGCGAATTCCACGCTCGAGCAGATCGCGCAGGAGTCCGGGGTCACGCGCGGGGCCGTCTACCACCATTTCACCAGCAAGCGCGACATCCTGCGCGAGATCCGCGACCAGGTGTCGGTGCCGCTCCTGGATGAAGCCGATACGGAGCTGCTCAAGAATGCCGAGGTGCCGGCGCTCGAGCGCGTGGAGCGCTTCCTGCTCGCGATCCTGCACGGCCTCGAGAAGGACCCGCGCATGCGCGTCGCGTTCACGGTCATGCAGTTCAAGTGCGAGTACGTGCAGGACATGGGCGAGGAGCTCGCGTGTGCGGCGCGCAGCACCGACCAGATGGTGCGCGCCTTCGAGTCGGCCTACCGCCAGGCGCAGGAGGACGGGTCGCTCGCGCCCGGCCTCACGCCGCGCATCGCGGCCCTCGAGACCATGATGTTCCTGGGCGGCCTGCTGCGGCTCTGGCTGCTGGGCGGCGCACGCAGCGACTACCGCAGGAACGCGGGCGAGATCGTGCGCGCGCACGTGCGCGCCCGCCGCGCGACGCGCGGCCGCTAGGCCGGGATGGGCGCGCGGGCGGGCCGCGCGCCCGGCAGCGTCACTTCTTCGCGTTGAACGCGACGCACCAGCCCTTGGGCGAGATGTCGCCGTCGACGATGCCGCACTTGTTCGGCGCCTGGAAGTACGTGCACTTTTCGCACTCCTGCCCGTTCTTCGGCGTGTCCTGGTACTGCATGGACTTCTTGTCGGCCTTCTGCGCGTAGGCCACCTTGATCGGGATGATGCTCGCGGCGGCCGCGGCACCGGCGATGGTGGCGGCGCTGCGGAAGAAACTTCTTCTGGTCAGCTTCTTGTCTTCCATGTCGACTTACCTCCTCGTGGGTTGGTGATGGTACAACGTTTGACGCGCGCTTGCGTCCATGAGCCGATCAGAACATGCCTCCGGGCGCACGACGATCCGCGTCCGCGCGGCATCGCGCGGCAACTCCTGGATCATCATCCTGGCGCATGGCATTCACAGCGATCCGATGCGTTGGATGCGAGGGAGTTCTCGATGCGGGGGTTGCGGGTGAGCGGCCTCATTTCGCCGGCACGAAAGCCTCGGGCGTGCGAAAGGCTTCATCGTTCACCGTGAACGCCTGGATGCGGTAGTCCCCCTTGTTGGCCCGGACGTGGCAGACCTCGCACTCGGTGAGGCGCTTGGGGCGCGGGTATCCGTTCCAGGACGGGTCCAGTACCGCGGCGTGCAGGCCCGCGATATAGGACACGTCGGTGATGCGCTTCGGCACTTCGCCCGGCGCGAGCGCGTGCATGATCATGCGCGATTCGTCGCCAGGGGCATGGTCCGCCGAGTTCTCCGTGAGGTAGCGCGTGATCGCCTGCTGCGTCGGCGCGTCGAGCTTGGCCGAATCGCCGAAGTGGTCGTCGAGGTGGCTCATCATCTGGCGCCACGACGTGGCGGGCAGCAGCTGCGGCGAAAACGCCGTGTGGCAGGAGCCGCATTCCTTGAGGTAAGTCGGGTCCTTCGGGACGAGGACGTACGCGGCCGCGCTGGAAAGATGCAGGGTGGCGGCCGCTGCGAGCAGGGCAAGGGTTCGCGATTTCATCGGGGGTCGGTTGTCCTTGTTCATTTGCTTCGGATCATGACGAGCACGTCGCCCTTCTCCTGGGGCGTGCAGGATCGCCCGAGCGTCCACTTGCAATTGCGCTCGAGCCATTTCTCGATCTTCGCGGCGTCGCTCAGCCGCTCGGGATTGACCGCGGGCGACAGCGGCTTGATCGCCTTGCCGGTGACGGCATGCTTGCCGGTCACGCGCAGGTCCGTGGTGTGGCAGAGCGCGCATTTGCGCGGCTCGCCGCCGGCCGGGTCGGGATGAGGCGCCTCCCAGAACTTCTCGCCCGCCGCGACGCTGAAATCCTTCGCGCCCTGCGCGCGGTACTGCTGCAGGAGATCGTCGACCGGCGCGGCGAGAGCGAGGAGCGGCACCAGGAGGGCGAGAAGGGCGAGGCGGTTCATGGTCGGTGGACGGTGGTGACGGGCCTGGCGTCAGCCACGCGAATCGCCAGCGCGGAGAACGCGCCGCTCTCGGCATCGCGATGGCATGCGCCGCAGTCGGAGGCGTGGGTGCGCTTGAACGCGGCGGGGTCGACGCGCTCGTGGCGCTCGCGCCAATAGGGCGTCCCGGTGATGCGCTCGGGTGCCGAGGCCGGCGCGACGGAGTGCGCGATGCTCCACGCCACGGGCGAAGCGAAGCGATCGGCCGCATTGGCTCGCGCATAAGTTTCGAGCGCTTGCCGGGCCGCGGGTGCGAGATCGAGGTCCTCGCCGAAATGCTCGTGCTGGCCGGCAAAGAGTCGCTGCCACGACCGCGCGGGCAGGAGGGACGGGTGGTACGCGAGGTGACAGCCGCTGCACTCGGCCTGCCAGCGCGCATCGCGCGGCAAGGCGAGCGCGGCGCTCGCGCGCTGCGCTCGCGCATCGCCCGCGCGCAGCCCGAACCAGGCGGCAGCCGAAAGCACGAGCAGGACGATCAACGCGACGCCCACGCCGCGGCGCGCCGCGACGCTCGCGTCCGCCGGCGCGTGCTTGCATCCCGTGAGCATCGAGCCGACGAGGTTCTCGCGCTCGAGGAGCGAGCCCACGACGACGCCGGCGACGTGGATGCATACGACGCCGAGCATCGACCACGCGAGCACGCGATGCGCGTCGTGCGCGAGGCTGCCCGCGGCGAGCGAAGGCAACCCGGCCAGGGGCCCGAGGCGCTGCTCGGCACCGAGCGCCACGAGGCCCGTGACGACTTGCAAGGCGGCCAGCAGCAGGAGCGCGTAGATCGCGATGCTGCCGGCGGGATTGTGGCCGACGTGGCGGCCGGCACGCCCGCGCAGGAGCGCGCCCACGTAACGCCAGGCCGCGCCGGGCGAGAGCGGGAAGCTCGTGAACCGTGCCCATCGCGTGCCCCATACGCCCCATGCCAAGCGGAAGACGACCAGGGCGCCGATGGCATAGCCGAGGAATTCATGGAGTTGCAATTGCGGCGCATCGCGCGTGAACCATTCACCGGCGAACGCCAGGGCCAACGCCCAGTGGAATACCCGGGTGGGCACATCCCAGACGCGGACCATGAGGGAGATCGGGCAAGAAGCCTCCCCGGGCCGCAGCCCGGGGAGGTGAACTCACTTCAAACGCTGCGGAGAATCAGAAGCTGTACTCCACTCCCCAGTTCCAGCTCGACGAGGTGCGGCGCAGCGCGTCGGCCTGGGCCGGCGTCGTCGTCGCCTCGGTGTAGATCGCGTTGTTCGCGTCGGGGCTGTAGTTGAGGTGCATGCTGAAGTTCATCGCGGGGTTCCAGTACAGCACGAAGTTCTTGCCCGAGTTCTTGCCGAAGTCGTGGTCGACCCCGAGCGGGCTCGTGTACTTGTAGTCGAAGTCCCGGTAGTACGACACCTGGATGCCATACGTACGCAGCCAGAAGTAGCGCAGGTACACGCCGATCAGGTGACGCTTCGCCGAGGCGCCGCTCTGGTACTCCTGCTTGATGCCGTTCGCCTGGATCATGCCGACCCACGAGTGCGGGCCCTTGTCGGCGACGACGTAGTCCACGTGCGCGCTATAGGTGTAGAAGTTCTTCACCTTCTCCACCGGCGCGCCGGCGACAGGGGCGCCACCCAGCGTATTGCTGAACGAGAGCGACGCGTCGGTCACGCCGGCCGGGCACGTCGTCGGGCAGATGAAGCTCGCCTTCGTGGGCGTGAGGATCGAGGCGCTGTCGTTGCCGCGCTCGTACTCGAGGGCGAACCACCAGTCGTTGTCCGTCTTGCGCCCGGCGTTGTACGCGATCGAGTAGTACTGCTGCCACCCGTTGGAGAAGCTCGCGTTCGTGTTGCCCGACTGCGCGGCGAACTGCAGCCACAGCTGGTCGGCGAAGAAGCCGTGCAGGCTCAGGGTGCTCATGTTGAGCGACTTGCCCGCCCCGCCCTGCCCGAGGTTGAAGAAGCGCGGCACGCCCAGGGGGAACACGAACTGCGTCACCACGTCGCCGGGCTCGTTGCCGAACGACATCCCGATGAAGCTGTCGGGGCCGATCGTGCGCGAGGTGGACAGGCGGTACTCGTCATAGGCGAAGAAGTTGACGCCCGTGGGGCCCGGGTTGGCGGTGCTGACCGAGTTCAGCGTCTGGTTGCCCAGATAGCCGATCTCCGTCCAGAGGCCGAGCCAGTCGGTGACAGGTCCCGTGTAGAACAACGCCATACGTGCCAGCGGGGACGAAGTCACGTCGCTCTTCACGCCGTTCGTCTTCGACTGCGACGCGAACTCGGACACGAGGCGCGCGGCGAAGAAGTCCGTCCAGTTGAGGGACAGGTACTGGCCGCCGTACTGCGGCTCGCCCTCCACCGTCTGGCCGTCGACGCGCAGCTTCTCGCGCACGATCGGGCGGGTGTAGCCGCGCATCGCGAAGATACGGCCGGTTCGCGTGAAGTTGGGGACGTTGTCCGTGCCGATGTGGCACGAGTTGCAGACCATGCCGGTCTGGCGGGCGAAGCTCGGCATCGCCTGCGACTCGGTTGCCAGGAACGGCAACGCGAATCCCAGGGCCGCGGCCGCGACCTTCACAAGGCTGGTGGTACGCCACTTCATGATTTTTTCCTCCGCTCGGTTATTCACTGCTGCAGGTCGGTTTTCAGGAACTGGACGAGCGCGTCCACGTCCGGGACCTGCTCGGCGCCGAAGGCCGGCATGTTCGGGTACGACTCGTGGTAGAGGCGCTGCGGGCCGGTGCGGCCCTTGCGGATCACCGCGATGATCGCGGCGGCCGGGGCGTGCTGGATGAAGGGATTGCCCTTCAGCGCCGGCGCCAGCCGCGGATAGTCGTAGTTGGTGCCCTCGCCGTTGCCGCCGTGGCAGACGCCGCAGCGCAGCCGGTACAGGTTGCGCACGTTCTGGTGCTCACCCACGACCGGGGCCGACGGCCACAGCGAAGTCTCCGCGCAGGCATATGTTCCTGCCATCGCGGCCGCGAAGATTGCCAAAGCAAACCACCCTCGTTTCGCCTTCACGTCATCCTCCTTTTTTGTGGTGCATCGTTGATTCGTGAATCGCATGAAGCCCTCACCTCCCCGCCACTACGCTGATCTCCACGAGCGCGCCGCGCGGGAGGTTCGAGACCTCCACCACCGTGCGCGCGGGCGGATTGCCGCGGAAGTACTCGTGGTACGCCGCGTCCATCGGGGAGAGGCGTGAAATGTTCGTCAGGTACACCGTCGTCGAGACGATGTTGGCCATCGTGAGTCCGTTGGCCTCGAGGATCGCGCGCACGTTCTCGAGCGCGCGGCGCGTCTGCGCCTCGATGTCCTGCGCGGAATCGAAGTTGCCGCTGCGCAGGTCGTTGCCGATCTGGCCCGACACGAAGAGCAGGTCACCGTAGCGCGAGGCCTGCGTGTAGCGCCCGGCGAAGTCGCCGAGGGCAGGCACGCCCGCGGACGGTGCGCGCGGCGCTTGGGCCACGCTGTCGGCGCGGCGGGACGCGGAGGCAGGCGCCGGACGCATGGGCGCGGCCGCCTCCTCGGAGGGATCGACCTTGCGCGGGACGCCGGCCTTGATCTCCACCTCGTCGGCGGGCTTGTTCTTGTAAATGAGGGGCCGTCCGCCGAGGGTGGTATCACCCATGCCGGAACATCCCGCCGCCAGCGATGCGCACACGATGCCGCTCAACGCGCGCGACCTCCAAATTACGTGCAACGTTTCTCCTCGTGCTTCCATTTATCGGCGCCGGTGCCTCGACGCCGTTTGTTCTGCGACTTGTTTTTCTGGGCCCGATACGGGTTGCCGCAAGCTATCACCCCCCGCAATGGGTCGGCAACAGGTTTTGCGCGGAGCGTCGCCAAAATGACACAACGGTTTCATTATGTGAAACCACGTTCAAGAAACACTTTTATGGAGGGCCCGCGAGGAGTCACGGGCGAAGCGCAGGAGGAGCGCGGGAACGGACCGGGCGCCGACCGTTACAATGCCGGCGCGGGTGGAGAGCCCACGGCAGAAGGGTGGGCCCGCCTGGATTCGAACCAGGGACCAAGGGATTATGAGTCCCCTGCTCTAACCGACTGAGCTACAGGCCCGTCGCGATGCGCGATCCGGCATTCTAATCCGATGGACGACTTCGACTTCACCAAGCCCCAACCCGCCGCGAGCGCCGAGGCCACCCCCTCCGCCCCCTTCAAGGCCGCCAGCAGTCCCTTCTACAACGCGCAGGTCGCCGAGTCGCTCTTCCGCGCCTCGGGCCGCGAGGAGCGCTTTGCGGCGGGCGCCGAGATCTTCGCCGAGGACGACAAGGCGAAGGCGGGGCTTTTCAGGAAGGCGGCGAGCCGCATGTACTTCGTCGTCTCCGGCGAGGTGGCCCTCGCCATCGGCGGCAAGCCGCTCGACGTGATGAAGCCCGGCGACGTCTTCGGCGAGATGGCGGTCATCACCGAGCGGCCGCGCAGCGCCAGCGCCACGGCGCGCGGCGACGTGGTGGCGTACTCGCTTTCGAGTCCCGAGCTGCAGCAGGCGCTGGTGAAGGCGCCGGAATTCGCGCTCATGATCATGAGCGTCATGTCGGACCGCCTGCGCTTCATAGCCGCACGGCTCGCTGCACGGCGCGCCGCGCTTCCCGCGTCGGCGCGCGAGATGTCGCTCTTCGACAAGGGCCTCCTCGCCGACTTCGAGGCGGCGTTGCCTCGTGCGGCGACGGTGCGGCACTGGAGCGGGGCCAACATCATGCGCGAGGGCCAAAGCGGTGCCTTCATGTACGTGGTGAAGGCGGGGCGCGTCGCCATCTCCATCCGCGACCACGTGGTCGAGTACGTGAACCCCGGCGGCACCTTCGGCGAGATGGCGCTGGTGGACCAGTCGTCGCGCACCGCGAGCGCGACCGCGGAAGTCGACACGGTGCTGCTGCAGGTAGACCGGCCGTCGCTCCTGGAGGCGGTGCGCGCGCGCCCCGCGTTCGGCATGGCGCTCATGCGGGCGATCGCGGAGCGGCTGCGGTTCATGAACTCCGTATTGAGCGCAGCGGGTGCTCCATAGTCCACACGGGCGGTGTCCCGAAGGGCATGGGTGGAACGCCGGTCGTGTCGAATACGGCGTCATGACGGATACGATCTTCGAGCCCGGGCGCAACTGCACCGCGGTGGCGGTGGCCCCGCGCGCCGCCTTCATCGTCGACGCGGAGAATTATTTCCTGGCCTTCATGCGCGCGGCCGAGCGTGCGCGGCACTCGATCACGATCCTGGGCTGGGATTTCGACAGCCGCACCCCGCTTTGCAACCAGGAGGGCCGCGAATGCGTCCTTCTGGGCGAGTTCCTGAATCGCCTCGCCGCGCGCAATCGCCACCTGCGCATCCGGATCCTCAACTGGGATTACCCGATGGTCTTCGGCACGGATCGCGAGATCCCGCCCACGCTCGGCATCTCGTGGACGCCCCATCGCCGCATCGATTTCCGCTTCGACGACACGCACCCGGTGGGCGGCTCGCACCACCAGAAGATCGTCGTGATCGACGACAAGCTCGCCTTTTCCGGCGGCCTCGACCTCACCAGCAAGCGCTGGGACACTCGCGAGCACGCGGCATCGGACCCGCGCCGCGTCTTCGACGGCAAGCCCTACCCGCCTTTCCACGATTCGATGATGGCCGTGGACGGCGCGGCGGCGTGCGCGCTGGCTCGCATCGCGTATGGCCGCTGGCACGACGCCACCGGCGAGGTGATCGCGCCGCGTGCATCGCGCGGGCACGACGACCCATGGCCCGACGTGCTCGAGCCCGACGCTCGCGACGCGCGCATCGGCATCTCGTGCACCGCCCCGGCGTTCGAGGACTTCGACGGGTTGCGCCAGGTCGAGGCGCTGTACCTCGACATGATCGCGCGTGCGAAGCGCTACATCTACATCGAGAACCAGTACTTCACCTCGGATGTGGTCGGCGAGGCGCTCAAGCGCAGCCTCGCGCTGCCCGAAGGCCCGGAGATCCTGGTCGTCACGCGCCTCCTGAGCCACGGCTGGCTCGAGGAGCTCACCATGACGAACCTGCGCACGAAGCTCGTGCGCGAGCTGCGCGCCGCGGACGTGCACGGGAGGCTGCGGGTCGTGTATCCGCGGGTGAACGGGCTTGCCGAGGGCACCTGCCTCGACGTGCATTCGAAGGTGTGCGTGGTCGACGACGAGTGGCTGCGCATCGGCTCGGCCAACCTGAGCAACCGCTCGATGGGCATGGACACCGAGTGCGACGCGACTCTCGAGGCGCAGGGCGATGCCGCGATGCGCGCGGCCGTGCGCCGCTTCCGCGATTGCCTCATCGCCGAACATTCCGCCTGCAGCGTCGAGGACGTCGAGCGCGCGATGGAGGCGCAAGGCTCCATGAACCGCGCCCTCGATGCGCTCGGCGACGACCAGCGCCGCCTCCTCGACCTGGACGCGCCCGAGCTGCCCGCCACCGCGCTGCTCATCGCGACCATCGGCGACCCCGCCGAGCCGCTGTTCGAGCAGATCGTGCAGCGGATGGTGCCGGAGCGCAGGGCCGCCCCGCGCTTTCCGCTGCGGCGCTTCGCGATGGCGTCGAGCGCGATCATCGGGACCGCGTTCGTGCTGGCGCTGGTCTGGACGCGGACCCCGCTCTCGAGCTGGGTCACCCTGGAGCGCGCCCAGGCCTGGGCCGACTGGTTCACCGACCGGTGGTGGGCGCCGCTCGTCGTGGTCGCGGCCTATACGCCGGCGGCCGTCCTCATGTTCCCGCGCTGGATCATCACCATCGCGGCCGTCATGGCCTTCGGCGCGTGGCGCGGCTTCGCGCTCGGGACGGTGGGGATGCTGGTCGCGGCGGTGATGACGTTCCTTCCGGGGCGGATCGTGGGCCGCGAGCGCGTCCAGCGCTTCACCGGGCCGAGGCTTCGCCGCATCGCGCAGTTCCTGCACCGGCGCGGGCTGCTCGCCGTGATGATGGTGCGGGTGGTGCCCGTGGCACCGTTCCCCGTGGTGAACCTCGCGATGGGGGCGCTGCGGGTGCCGCTGCGCCACTTCGTCCTCGGCACGGCCGTCGGCATCATGCCCGGCATGCTCGCGGCCACCGTCTTGAGCGACCAGCTGGCGGCCGCGCTGGAGGAGCCATCCAGCATCAACGCGTGGTACGTCGCGGGCGCCGTGCTGATCATCGCGGGGCTCGCCTACTTCGCCCAGCGCGCGATGCGCCGCGTCCCCGCGTGATGCCATGGCGCGACTGAAGCTCGCCTCGTACAACGTGCACAGCGCCGTCGGGCGCGACCGCAAGCGCGATCCCGGCCGCATCCTCGCCGTGCTGCGCGAGATCGACGCCGACGTCTTCGCGCTGCAGGAAGTCGAGGCGCACGACGACGGCGACGACATGCTGCGGTGGCTCGCGGGCGAGCTCGGATACACCGCGATCGCCGGCACCACGCTGCGCCGCCACGACGGCCACTTCGGCAACGGGCTGCTCACGCGATGTCCCGCGCGCGCCATCGACCTCGTGGACCTGAGCTGGCGCCGGCGCGAGCCGCGCGGCGCCATCGCCGCGGACCTCGATTGCGGGGGCCAGTCGCTGCGCGTGGTGGCCACGCACCTGGGCCTGCGTCCCGCGGAGCGGCGCGAGCAGGTCGAGCGGCTGCTGCGCCTCTTCAGCTGGAAGGACGAGGACCGCGCGGTCCTCATGGGCGACCTGAACGAATGGTTCCTGTGGGGAAGGCCGCTGCGCCACCTGCACCGCTACTTCGAGGAAACCCGCGCGATCGCGACCTTCCCCGCGCGCCGGCCGCTGCTCGCCCTCGACCGGCTGTGGACGCACCCGGGCCACATGCTGCGCGAGCTCGCGGCGCATCGAAGCGCGCTCGCCTGCGTGGCATCCGACCACCTGCCGCTCGTCGCGACGCTGGAGGTCTAGGCCGGATAGCGTGCGATCGCGCTCTCGATCGCCGGGAGCCAATCGCCGGCTCGCGGCTGGCGCACGAGGCGCATGTCCGGATACCACGCGGTGGTGTCGCCCTCGGTGCCCCAGCGCCAGTCGGGACTGAACGGCAAGAGGAGCAGGACGCGTCGGCCCATCGCGCCCGCGAGGTGCGCCACGGCGGTGTCGACGGTCACGAGCAGATCGAGGCGCGCGAGGATCGCCGCGGTATCGTCCCAGTCGCGGATGCGCGGCGCCACGTCGAGCATCGACGCCTCGAGCGGCGCCTCGCCGATTTGCAGGTTCACGAACGTGGCACCGCCGGAGACGAGGCGGCGCGCGGCGTCGCGCGCGAGCGACCGGTTGCGGTCGTTGCCATGCAGGGGGCTGCCCTTCCACGCAATGCCGATGCGCGGGCCCGGGGCCGCGGCGAGATCGCCGAACCGGTCGAGCCGCGCGGGCAACGCGTCGAGGTAAGGGCCGAGCCAGCGCGCCGCGCCCGCGACGCGCAGGTGCGCCTGCGCCACGTCGAGGATGGAGGCGTGGTAGTCGTGCGCGGGCCGCTCGCGCAGCTCGCTCGTCGCGCGACGCACCCCTTCCACGCGCGCGAGCAGCGAGGCGAGCGGTGGATGGCAAAAGAAGTCGATCGTGGCGCCGTCGCGGGCGAGCGGCGCGAGGAAGCGCGCGAACTGGATCGTGTCGCCCTGGCCCTGCTCCGCATGCACGAGGATGGAACGCCCCGAGAGCGTCTCGCCCTCCCACCGCGGCATGCCGAACGGAAAGTTGGCGTAGTCGGCATAGCCCGGTGCCCGCGTGCGCCATGCGTATTCGTCGAAGCCGCGCGCGTAGTCTCCGCGCAGGAGCAGCAGCAGTCCGCGGTTGACGTGCGCTTCGACGAGCTGGGGCGCGATCCCGAGCGACGCATCGAAGGCCGCCGCGGCCTGATCGAGCTCCATCAAGTCCTGCAGCAGGAGGCCGCGCAGGTTGTGCAGCGGCGCGCTGCCCGGCAGGTTGCGAAGGCCGGCCTCGATGCGTGCGAGCGCGGCGCGGCTGTCCCCGCGCGAGCGCAGCGCGAGCGCCTCGGTGAAGGACGCCGGCTCGGGCGCGGCGGGCTGCGCGCCCAGCGATCCGTGGCAATCCTTGTAGCGCCGGCCGCTGCCGCAAGGGCAGGGGTCGAGGCGGCGCGGTGAGGGAGCGTTCATCGTGGAGCGAAAAGAAAAATGCCCGCGGGGGTCAGCGGGCATTCTAGGGCGATCGGGCTCCGGCCTGCGCCGGGGTGGCAAGCGCCGCGGCTCGATCAGCTCTCGCCTTCGAGGAAGCTGCGCAGCTTCTCCGAGCGCGAAGGATGGCGCAGCTTGCGCAGCGCCTTGGCCTCTATCTGGCGGATGCGCTCGCGCGTCACGTCGAACTGCTTGCCGACCTCTTCCAGCGTGTGGTCGGTGTTCATCTCGATGCCGAAGCG
>Ga0157372_10004471_pt1 | contig 14921 bp, 13 predicted proteins | sample C55metaG_FD_115307 | JGI IMG/M metagenome (GOLD analysis project Ga0157372, IMG submission 115307) | Corn rhizosphere microbial communities from Kellogg Biological Station, Michigan, USA - C5-5 metaG | ecosystem: Host-associated > Plants > Roots > Rhizosphere > Soil | place: USA: Michigan... | reverse complement strand
TCGGCGCGCCGACTGCGAATGTCCGGCGGCGGCGCGGTGATGTGCTTCGTGAGCACACTCATCGCGGACGGACCTTCGAACGGAGTGGCGCCGCTCAGCATCTCGAACAGCACGCAACCGAGGGCGTAGACGTCCGATCGCGCGTCGATCGACCGCTCTCCCATCGCCTGTTCGGGACTCATGTACGCGACGGTGCCGACGGCCATGCCAAGCTGCGTGACCGTCTCCTGCTTGGCGTCACCGATCGCCGCCCGCGCGATGCCGAAGTCCGCGAGCAGTGCGTGGCCGCTACGCGCAATGAGAATGTTCTCCGGCTTCACGTCGCGGTGGATCACCCCTTCGCCGTGCGCCGTCTCGAGGGCATCGGCGATCTGGCGCGTGATCTCGATCGCGTCGGCGACCGGTAGCCTTCCCTCACGCGTCAGGCGCGCCCGCAGCGACTCGCCATCGATGTACGGCATGACGAAGTACAGGCTTCCAGCCACCTCGCCCGAGTCGTAGAGGGGAAGAATGAATGGATGACGAAGCCGGGCGACGACGCGGATCTCGCGATGAAAGCGCTCGGTGTCGAGCGGCGCATCGCCGTTGCGCATGAGCTTGAGAGCCACCGGCCGGTCGTGCTTCAGATCGTGCGCGAGGTAAACGGTCGCCATACCGCCGGCGCCGAGCTCGCGCTCGATTCGAAACCGGTCGCCCAGGGCCCGCGTGAGGGCGGTGAGGTCTGAAGGCCGAGTCGCGGTCACTCGCCGGACCGTCGTCGGAAGGGCGACATTGGCGAGAGTCTGACCCTCGGCGGGCCGAGACGCAAGAGAGAAGCGCATGCTCGCCGTCGGTAAGCGGGCGGCAAGTCCACTAAGCGGCCCGTAAGCACCGGAAACGACCTTCGATCAAGCTGCGACGCCGCGAGGCTCGCGTCCGGAAATCGTTTCCCGAGGTCACTGACATGGACAGCTACCGCATCGCCCTCTTCCTGCACGTCATTACGCTCGTGGTTGCCGCAAGCTCCAGCGCCGTCACGAAGCTCGCCGTTGGCCGACGCATTCGGGCCCGCACCATCGCCGAGGCGCTGGAGTGGCACTCGCTGCTCGTTTCGGCGTCGCGGGTTTTTCCAATCTGTCTCGCGTCCTTCGTCATCACAGGCGCCTACATGGTCAGTCGCGCCGGCAGCCATGCCTGGGCGAGCGGATTCGTTGTTTCCGGGTTGGTCGGCGTCGCCTTTCTGCTTGGGAGCGGCACCTACCTCGGAATAAAAGGGAAGGGACTCCAGCAGGTGCTGGAAAAGCTCGCGAAAGACGGCGCGGACCGACCGGTGCCGAAGCTCATTCCTCCTCGTCTGGTGGCGATGCTGCCGGTTCTAAACACGGGCGTCGCATTTGGCGTGGTCTTCGACATGGTGACGAAGCCGGCGAGCATCGCGTTGGGATTGGCGGTTCTCGTCGTGGCCGCCGCGATCAGCGTGGCGTCGGCGACACGCCCTTCCCGGAATCCGGCGCGGTCGTCGCAGCCTGCGAGAAACCCTATCCGTTCCTAGCCCCCCGCAGCACAGCGGCTGCATTGCGCTTCAATCCTTGCAGCTTTGCTCGCTTCATGGGCGACTCCTTGAACGCCGCGCGAAAATCCTCATCGCTCATCGTCATGATTTGGCGCGCGAGTGTTTGCGAGTCCTTTCCCGCGATCACCGCACGGGGCGCGAAAGCCGGCTCGACGAGTGTTCGTCCAAACTGGATGTTCCAGGGACACACCTCTTGGCAGACGTCGCAGCCGTAAAGGTGCTCGCCAATCGAAGTCTGGAACGCTTCGTCGATTTCTCCCTTCAGCTCGATTGTCAGATAGGAGATGCAGCGCGTCGAATCGAGAACGCGCGGCGCGTGGAACGCACTCGTCGGACACGCGTCGAGACAACGACGACATGTTCCGCAACGGTCGGCCTCGAATGGAGCGTCAGGCTCGAGGTCGAGATCGAGCAGTAACTCACCGAGAAAGAAGAACGAGCCGATTCGCGGATTGATGAGCATCGTGTTCTTCCCGAACCATCCCAGTCCAGCACGCCGAGCAAGATCGCGCTCGAGAATCGGCCCGGTGTCGACATAGGGTTTCCCGAGAACAGTTTGTCCGACGAGGCTGTCGATGTAGCGATGCAACTCGCGGAGACGCGATACCATCAGGTCGTGGTAATCGTCGCCGCGTGCATACCGCGCGACTGGTCCCGACGGTTCTCGTCCACCGTAGTCCAGCCCGACGACGATCGCCGACTTCGCTCCCGGCACCGGACGTCTGGTGTCGGCGCGCTTCTCGGCGCCGCGAGCGAGATACGCCATCTCGCCCGCGTACCCCGACGCCAACCATTCATCAAATACGGTCGCGGACTCGACCGGTCCGAGCGTCGTGATTCCCACGAGATCGAAGCCCAGGCCGTACGCCTGGGCTTTGATCAACTGTTCCATAGTCCCCGTCTGTACCGCGATCACGGGTCGCGCACCGCCCAGCGCGCATATCGCACGACGTCGTCCGGCGGAGGAACGATCTGTTCGTCACCGTACGCGGTGTACATCCGCCAGCGGAGATACTGGCGATCCGGCATCGGCAGGAAAGGGAAGCGACGGTACCACCCGCGCGATCGAAAGCGCCACCCGACACGCATCAACGCCAGGGCGGTGCGCGGGTTCCGCACCGCGCGCCACGTCAGCGCGCCGACGAGCTTCGTCCAACTTCCGCCAACCTTGCTCGAACTGTTCATGCTAAGAACGCTAGCTACAGGAAGGATACGCCGTCCAAGCCGTCGGGCACGGGGAGCCCGAGAGCCGTGAGGGCGCTCGGCATCACGTCGACCGTTCGCCGCGGCTCGCGCTTCACCGGTTGGTTGACGAGCAACGGTACGAGCATGTGCTCGCGGTGCAGCGCGCCGTGTGAGCTGATGTGTGGAATGGGCTCGTAGCGCGCCCGAAAATCCCAATCGCGCGCCGCCGACAGAATGATCTCTCCCGAGCGCGGGGCCGTCGCGAGGTGGACGATCTGAACGATGCCGTCGGGGTAGTCCGACTCCAGCGTCGCGTCGTAGGCGCCGTCCATCGAAGCCGACGCGACGTCGGCGCCAAGAGCGAGAGGATCGCCCGATTCGCGCTGATAGTGGTATCCGGTGCGGTCATACCAAATCCGCGCCATGCCCCGACCACGCGCCTGTACCACCGCTGCTCCATTCACTGGCGCGATGAGCAGATCGACGGACGGGCGCGCGAGAAGCATCTCCACGAGAGCAGCGAACCGCCCCTGGTGCGTTGCCGGCCGCGAGCGCGCGGGAACTTCGAGGTACAAGTGCGCCATCGCGTTCCCACTCACCATCACCGCGACTTCCGGCGCGATGTTGTATACCCACGGGTGCGACATCGTCCGCATCCCCGCCGCCTCGATCAGCGCCGCCAGATCCTCGTGGTGTGTGACGCGCGAATGGCCGTGGTCGCTCACGATCCAGAGCGACATCTCCTTCCAGCGTCCGTCGCGTTCGGCGTCGTCGCGGATTCTCGCCGCGGTGTCGTCGACGATGCGGAGGGCGTCGAGCACCATCGACGACGCATGCCCTCGGGCGTGCGAGACCTTGTCCACACCGGTGAGCGCGGCGAAGGTGAACGCCGGCCGATCGTTCCGAACGCGATCGACGATTTGGTCCGCGACGTCATGATCGATGTCGAGCCAACCCGCCACGTTGCCGCGAAAGTGCGTCGTCGCGGCGCGAAACGCCGACCGTGTCGTGATGGCGCCGATGCGCCGTCGCTTGTCCAACCCGCGACTGATCACGCTCAGCGCCGCCAGGCTTTCATCGCACAGCTCGAAAATCGTCGGCGCCTCCGGATCGAGATCCCGATCGACCGCCGACATCTGGTAGCCGACGTAGCTCCGCGTGTAATCCGGGAAACGACACGCCGTTCGTGCGCGGTCGAACCAGCGCAAACCCGGCAGTCCGACAGGTCCCGGGAAGCGTCCCATGAGAAACGGCGTGTAGGCCGGCCCCGTCACGGATGGAAAGCACGAGGTCACGACGTGGAGCCCTCCCTCGTCGCGGAGACGAGCGAGCGCGGGGAGCGCTCCACCTTGCAGCGCGCCGTCCAACGTATCTGGACGTGCGCCGTCGGCCAGCAGAATGACGACGGACAATGATCAGCAGCGTGATTGTTGAAAGGGCAAGCTCGCCTCTGTGCGCACCTGCCTCAACCCCGTAAACTCTACGCATGGCACAGCGAGAGAAGCGCGCACCGAAACCAAAGGTCGCGCGCACGGCGAGTGGAAAGAAAGCGAGTCCCGAGGTCCTCGCCGAGGCGTCGGCGACAGCGCGCGAGGGCACGCGGGAGCGGACCGAGGCGGGCCACCGTATGGCCGGCCGGACGCCGCCCTCGGAGAGGTCGCCCGCGCGATCTTCCGGCGCTGTCCGAGTCGTCGACGATTCGATCCGATCTTACGCCCCGGTCACCGAGGACGAGAAGCTTCTTCAGTCAGGCAGCGATCGCGAAGATTTCACGCGTACCGACCCGTGGCGCGTGCTGCGGATCATGGGCGAGTTCATCGAGGGCTTCGACAACCTCGCTCACGTTCGGCGAGGGGTCAGCATCTTTGGGTCGGCGCGAACGCATCCCGACGACCCGCAGTACCAGGCGGCGCAGGAAGTGGCGCGCCTCCTCGCCGAGGCGGGCTTCGCGATCATCACCGGCGCCGGCCCGGGCATCATGGAAGCGGCCAACAAGGGCGCGAAACTCGGCGGCGGCGCGTCGATCGGCTGCAACATCGAGTTGCCGTTCGAGCAGGGCGCGAATCCCTACGTCGATACGTTGATCAACTTTCGCTACTTCTTTGTGCGAAAGACGATGTTCATCAAGTATTCGAACGCCTTCATCATCTTCCCGGGCGGCTTCGGCACGCTCGATGAAGCATTCGAGGCGCTCACTCTCATTCAGACGGGCAAGATCTACCAATTTCCGGTCATCATGTTCGGACGACACTACTGGGCTGGGCTGATTCGCTGGATTCAGTCGCGCGTTTTGAGCGAGTCGAAGATCTCGGCTGGGGATCTGGATCTCATTCTCCTCACCGACGATCCGCAGGAAGCCGCGCATGCGGTCATCCAGGCGTGGGAGTCACAGAATGCCCGCTAAACGTCCGAGCGCTGCCGGTCCGAAAGGTGACCAGAAGCGTGCGGCCGAGGAGCGCGAACGCGCCGGCGCGCGTCACACGTCGCACGAACGCAGCAAGTTTCTTCGCGGCGAACGCATCGAGCCCCAGCCGATCAACGGCACCGAAACAACCGCCGATCTGATCGACAACGCCTTCCTGGCGTACAACGCCGCGCGGCTGCGCGAAGCCTGCCAGCTCTTCACGAAGAAGATGCTCGACGAAGATGTCACCGTCGGCATGACACTCACCGGCGCGCTCACACCGGCGGGACTCGGCATGGCGGCGCTCATTCCGCTGATCGAAAGCGGATTCGTCGACTGGATCATCTCGACCGGCGCCAATCTCTACCACGACACCCACTTCGGTCTCGGTCTGGCGATGCACCGCGGCAACGCGCAGGAGTCGGACGTCGTGCTGCGCGAGGAGGGAGTCGTTCGCATCTACGACATCTTCTTCGACTACGACGTGCTGCTATCGACCGATGCGTTTTTTCGAACGATCATTCAAGGTCAGGAATTTCAGCGCGCGATGTCGAGCGCCGAGTTCCACTATTTGTGTGGGAAGTATGTCCGTGAGCGAGAGAAGGCGCTCGGTATCGGACAGAAGTCGCTGCTCTCGGCGGCGTACAGCGCGGGTGTCCCGATTTACACGTCGTCACCCGGCGATTCGTCGATCGGCATGAACATCGCCGCGCTCGCGCTCGAGGGAAATAAGTGCATGATCGATCCGAATCTCGACGTGAACGAGACCGCGTCGATCGTTCTCACGGCAAAGCGTGGGGGAGGAAAATCCGCGGTGCTCATTTGCGGCGGCGGCAGCCCGAAGAATTTCATGCTGCAGACCGAGCCGCAGATTCAGGAAGTGCTCGGCATCGATGAAAAGGGCCACGACTACTTCCTGCAGATCACCGATGCGCGGCCTGATACCGGAGGGTTGTCCGGTGCCACGCCGGCCGAGGCCGTGAGTTGGGGAAAGATCGATCCCGATCGCTTGCCGGATGCGGTCGTGTGCTATCTCGACTCGACGGTCGCGCTGCCGCTCCTCACCGCTTACGCGCATGCCCGGCACGAACGGCGGCAACCAAAGCGTCTCTACGATCGGCGCGACCAGATGATGAATCTGCTTCGGGACGAGTTCGCCCGCGCCGGCAAAGCGCCGGTGTCTGCCGAGAAGACCGACGACAAGCTCCCGATGCACCGGTAGACCCACCGAGATGGGGGTCAGACTCCATTCCGGCGACGAAGTCTGACCCCATCCGCGCATTTTCGGTTCAACTTGCATGATCTTGGTACAGTCGGCGCCTTGCCGAGCCGCTCGGGCGCCGACATACTCGCTGGGTACCCTCGCAGGTGGCCTGGAGGCTTCCGATGTCGCGCCGTCCATTCGTGCTCCCGCTGCTCTCCGTTCTCGGCCTTCCGCTCGCGGCGTGCTCCGACCGAAGTGCCCCGACGGTTCCCATTCTTTCCGCCGCGACGAGTTTCGCCAAACAAGAGGGCGAGCCGGAGACGAAGAAGCTTTTCAAGGAATACGTGGCACTGGGGTCGTCGATTGCCGCCGGGTTCATGTCAGGCGGCATCAACGATTCGACACAGCTTCTGGCGTATCCGAATATTCTCGCGGCGCGCGGCGACGCGAAGAAGTTCGACGTCCCGCTCCTCGCCAAGCCGGGCTGTCCCGCGCCGTGGATTGCGCCACTCACGCCGTCGGCTCCGTCGTGCGCGGGCCGTGCGAACGACGTGCTGCCGCCCGACGCCAACAACGTCGCGGTCCCTGGAATTCGTATCGCCGAAGCGCTGGTCGCCCCGGCCAATCCCGCGGACATCTACAACCTCCTGCTCGGCGGCAGCTCTGAAGTGCAAGCGATGCTCGCCGCGAAGCCGACTTTCGTTACGGCGCAATTGGGCGACAACGACGTGTTCGAGGCTGCCCTCGCGGGCACCGTGGGGCCGGTCGTCCCCAATGGCGACAGCCTGGTGACACGATTGGCGAACTTTCAGTCTTCTTACGGTCAGATCGCCGCCGCGATCGCCAGCGTCAACCAACTTCGCGGCGCGGCACTCGTCGGAGTGATCGACCCGATATTCGGCTCGCCGATCCTTCAACCGGGTGCCTACTTCTTTCTCTCGCGCGACGCGGCGGGTCGCTTCCTCGGCAAGCCGGTGAACGTCAATTGTTCGCCCGTCTCGGCGCTCGGCCAACCCAATCCGCTCGCCACGAACATCGTGTCCTTCGAGATTCTGTTGGACGCGAACATATCCGAGATCAACTGCGATCCCGCGGCGCTTCCGCTCGGCGATCCGCGGCGCGGTGCGTATCTCCTCGATGCCGGCGAGCAGCTGCTGATTCATACGCGCGTGGCGCAGTACAACGCGACGGTCGCCCAGCTGGCGACGGCCAATGATTGGGCGTACGTCGATCCGAACGTCATCATCGCCGCCGCGCTTGCGTCGCGCACGAACGGTCGAGCTGACCAACTCCGGAAGTGTCAGGACTTGCCGTTTGCCACGACGGCAGCTGCACTACAGCTCGCGGTGCTCAACACCTGTCCGGTCACCGGTCCGACCGCCGCCCCCAACTTCTTTGGCGCGCTCATCTCGTTCGACGGCGTTCACCCGTCGGCACTCGGCCAACAAGCACTCGCGAACCTGATCGCCGCGGCAATCAACGCGAAGTATGGGACCGCGCTCGCGACGTTCTGAGTGCCGCCGATCGCCGCACGGCGCGAACGAAGTTGCGGCGTGAGTAGTGGCCGAACGACACCGTTGCGGCGAGATCTTCACCGCCGAGCACGCGACGAACGATCGTCGCGTCGTCGTCGCCGGCCTGGATGCGCGACTCCACCTCGGCGAGCGTGGTCGACAACCACTCGATCTTTCGATTGATCGCGTCGATCGCCGGCCTGACCAATCCGCGATGAGCGTCGAATATGCGATCGGGGCCGAGGTCGCGCAGCGTGCGCAGGCTTTCGACGATCATGTAGGGATCTTCCGCCGCGTGCATCGTGCGGGCGCGCACGCCGAGCCACAGGTCGCCGGTGAACGCCGTCCGCGTCGACTCATCCCAGACGATCTGATGGTCGCTCGAGTGGCCTGGGGTGTGGAGGCAGGCCAGATCGTCGAGATTCGCGCGGCGAATCGCGGTGGTGAGCGGTGGCGGAGAGCCCCACACGGTGCGCCGATAGAGCTCGATGCGGGGAAATGCACGCAACGTTGCCTCGGTATCGGAGCGCAAGAGCAAAGGAACATCTGACGCCGCGAGCGCCCCGGCATTTCCGGCATGATCTTCGTGCCAATGCGTGACGACCGCCGCGCGAACGTCGAGCGTTCGAGCGGCACCCAAGAGAAGCGTCCGCGCGTGCGCGAACCCCGTGTCGATCATCACGCCGCGCAGGACGTACGCGCTCACGTCGATTCCGATCGCGCGACCAGCGGCGCTGACCATCCGAAGCCGCGTCACGTCGCCGTAGCGTTCGACTCGAAGCGAAGCCAGCATCCGTTATCGTTTGCCTGGGGTTTGCGCGCCGAGTAACTTCTTAAAGCCTATCGCGCCCGGCCTTCCGGCCGGGCGCTCAAGTTTTGTCCTACGACTATCGCGGTCCGCGTATGATCGAAGCACTCAAGCAAAAGCTGGGGGAAGAGGTCGAGAAGCTCCAATATGAGCTGAACGTCACGCTCCCCAACGAGATCCGAAAGGCGGTCGAGCTTGGCGATCTTCGCGAGAACAGCGAGTACAAGGCCGCGCTCGAGCGGCAGCAGTTCGTGCAGGCTCGGCTTGGACAGCTTCGTCAGCGCCTGAGCAAGCTCTCGTCGATCGATCCGACGCAGATTCCGCGCGACAAGGCCGGGCTAGGCTCCAAGGTCGTCGTCGAGGACCAGAAGACCGGACAGCGCGAGACGTACTACCTCGTGTTCGGCGACGCGCTCGAGTTTCAGGAGGGGCACGTCACGATGGCATCGCCCATCGGGCGCGCGCTGCTTGGACAGGGCGTCGGAGACGTGGCGTTTCTCAGGCTGCCGTCGGTGGTGCGACAGCTGAAAGTCGTGGAGCTCAAGACGCTCCACGACGTCGACGAAGGCGATTTGTAGGGCTCAGCTCGCGATCGCGATCGCCGGCATGTGCGCCGGCAGATTGTATATGCGCGAGGCACGAATCAGCCGCTCGAAGCGCGTATACAACTCGGGATCGAACGTCTTGCCGCTCTCGGCGGCCATCATCATCAGGGCTTCGTCGCGCGTGAATCCGCGGCGGTAGGGGCGATCGGTCGTCAACGCGTCGAAGACGTCGGCCACGCAGACGATGCGGGCACTGAGCGCGATCGCTTCGCCGGCCAGCCGGTCCGGGTAGCCCGAACCGTCCCACCGCTCGTGGTGATGGCGCACCATCGGCAGAATGTCCCACGGGAATTCGATCGATGACAGCAGCTCGGCGCCCGCCGGGGCGTGTTGCTCCATGATCGCGCGCTCTTCAGGCGTCAGGCGGCCCGGCTTGTTCAAGATCTCTGATGGCACCTCGATCTTGCCGACGTCGTGAAGCACCGCGCCGAGACGGAACCAGAACATCGTCATCTCGTCGAAGCCGGTTTCTCGTGCCAAAGCGCACGCGTAGTCCGCCACGCGCTCGCAGTGACCCCGCGTGTAGGGGTCCTTTGATTCGATGTCTCGCGCCCATCGAGCCACGACGACGTAGAAGCGATCTTCGAGACGCGAGACCCGGCGCTGAAGGTCCGCGAGATTGCGCTCGGCTCGCAAGCGCGTGAACAGGCGATGGGACGTCGAAAGCGCCTGCAGCGTCTCGCGGTTTTTCGTCATCCGTTCGAAGAGCTCGGCCTGCTCGGTCGCCGTCTCGGCGGCGAGCAGCAAGTCTTCGCGACGAAGCGCGTTGTCGAACGCTTCCCGCAGATGACCCTCGGCAGCCTCGATGTCCCCACGTGATCTGCAGATCACGCCGAGGTTCTTGAACGTTTCACCGAGAGCGCGTTGATCGCCGGCCTCGCGCGCTTCATGAAGCAGCGACCAGGCCATGGACGCGGCCCGATCGATGTCGCCCTGCGCGATCAGCAGGCTGACCGAGCTGTTGAGGGCGAGCAACCGGTGCGGCACGTCCCCCGCGGCGTCGCAATGGACGACGGCTTCCTCGTACGCGGCGCGAGCATCGTCGTAGGACTCCATTTGCGTGTAGACGAGTCCCATGTTGTTGAGCGTGTGCCCGATCTGCCGGTGCAGCGACTGTGACCGATAGATCGCGAGGCTCGATCGATAGTAATCGAGGGCCGCGGTCAGGTCGCCGCGCACGCTGGCGATCACACCGAGGTTCTGGGCGATCATCGCCTCGAGCTGACTGTCCTCGACGTTGACGGCGAGCGAGAGCGCGCGCGCGTACATCGGCTCGGCGGTATCGAAATCGCCGCGCATGAGATGCGCGTTGCCGATTGCATTCACCGCATGGGCAATGTCTTCGTCGGACTGGTGCGCCTCGGCGATCACGAGGGCGGCCGCCAGGCAGTCGAGCGCGGTCTCCAGTTGGCCTTCGTCGAGATACGTGCGGGCGATCCGGCGAATGATCGACGACGCCGCGGCGCCATGGCGGCGGCGAAGGAGATGCAGAGCCGTCTCATATCGTTGGCGAGCGATCTCCCGTTGGCCGGCCGCATCCGCGCGGCCGGCTTCGTCGATCAGTGTTTCGACGTCGGGAGACAGGTCCAGCTTGGCCATCTCGTCAGGCGACAGAGCTCTTGAGGGGCGAAGGTCGAACCATTTTCTTCGCGATCGTCGGACGGGAGATGCCCAGCAATCGCGCCGCCGCGGCTTGATTGCCGCCGGTGAGCTTCAGCGTGAGCGCAACAGCCTCGGCGACGATGTCGTCGAGCAGCCTGCCGCCCGGCGGAATGCGAATCTCGCCAACGGCGTCCGGCGCGGGGGCGCGCGCGGTTCGACGCTGAATCATCAGATGCTCGCCACGCACGAGCGACGAATCGCCGCTGAGAATGGCCGCGCGCTCGATCACGTTCTTCAGTTCACGAACGTTACCGGGCCATCGGTGCACGCGAAGCGCCGCGTAGGCGTCCGGGGCGAACTCCTTGGCCTGGTGGTTCTCCTTGTTTTCCTGAGCCAGGAAATGCCGTGCGACGATGTCGACGTCCTCGACGCGATCGCGCAGAGGCGGCAGGAAGATCGAGAAGACGTTGAGGCGGTAGTACAGGTCTTCGCGAAATTCACCGCTCGTGACGACCTGCTCGAGGATCGGGCTCGCCGCCGCAACCACGCGGCACTCGATTGAAATCTCGTCATAGCCGCCCAGACGGCGGATCTGACGCGACTCGAGCGCGCGCAGCAGCTTGGGCTGGAGCAGCGGCGGGAGGTGGTGCACTTCGTCGAGAAAGACCGTGCCCGAACCGGCCAGCTCGAGAAGTCCCTGCTTGCGGGCGTGAGCGCCGGTGAAGGCGCCGCGCTCGTGTCCGAACAACTCGGATTCGAGAAGCGCGTCAGGGATCGCCGCGCAATTGATCGCGACAAAGGGTTCGTCGGCGGCGGGACCCGCGTAGTGAATGCCTCGCGCGAAAAGCTCTTTTCCCGTGCCGGTTTCGCCGATCAGGAGAACTGTCGTGCGGCGGGCGCCGGCCACCTGCTGCGCGAGTCGTACTGCCTCGCGAAGAACCGGGCTTTCACCGATGATGTTCTGAAACCCGAACGGCTCCGGAGCAGCTGTCTGCTCGGCAGTGTCGTTGGCCAACCGTACCTCGAGGGCGTAAGTGGAGTCCTACCGCTTACGCAGACGACGAGCCTCCCCTCGAGGTATCGGTCGGCGATTCAACGTTCGTTTATTCGGCCTGCTTTCGGGCGCCCATTTACTGCCGCCCGCTCGCGACGATGTATCCGGAGAAGTGCCAGATCGGGAAGACGGCCGCTCCGGCCGAGACACCGACGCTCAGCACTTCGCTGATCACGTTGTCCTTGGCTGCGTCGGTGAAATACCCGACGAAGAGCGCTCGGATATCGATCAGACCAGCGCCGACTTGCGTGCTGCCAAGTGCCTGCGTTGCGACGAGTGGAACGGGGAACTTCAAGCCATGCGGCTCGAACTCGTAGGCCACGTCGCTGCCGGCGAGCGCCGTTACCGTGATGAGCTGTCTCGATGGCAATGCGAGCGCCGGCACGACGACGCTCAGCCCGGCGGCAGGCAAGTTGATGATGCCGCCCAAGGGCCCGATGTACGCCGACGCACTGACCGGAGACGCAAGCGGCGTAGTGCGCTGGAGCGGCGTGACGGTGGTCGAAACGATCGGCAAACCTTTGAGAAGCTGACGCGGCGACGACGACGCCGCCGATGGCGCAGGCGCGACTGGACTGTCGCTCGTCGAGCAGCTTACGAGTAGCAGAGCCGCGAACATCGGGAGGAGAAGGCGATGGCGCATACGGCGGGTCGTGTCGGGTTGGGGTGAGGTGAGTGGTACGAGAAGCCGCGGGGTCCCGGGGGGAAACAGCCCACGATTTCCGCAGACCACCTTAAGCAGCGAATGTGCCTCGGGCCCAACACGTATAGCGCGAACGAGTTAGCCAAAATCGCCGTCGATTTCGCCCGTGCCGTTGTCAAATATTCTGACTCGCTGTTTTTGCATGTTGTAAAAAAGCTTGACGGCTGCTTGACCGTGCCTGCGCGGCATGCCAACTTCCCCATACCAAGTACGGGGAGACGTATGGCCTCGGGTCCCATGGATCTTCTGCAAGGCACACTCGACGTTCTCGTGTTGCGTGCGCTCCGGCTCGGACCGATGCACGGTTACGCGGTATCGAGGTGGATTCGCGAGCGGACGGACGGCGTACTCGAGATCGAGGACGCTCCACTCTACAAGGCGCTGCACCGTCTCGAGCGGGCCGGCCACGTTGCCGCCGAATGGGGCTTCTCGGAGAACAACCGGCGTGCCCGTTTCTACCGCCTTACCGCCGACGGACGCCGGCAGCTCAAGGATGAAGAGGCCGCGTGGAGGCGCTACGCCGCCGCGGTGTTCAAAGTCCTCGAGCCGGCGTGAGACCGATGAAGCGTTTCTTCCGGCTGCCGTGGAGAACGGGGCAGCAAATCCGCGCCGACGTCGACGATGAGCTGTCGTTTCATCTCGACATGCGCATCGACGCCCTCGTCGCGGCGGGACTCGCGCGCGAGCAGGCGCGCGCACAGGCGATTCGCGAGTTCGGAGACATCGAGGACGCCCGGAAATACATCAGGGCGGTCGACCACGACATCGAAGCCGCGCGGCGGCGGAGCGACTACATGAGTGATTTGCGCAGCGACATCCTTTATGCGTTCCGCAAGCTCCGCGGATCTCCGATGTTCACGTTGACCGCCGTCCTGACGCTTGCACTCGGGATCGGCGCGAACACCGCCATCTTCTCCGTCGTGAACGGGGTGCTTCTCAAGCCCCTTCCATTTCCGCGACAGGACCGGCTCGTCCGCATAGAGTTCCGGCAGCAGGGGCGCGGTGACGCGTCGACGCCTCCGGACCTCGCCGACTTTCGCACGCGCGCTCGCAACTTCGACGGTTTCTCGCACTACGAGGGGTACACCGCGAACCTCGTACGCGAGCATGCCGAACCGGAACGGTTGGTCGGCGCCGAGGTCAGCGCAAATTGGTTCTCGCTTCTCGGAGTTCGTCCGCTGCACGGACGATTCTTCGCGCAAGGCGAGGATGCGCCGTCCGCGCCGCAAGTCGTCATTCTCAGCGAGCCGCTCTGGCGTCGCGACTTCGGCGGCGATCCGGCGATCGTCGGCAAGCAAATCCAGATCAACGCGCAAAGCATGACGGTCGTCGGCGTCGCACCGGCGGGACAGGGCTACCCGATGAACGCCGAGCTCTGGGTGCCGACGCGCTTTTCCGTCCGCGACCTGAGCGACGTGACTCGTGGCGCGCGCTGGCTTGGCCTCCTCGCCCGCGTGAAGGACGAAGTACCGTTCGAAACAGCGGCCGCCGAGGTCGACCGGATCGAGAAGCAGATGGAAGGCTTGTTACTCGAACAGTTCAAGCAAAGACGAGCCCGAGCCGTTCGACTCCAGAGCGCGATCATTGGTGATCTCCAGCGTCCGCTCTACGTGATCATGGCGGCGGTTGCCGTTGTGCTACTGATCGCGTGTGCGAATGTCGCGAATCTCATGCTGGTGCGCGCCACGGGGCGTGAGGGCGAGATGGCGATTCGTACCGCGCTCGGCGCCGGCCGCTCTCGACTCGTGCGACAGATGATCACCGAGAGCATGATCCTCTCCCTCGTCGGAGCGGTCGCCGGTGTCTTGTTCGCCAAATGGGGAATGCGCGTGCTCATCGCCATGGCCCCGGCCGACCTGCCTCGCGTGAAAGCGGTGGCGATCGACGGCACCGCGCTCCTCGTTACCGGAGGCGCGGCCTTGATCATCGGTCTGCTGTTCGGCGTTCTGCCCGCGGTGCAGACCAGCCCTGGCCAGCTCGCCGAAGCACTCCGCGCCGGCGCGCGCGGAACGCGGACGCGCCGTCACGCCAACCGTACGAAGCGCCTCATCGTCACCGCCGAGGTGGCCCTCGCCGTCACGCTGCTCACCGGCGCGGGACTGCTCATTCGGAGCTTCCGCGAGCTCATGGCGGTGGATCCAGGGTTCAAGCCCGATCACATCATGACGATGCGCGTCCTGCTCCCGGAGAAGACGTACGACACGCTGCCCAAGATCGCGAGCTTCGCGCGGCAGCTCGAAGCCCGCGCCGCGGCGCTGCCGGGCGTGCGGTCGGCGGCGCTCGGTAGCGC
>Ga0157372_10004465_pt1 | contig 14928 bp, 9 predicted proteins | sample C55metaG_FD_115307 | JGI IMG/M metagenome (GOLD analysis project Ga0157372, IMG submission 115307) | Corn rhizosphere microbial communities from Kellogg Biological Station, Michigan, USA - C5-5 metaG | ecosystem: Host-associated > Plants > Roots > Rhizosphere > Soil | place: USA: Michigan... | reverse complement strand
CAAAATCATTCCAGCAACATCTATTAGTATTGACAATGTTAATTTAGGCCATCCTTCTTCAAATTCATCCAATTGGATAGCTTCCTGTTCTTCTGGACCTTTTTTTGGGTATACTCCAATATCTTTTAGAATAAGTTTCGCAGCGTCGTAAGCCTTAAAAAACCTACCAAATTGGGCTTCGTTGAGTCCAAGGATATCAGCCGCTGCATAAGGCGATAAACTAGAAAAGTCTAGAGTAAATGTCCTCACGGGAGTTCTACCTTTTGCACGGGTTTCCCGCCCCACCATGTGGAACACTTCCATGTTAGTGATACCTTTTGCATCTATACCTCTTTTTTCTAATAACCTGAGCATATTAGCGTCAGTGGTGGATTGATCGACATGTGTATATTCCCCTTCAGTGTCTATAACAATTGTCGCAATATTATGCTGTTGAAACTGGGACATGAGTCCAGAGATAGTGGTGGATTTACCACCGCCGGTAGTGCCTAGTATACCAATGTGGCGGGGAATTACCGTTTTTTTATCCGATGGAATTTTAACCTCAATATCATCGTGCCCTATTGCCATACCTAAAGTAATGCCTGGGTCGGGATTTACTTTCAAAGCTTTTGCGGTTTCTTCTTGACTAAGTACAAAAACGGGGCTATTAGGTAGCGGTCGGAAACGCGGCGGCATCATTATCTCGCCGGACATTTCGCCAAGTAGTTCAACTTGGACCTTTCCATGAAAATTAGGCATAAATATCGCACCATGAATAGTTGTCGTGATCATCATATGCGCATCGGCACGAATACCATCCGGTTCATGGAACGGCCCAGCGACCACGATGCCGCGATAAGTCCGACCGTCACCGCCGTTTGCTTCTTCACGACTGCGAATTTCTACGAGGGAATGCGCCCCGATATTCCGAATATTCTTTTTAGGTAACAATACCGTGATCAGGTTGTCTTGGCTGCCGGGCGTGTCAAACATGGTCATCCCGTCGGCACCTTTACAATTGGCGTCTTCGTCCCAATGTCCACCGTTCAGCTCTATTTCTTCGTTAATAGTATCCACTACAGATTTCTCTTCCATAAAATCAGTTTTTTAAATTTGTTAATACTTCGGCTTTGGTATAAGCCTGTTCGATAGAGGCAATAAAATCGCCTTTTCCAAAAGCCGTATTGCATAAACTATCGGCCAAATCCAGCAACATGGGTGACCCCAGATGCATTTGCAGCGCGCTGTCTGCCATGGCGATATGCGCGGCCGTATGAACATGATCCACGTGACAATAAAATATCCGGGGTGCAGCTTGCCTAGACACCCGGTAAAGCCCGACAGCTATCTGCGGGCCGACCTCGGATGCGAATTTTTGATACGATTCACGGAACTGGCTACGGGTACCGCCAACCTCGACCATGTGCGTTAGACGTTCTTCCAGCGTGTCGATAATCAAATATTCATAAGGTTTAAGCGCGTTGCCAAACGTCCACAGTTCCTGGCTTCGCTCGCTGCCTTGCACATAAATGAATTTTTTATGCTTGGTAATCATTTTCCGCATCAAGGTGATCGACTTTTCTTTCATTTCAGGCTTACTTGCCCAAAAACCGGTCATCAATTCAAAAGGTGCAGGCGAACCTCCGCCTAATAACCAATTTGAGGCCGAGCGCTCCAGTAAAATAGCACGTTCGGCGTAAGTGCGGATACCACGGACCGCTAAATTGCTGAGTTGGGTCCGACTGGTATCCGGGCTATCGTTTCGTCTCCGCCGCTCTAATAAGTCAACCGCTTCCTTGATCGGGTCATCCCCTTTAAACCGGAGGTCCCGGCGAAATAATCGGTGTGAATAACTACCGTGCTGTCCTTGATAATTCACCAAGCATACCCCGATTTGTGTAATCGATATAGGTAAAGAATCGTAAACAGCACTCACACTACCACAAGCGGTAACAGCGCCGTTAAATAAAAAACCGGAGTGAATTTTTTCGATCATCGCCTCGTTTTCGATCCGGTGCAAACCGGCATGTGGTACGTGCGCCAATTCTTTGATCTTAGGAAAAATCGTTTCACGAAATGTTTCCTGTGTCTTTAACTCATCTTGTCTTGCCTGAATCAGCTCTTTTTCGATCAATGGATAAAGATGAGCCAGGTTTTCACCTATGCGCCAGGTATCGATATCGATCGCGTCGGTAAAATCTTCCCCGTACGCTCGTTTAAAATCGTCTACCGATGCGTTTAGGGTTATATTCTGTTCGGCGGAGCCGGTATCTGATATTTCTTCTTTATCTTCCATATCTCTCGGTTTAGGTACTATTCCGGGTTTATCTTAAAAGTTCGACATCAATATCCAAGTTTATTCATAATCGAAGGTCCGCCGGTTGCCCTGTATGCTAAAACTTTAGCATAATCGAGCGCTATTTTAGCGGGTAATCTATAGTGTTGTACCAGGAGCTCATTACAAGCGTTACAGAATTCAGCGTATGAAAACTTCCTTTTGCCTTTTAAAGTTTCCGCTTTTACCCGGCTGGCCGGTGCGAGCAACTCCAAGGCCAGTGTATCCGCGTTATTTTCAGCATGATAAATCTGTAGGTTTTCAAATGATCCGTCGCCTTCCTTTTCCAACAAGTGCGTAAATGGCTTGACTGCCACACGCTTAATAATGCCCTCCACCATTTCAGTAGCGGAGGGTTCTCTGAGGCCGTCGAGTGCTTCTTCAACTCCGCTGCCCAATTTCTTGATAATTTTGTCCCGGGGTATTTTGTAATCCAGTAAGAAATGACTGATCTCGTGGGCGATAGTGTAGCGACGTTCTTGTTCGTCGTCCGTTCCGTCAATAAACATAAAGCCAACTCCACGGCTAAAAACAACAAACCCATGTAGACAGCGATTCTGTACATGGGTTTGAATATTGATATTCCGGGCAGAAAACCAGCGATCTATTTTCGCGGTGCTTAATTCCGATAATTGCACTATGTCTATCGGGAACAGTAAACTAACAGCACCGGCGATATCAAACGGAGGCTCATTGTTTAATCCAGTTGCTGACCAAAACTCCCTGGCCACTGATACCGCGTAGTTGTTGACCATTCCCATGACTTCATTTGTCTTTATCTTTATCCCTCGCTGCCAGCAGTAAAGAATGAGTATTCGCTCCACTAAGCCTTACAATTGAAACTGCTCGTTTGAGAACTTGGTTCAATAGCAAGGACGATATACCGATATACTCTGAAATTTTATTCAATTCACTTAAGTAGTTCGAAGCACTAACATCCGGCGCTAAGCAAAGTCCAAGGCGGTAATAAGCGTCCAACTCGCAGTTAAGTATAGCAGTTACGCCGTTCGCATCTGTATTTTCAGCCTCCTGGTATTTCGTTATAAAAAAAGCAAGAAAAGCGCTGTCACAAGCAGCATTCTCAAAAGCTGTTTCCAATAGTCTCAGTTTGCTGCTCATTTTAAAAGTTGTTTAATTTTTCCTTCCACGTCTTTTCTTTCCAATACTCTTTTGATCCTGTCTTTCGCCCGTTTCACATGTTCCATTTGTTCCGCTTTCGTCAATTCATTGATTTGCATTACGGCGGCATAAGCACTGGTCTCACGCTCACCAGCTATGATCATAGCCGCCATAATACGATCCTCAGCGGATTCAAAATGAACGGCTAATTCCGAATCCAATAAACCGATCGTTTCTTTTGCAATCATCTGGCTTTCGGGCTCTACTTGTTCTTTCACAATGCTATTCCAGAATTTCTCTTCAAGTTCGACATCATCGGGAAGATTTTTCTTTTTGCCTTGTCGGGCTTCCTTTTCGAGGATGTTTTTTAGGTCACGTTCCGCTGCGATCTCAAGAAAACGCTGAAGCGTATTCTTTTCAGGATCAAAAGTACCAGGGTTACGATGATAACCAAAAAATGCTTGGTTTACCGCGTCGTATAATTGTGCATCATCTTGCCTCGCGACACCGGGATAGCGAGTGCCGAGTAGGCTGACAATTCGATCTCCGTATTCGTCATAAAGCTTGGTCAACGCCAAACTATCACCACTGGAAACCAAAAAATGGATTTCTATTTCAGCCTTACTCGCCTTCATGTGCTATATTTTTTTGAAGGTCATCACTGCTTCCGTACGCATACGGGCGTTAAAATTCGAGACGGTTGAATCTTTCGGCGGTGGCAAATAACGCTTATTGGGTGGAATCTCCCTTTCACGGGTGTGGATGAGTTTTAATCCGCAAAGCTCTGCGGCTTGTTCTGTGATGAGCGTATTTTCGATATAAACACCCTGTAAACTGGAATTGCCAACCACGAAGGTGGCATTTCGATTTTTTTTCAGTACCCTGGAAGATTCCCGCATAATGTTTTCCATATCCAACGCGTACCGGTAGATCATATTGATCTTACGCTGGGGAAGTGTATAAAGGCCATTAATGTTGCGGGTGATTTGTTTGGCCTGTAAAATTTTATCAAAATTATCCGGCGCTTTCTCTGCGCCAACACTACTTCCCCTGATCGTTTTAAGTTCTCCAATCTTATAACCAAGCCAAACCAGCGATAATTTATGACCACGCATATAATCCAGCGCATTTAGGTAGGGCGGCGAGGTAATAATTGAATCGATCGAATTGCTCTTAACCCGGGATAAATGGCGCGCATCACCTCGATCTACTTGTACTTTACCAAATAATTTTTCCGGTATAATGGATCGCGCCAATTTATTACAAGCAAGCCTGAAACCATCGAAGACATCAAAATCATTCACCTCGCGTACTTTGTGAGGCCTGCTGTGCGAAACGTCTGCAGCAAGTGAAGCGCCAGAAGTCTTGGTAATGATTAACCGGCTAAGTGCAATCCTGAAAAGATCCGTAAAATCGGCTACTTGAAAATGAATTACGTAGCTTAATTTACGCAAATCGGCTATCTGTTCAGCACCAAACCAAAACCTTATAAAATCCGAGGTTTCCTGATCATCATCTATCCAAGGCAGGAGTATATTGTCTGGGGTGAGTTGTGATGCTGTATCGATCAAAGCTTTGGTTTGGATTAAAAAAGCCTCGGGGTCCATCTTAGAAGTCCAGGCTTTGGCCATCAAGACAGCCAAGGGATCAACATCAAATCCAAGTCCCTCGAAACCAAGCTCAGAAATCGTCCGAAGTACGGTTCCTGACCCCGACATCGGATCAAGCACCAACGATTTAGGACGTAGCCCATCCAGCACCTCGAACGCGATTTCAGGAGCCATTCGAGCGGCAAAAGGATGAACAGGCTTTATTTTCATTTTTAAGGTTTTAGGTTAGTCAGACAAACTGAATAACAGACAAATATATCATAATATTATATAACAGAAGGATTTAACCACTCGAATCTATCTATTTAGCATGTTGTTTTCTCACGCAAGTTATTTCTGGCGAGCTTTGCAAAGTAATTCAGATGATTGCTGGTGGCCTTAATATTTCCCGTGAAAAATTCCACTATTGGTGTTTCGGAAGACGTTATACCGAAAACAATTGTAATGGAGTATGCGGTTGAGTTTTTTAAATAGCGACTAAAATAAATAGAATCAGTATTTTTCAGATTTTTTGCTTTATATTAAGGCTTTATGTTAAAAATCTGTTTTATAATTGCCAAAATCGTAGAAAGGTGTTCAATCCTATGCTCCTTATCCCCGCAAGTAAATTCATAAAAATGCCATTATTATATTAATAATGGCATTTTTTATTTGATATTTATATTTGGTAGCGATTTATTAGGGTTTTAGTTTTGAATGCATACCAAACTCGCTCAATGAGCTATCAATATGTATATCAATTGTGGTTAGATGTATCCCGATAACTTTCCTCGCTTGTAGCTAACAGTATCATATCTCACAAACTTGGCTATTCTTAATATAGGAAACCATCGTATTAGAGTTTTACAACAATTGTTGAATTAATGCCAAGCTCTGGCGGGGGCACCTTATCCGGGCTCTCCGGGATCCATCCTAGGTTTATTTCAGGTCAAAAAACTACCCACCCGGTTAACAAAAAGTGTTTTAAAAGGCGGGATTGCCCCGCCCGTATTCCGAGGGATAAGCTATATCGCACTGTTGCGTGAGCATGAAGATCACGGATTGGAATATATCGATTAATTGTCCTGTAATACGAGTGAGTTGATATTTAATTCGATATACTGATAGGTTCGAAGAAAATCATCGATCTGTTGCAGACCAAGTTTCTTTAATCTATTCAATGCTCATTCCCATTCCTTATGCGCCTTGCATATTTCTATAAGCCAGATAACTTCATATTTCGAACATTTAAGGTAGTTTAAACGACATATGTAGCTGCTTCATAAAAACTGAAAGTCTAAATTTGTTTGCCAGTATTTCATTAACTAATCACGGCCTTTATACTAAATATATCCATATATTATGACCAGAACACTGTTCAAGGTTTTGTTATTATTCTTAGCGGTTCATGAGTTTATGTCCGAGGGCAAAGCGCAAAATCCTATCATACAGACTAAATATACTGCTGATCCGGCGCCTCTCGTATACAATGACACTGTTTTTCTTTATACCAGCCATGATGAAGACGATGCGTTTGGATTCAAGATGCGAAACTGGTTATTATATACTTCAACTGATATGGTGAACTGGAGGGACCGGGGAATTGTTGCATCGTTAAAGGATTTTAAATGGGTTACCACTGATAATGGAGCCTGGGCGCCACAGGTTATTAGAAGAAACGACAAATTTTACATGTACTGCCCTATGCCTGGTTTTGGTATCGGGGTGTTAGTTGCCGATAGCCCCTACGGGCCATTTGAAGATCCTTTGGGCAAGCCGTTAATCAAGAACAGTAGTGACGACATCGACCCTACCGTATTTATCGACGATGACGGCCAGGCTTATTTATACTGGGGAAACCCAAACTTATATTATGTAAAGTTAAATACAGACATGATTTCTTACTCCGGGCCAATTGTTAAAGATTTAAGTATTGCCAAAGTTAAAGGGCAACCAGACCCTTTTCATTATCAGGAAGGGCCTTGGGCATGGAAACGCGAAGGTCATTATTACCTTGCTTATGCTTCTACCTGCTGCCCCGAAGGTATTGGATATGCAATGAGCAAATCGCCTACAGGACCATGGGAATATAAAGGGATGATTATGGATGGGGATAAACGGTCAAACGGAAATCATCCGGGCATAATCGATTTCAAAGGCGGGTCGTACCTGTTTGGATTTGATTACGCCATTTTGAAGCAAACAATGTCCAAGCATTATGAGCGGCGATCTGTATGTGTTGAAAAGTTAAACTATAATTCGGATGGAACAATTCAAAAGTTGCCTTTTTGGTCTAAAAATGTTTCGCAACTTGGTACACTTGATCCATTTACCCGTACCGAGGCGGAGACGATGGCCTACAGCGAGGGCCTGAAAACCGAACTTCAAACTGGGTGGGAGCGAAATGTTTCGTGGAACAAAGGGAAGAAAATTGCGGACAGGATCGTTTTGACAAGCATCAATAATGGTGATTTTACGAAGGTGCAGGGTATTGATTTCTCCAAAAAAGCTTCCACTATTGAGGTAAGCGTAGCCTCGCTGCATGGTGGGAGTATGGAATTTCACACAGACAGGATCGATGGGCCATTATTAGCTATAGTGGAAGTTACCGGCAAAGGAGAGGGCGATGTCTGGAAAACGCTGACTGCTCCGGTTAAAAACATAAAGGGAGTTCATGATGTATACATTGTCTTCAAAGGGCAGCAAGATCTGTTCTATTTTGACTGGTGGAAGTTAAATGCCAGATAACCATAAATCCCTTATCCATATTTTTATCTCGATATGTTCAACTCAATAAATACCCGTATAACGCAAGCTGTAAAAACAGCTTTTTTTCTGATACTTCTCTTCCGCTTTAATCCTGAAGCTCTTGCACAGCAACCGGCTCAAACAGTATGGTTAGATCAATTAGATTTAAGTTCTGCAACCCAGGGTTACGGGGCGCCAAGACCCAATAAATCAGTTGATGGGAGATCCCTGACTATAGCCGGAATAACTTACGAACGTGGTTTTGGTACTCATGCCACAAGTTTGCTTACCATCTTGACGGAGGGTAAAGCGAAATCATTTACGGCGAAGGTCGGTATCGATGACGAAGTCAAAGGACAAAAACCGGCAGTAGAATTTGTCGTCAATGGAGACGGTAAGGAACTATGGTCCAGTGGAATAATGTATTCAGGTGATTCTGCAAAATTGTGTGCCGTTCAACTCAACGGCATTAAAAAAGTGGAGTTGGTTGTAACGGATGGCGGTAACGGGGAATATTACGACCACGCCGATTGGGTAGATGCCAGTTTTGAAACTATTGGCGTAAGCAGCCTTAAAACTTATAACCCCATAAGCAGTGTACCATACATTTTAACACCTGAACCGGCGGCATTGCCAAAACTTACCGGGGCAAAAGTTTTTGGCGTGCGTCCCGGGTCACCATTTTTACATTTGGTAACCGCTACCGGAGACAGGCCAATGAAGTTCTCGGCCTCCCATTTGCCAACTGGATTAAAAATTGACGCAAACACCGGGATGATCACAGGCATGCTTACCCGGCCTGGTACATATTTGACCATCGTCAAAGCAAAAAATTCGAAAGGGATCGCTGAACGGAATTTTAAGATAGTATGTGGCGATAGAATTGCGTTAACGCCGCCTATGGGTTGGAACAGTTGGAACTGCTTTGCCCAGGAAGTGTCGGCAGATAAAATAAAAAGGGCGGCCAATGCTATGGTTAAAACAGGATTGATCAACCATGGCTGGACTTATATCAATATTGATGACTTTTGGGAAAATAACCGGAGTTCAAAGGATTCTTCATTGCGCGGAAAGTTACGGGACGAAGCCGGGAATATCGTGCCGAACTCCCGCTTCGCCGATATGAAAAGCCTTGCCAATTACGTACACGGGCTGGGCTTAAAGATCGGGCTTTATTCGAGCCCCGGCCCATGGACTTGCGGAGGCTGTACAGGCAGCTACAATTACGAAAAACAAGATGCAGCCAGTTATGCCAACTGGGGTTTTGATTATTTAAAATACGACTGGTGCAGTTATGGTAACGTGATCGACGGACTCCCTGGTAATGACCCTTATCGGATATCTTCCCTGTCATATAAAGGGGGCGATCGGTTAAGCACAGCCATTAAACCTTTCAAATTAATGGGAGACTATCTTCGTCAGCAATCGCGCGATATCGTTTTCAGTGTATGCCAGTATGGTATGTCTGACGTATGGAAATGGGGAGATTCTGTTGAAGGTAATTGCTGGCGAACTTCCAATGATATTACCGACACCTGGACAAGTGTTAAAAATATCGCCCTGGCGCAAGATAGATCGGCGCCCTATGCCAAGCCGGGCAATTGGAACGATCCGGATATGCTGGTGGTTGGCCAGGTGGGCTGGGGCACCCCGCATCCTAGCAAACTAAAACCTGATGAACAATATCTGCATATCAGTCTTTGGAGCCTCTTTGCTGCGCCAATGCTAATTGGCTGCGATATGGACAAATTAGATGCCTTTACGTTAAACCTGCTGACCAACGATGAAGTGATAGAAATAAATCAGGATCCGCTGGGTAAGCAGGGTACATGTTTACAAGTTATTGGAGACCTGCGGGTTTATGTTAAAGACCTGGAAGACGGCAGTAAGGCAGTGGGATTTTGCAACTTTGGTTTAGACCGGGTTGAACTCTCTTATCAGGATTTTAAAAAACTTGGCCTTGAAGGGCGATTTGCCGTTAGGGATGTCTGGCGTCAAAAAACGGTTAAAAGTATCGAAACCTCAAACGTAAAGTTAGCCATTAAGGTGCCCGCTCACGGCGTATTGCTTTATAAGTTTTCACCTGTAACGAATTAATCATCTACCTATGAATTTCAGATCGCTAAAAAAAACAATCGTTAACATAAGTTTCTTTTTTTTACTACTGGGAGCGGCAGTTAGCTTACATGCTCAGAATCCAGTTATTCAAACGAGTTATACAGCTGATCCTGCACCCATGATTTATAATGGTACAGTGTATTTATACACCAGCCATGATGAAGATACCACTGTTCGCAACTTCTTCACCATGAATGATTGGCGCTGTTACTCCTCAAACGACATGGTAAACTGGACTGATCATGGAGCTGTATTATCATACCAAACGTTTAGCTGGGCCAGGGGCGATGCCTGGGCCGGCCAATGTGTTTATCGTAATGGTAAGTTCTATTTTTATTTGCCTGTAAATCAAAAGAACGGTGGAAATGCCATTGGGGTAGCCGTTTCGGATAGCCCGACAGGGCCTTTTAAGGATGCGTTGGGAAAACCATTACTTGTTGGATATGGTTATATTGATCCAACAGTTTTCATTGATAACGATGGTCAAGCCTATTTGTATTGGGGAAATCCGAATCTATGGCATGTAAAGTTGAATGTAGACATGATCTCTTACGACCCGAAAATGGGGATTGTAAAGGAAGATCTGAACGATAAGAATTTCGGTTACCGCGAAAAAAAAATCAATAACCGAACCGCTGATTATGAAGAAGGGCCCTGGCTCTTTAAGCGGAAATCAAAATACTATATGCTGTATCCGGCAGGAGGTGTACCTGAGCACCTGGCTTATTCCACCAGCGATAGCCCGCTTGGACCATGGGTGTATCGGGATACGATTATGCACGTAATTAAGAATGCCGGTGCCTTCACCAATCACCCCGGTTATATTGAATTTAAAGGTCAACCTTACTTATTTTACCATAACGCAGCGTTACCTGGTGGTACTGGTTTTAAACGCTCTGTTTGTATAGAGCCTTTCCAATTCAATGCAGATGGTTCTATTCCATTAATCAAACCAACTAAAGCCGGTGTTATTAAAAGTGCAATGCCTTTAAACCCTTATAAAAAGGTAGAAGCGGAGACCATTGCCTGGTCGGAAGGATTAAAAACAGCTCAGAATCCCGAGGCCGGTGTTTATGTAACTAAAATTAACAACCGAGATTACATCAAAGTGAGAGACGTCGATTTCGGCAAAGGGGCATCAGCTTTTGAAGCTCGCGTTGCTTCTGCTTCAAATGGCGGAAAAATCGAGATTCATATCGATGCCCTTACAGGGCCGAAGATCGGTACTTTGAAAGTAGAACCCACAGGTGGCGACACCGATTGGAAAGTTCAAACATGCAAGGTAACCGGAGTAAAAGGTTTGCATGACCTATATTTTGTTTTTGAAGGCAGCAACGGCGATCTTTTTAATTTTGACTGGTGGAAATTTAACGCTAAACGATAAGCTGAAATTCAACCAATATAAACTGTGCCTTCGGCTAAATCTTTTTTTCTTCAATATTATATAAATGTCAGAAAGACAATTTATATTAGAGCCCTAACCAATTATGATGAAAAAGCCTGTAATTTTTTTCCTGATTATATCTTGCGCTTGTTTGAAAGCAGTAGCGCAGCAGCAAAGCTTCCCACTTACTGAAGTTCGTTTATTGGAGAGCCCTTTCCTTAAGGCTCAGCAAACTGACCTGAACTATATGCTCAAGCTCGACCCCGACCGTTTATTGGCTCCTTTTTTGCGTGAAGCAGGCCTGTCAGCAAAAGCTCAAAGTTATGGCAATTGGGAGAATAGCGGTCTTGATGGACACACCGCCGGACATTATCTCACTGCTTTGGCGCAGATGTACGCGTCTACCAGCGATCCGAAATGCAGACAACGACTGGATTATATGGTCAGCGAGTTAAAACGTTGCCAGGATACACGGAGTGATGGCTATGTTGGTGGCATACCTGGCGGACCGGAAATGTGGGCTCAGCTCAGGACGGGCAATATGACGCTGTTCCAAAAAAAATGGGTGCCCTGGTATAACATGCATAAATTGTATGCGGGCCTGCGTGACGCCTATCTGATCGGGGGTAATATGCAGGCCAAAACGGTGCTGATTAAGTTGAGCGATTGGGCATTGAACGAGGTTGCCGCGCTGAACGAGCAGCAAATGCAGAGGATGCTAGGTACCGAATTTGGCGGCATGAACGAAGTTTTCGCAGACGTCGCTTCCATCACAGGCGATAATAAATACCTTGAGCTTGCCAAAAAATTTACGCATCAGGCGCTGTTACAACCCTTGGAGGCTGGACAGGACAGGCTGAACAATCTGCACGCCAACACACAAATCCCTAAGGTTATCGGATTTGAGCGTATCGCGCAGCTTGATCAGGATTCCAGTTTTGACCGCGCCGCACGTTTCTTCTGGGGAACCGTGGTAAAAAACCGTTCGATATCCATCGGCGGGAACAGTGTAAGAGAGCATTTCAACCCGGCCAATGACTTCTCAGGAATGCTGGAATCCGAGCAGGGCCCGGAGACCTGCAATAGCTATAATATGCTTAAGCTTACCAAAATGCTATATCTGGCGCACCCCGATAGCAAATATATGGACTACTATGAACGAACGTTGTTTAACCATATCCTGTCCTCTCAGCATACAGGCGACCAGGGCGGCTTTGTGTATTTCACACCGATACGCCCGCAACATTATCGCGTTTACTCACAGCCAGACGAAGGCTTTTGGTGCTGCGTTGGAACCGGAATGGAAAATCACGGCAAATATGGAGATATGATCTATAGCAAAGATGGTAACAGTTTGTACGTGAATTTATTTATTCCCTCGGTATTGAGTTGGCGTGAAAGAGGGCTAACCGTTACGCAGCGGGGCGGGTTCCCGTTTGAGGAACATTCGGAGGTACAGTTACAATTAAACAACCCCGAGACCTTTACTATCTACATCAGGCAGCCCGAATGGGTAAAAACCGGGCAATTCGGCGTCAAGGTGAACGGAAAACCAGTCAACGGAGTTAAGAGTTCCACAGGATATATTGCCATTTCGCGTAAGTGGCAAAGCGGTGATAAACTGACTGTGGCTCTTCCGATGAGCGACAGGTTAGAGCGTTTGCCGGACCACTCGGCATGGGTATCGGTCATACATGGCCCGATCGTACTGGCTGCCGAAACAGATTCCGCAAATCTTAAAGGATTGATGGCTGACGGTAGCCGGATGGGTCATGTTGCTTCAGGTAAATTATATCCTATGGATGAGGCGCCCCTATTGGTTGATAACGGCGGTTCTCTTTCCAGCCAGTTGCAACCGGTGGCTAATAAGCCATTAACTTTTCATCTGGCCGGCATGATCTATCAGTCCAATTATAAAAACCTGGAATTAAAACCCTTTTTTGAGGTTGAGGACGCTCGGTACATGCTGTATTGGCCAATTGCCAAAGCCGGGGAAGAAGTTGTACGGGAAAAAGAAATCGCTGACAATGATCGACGTGTAATGTCACTTGCCCAACTCACCGCCGATGCGGCTTCACCTGGCGAGCAACAGCCAGAATCAGACCATTTTATGGTAAACGACAACTCCATTACCGGTTTGTTCAAAGATCGCCACTGGCGGAAGGCTACCGGTTATTTCAGTTATAAAATGAAAATGACCAGCGCAGTGAAAACTTTACAAGTTACGTATTATGGGGCCAATAAGGACCGGGATTTTGATATTTATGCCAACGATCAAAGATTGGCTCATGTCGTTCTTGACGGCAGTAAAGGTGATCGTTTCTTTACTCAGGACTATGTAATTCCTGATAGTTTAAAGACCCTGAATAACGTCGTTATAAAATTTGCAGCCACATCTGGCTCTGCCACAGCCGATGTTTTTGATGTAAGATTGATGAAATAGACCGTTGATCGACAATGCGGATTGTGGTTGCATCTGTGGTTTAGGGACAATGAGTGGTATGTCAATATCAATGGTCAGGCCATTCGCTTTAAAGCTTCACTCTGAAGAACGATAACTAAAAGAAGGGCAAACGCAAATTTTTGTCGCTTGCCCTTCTTTAACGTGAATTTTCCGGAGTATGTAGAACCAATTGTTTTTTTATATCTTACCTCAATTAAACTTTAAATTCTTTATTGCTAAACCATCTTTCGCACCGATCATCTTTATATACAGATCATGCTGCCCGGAAACAAAAGGTATTTTGGCGGAGAAATCGCTCCATTTATTTAAGTCGCCTGTTGGAGTAATCTTAATCGACTTTAAAATTTTGCCCTTGCCTGATAGGTCATCTATCCATATTTCTATGGTGCTTTCTTTTTTGGCGGCAGCCGTTAAAGAAATATTTTTGGCCTTTTTCTCGGCAAGTCCAATTTCCACGCCACCCAGCATTATCCAACCGCCAGTGTCTGAGTCAACAACTGCTCCACTGGCCGATAATTTTACACCGTAGTAATTGTTAGCACCTTCAACAGGCAAGCTGGAGAAACCATCTTTATAAACAAAGAGGTCGAAATCAGCTTGCTTACCCTGGGCGAATAAACCAACGCTTGTTCCCACCCACGCGTTAAAATTAGGCTGCGCTTTGTCAAGGTCAGTAGCATCAATGCTATCGCCGACCTTAATCCATGTATATCCGTCTGAACTGTAATAACCCGTTAGCTTATGCCCGTACCGCTCAAGCTTTAACCAAACCGTTTTACCCAGCGTGTTTTTTGTTGTAAAGGATTGCTTTCCCATTACAAAGCCTATCTGCCGGCCATGATCATTGCCGCAAAACAGCTTTACGCTTTTCGTTTCATTTCCAGAGGTGAGATAGATACCTGCCTGCTGCCCCTGCTCATTTGCATCAAAATCTACTTTCGTTACCAATGCATAGCTATGGCCGCCTTCTTTTTGCAAAATATGAACCTGTTCCGTTAGGGGTTTCAACCTAAGCCAGCCAGGGCGATCTGTCACCGAATACTGCGAGGCACTCTGTTTATTTAAAAAATGCCATGCAAGGTTTAACGTGTCCGCCGAAAAATAGTCAGACATGGGCAAACACCAACGCAGGCCCACAGTAGGAAGCGAAGGTCTCGGCAGCGGCTGGTCTGATGGGTAAGAGACATAT
>Ga0157372_10004459_pt1 | contig 14933 bp, 12 predicted proteins | sample C55metaG_FD_115307 | JGI IMG/M metagenome (GOLD analysis project Ga0157372, IMG submission 115307) | Corn rhizosphere microbial communities from Kellogg Biological Station, Michigan, USA - C5-5 metaG | ecosystem: Host-associated > Plants > Roots > Rhizosphere > Soil | place: USA: Michigan... | reverse complement strand
GTCGGGGATGTCGGCGTCGTTGAGCGGCGCCTTGAAGACGGTCTTCATGCGCTTGGTCATCGCATCCCAGTACGGCCGGCCGGCGTTCGGCGGCTGCATCGTCATGTACTCGGCCGAATGGCAGGCGACGCAGTTGGCCTGCGCCTTGGCGTAGCCGGGCATCGAGCTCGGGACGAGTTCCGCGCCGTCGGGCGGCAGCACGATCGTCTTCGGCGCGGCGCCGACGGCGGCGACGCCGCACGCGAGCACGGCCGCGAGAACGGAGAGACGGAAGGGGTTCGGCATGGCAGTGACTCCGGAGCGGCGTTTCAGGCTGCAGTGACCTTGACGGTCTCGATGACGTTGCGCATGTAGCCCGCGGGCTGCCAGACGGCGGTCGTCGGTTGCCCCTCGCCGCCTCGGCTCCACGCGCACGACTGAATGTCGTACGTGCGCCCGGCCACGGGGGTGAAGCCGAACGTGAACTCGCGGAACGAATAGCGGCTGAGCTCGGGGCCGAGCGTGGCCTGCAGCCAGGTGGTGCCACCGTCGGTCGACACGCCGACCTCGCGGATGCCCTTGCCGCCGTCGAACGCGATGCCACGAATCAGCGTCGGCCGCCCGGCGGGAATGCGCTGGCCGTTGCTGAGCGACGTCACGAACGAGCGCACAGTGAAGCGCGTGATCGGGCGCGTCTTCGCCGGTGGCGTGCCGGGAGCGACGCAGGCGCATTCGTTGTCGGGGACGCGGTACCCCGGTGCCATCCAGAAGCCCTCGAACGTGTGGTCGATGATCTCGATGTTCGAGAGGTGCTTGACCCAGTACGTGCCGTAGCGGCCCGGGACGACGAGCTTCACGGGATAGCCGTTCAGCATCGGGATGTCCGCCCCGTTCATCTGATAGGCGACGAGGATGTCCGGGTCCATCGCATCGGCGACGTCGAGCGCCTTGACGAAGTCGCCGCCGCCGAAGACCGCCCTGTCGAGGCCGTCGAAGCTGACCTGGCGCGCCGAGTTCTTCGGCTCGGCGCGCGCGAGGACGTCCTTCAGCGGCACGCCGGTCCAGCGCGCGTTGCCCATCGCGCCGTTGCCGCTCTGGCCGCCGGTGACGCGCGGATTGAAGAACGCGCGGCTGTTGCCCGAGCACTGGTTGACGGCGACGATCTCGACCGGCCTGAACTGCGACTTCAGCTCCGCGAGCGAGAGCTGGAAGGGTTTGCCCGCGGCGTTGCCGCCGACCTTGATGACGTACGTGTCGGGATCGATCGAGGTCGGGATCGCCGCGTTGTGGTAGCGGACGAAGAAGGCGTCGTTCGGCGTGATGACGCCGTCGTTGTAGACGTCGAACGGCGTCTCGAGCTGCGGCGGCCGCGACGTCAGCACGATCATCGGCCGCTTCTCGGGAAAGGCGACGACCTTGCGGCTGCCATTGGCGAACGGCTGCTCGAAGTTCTGCTGTGCGTGCGCGCTTCTTGCGAAGGCGCCGAGGCCGGCGGTAGCGGCCGTGCCGAGACCGGCTGCGAGCAGTCGGCGGCGAAGTGCATCGTGGCGGTCGAATGACATCGGATCTCCCTGTGCGGCGCGTGGCCCGGATGCGGGTGTACCCGATTGTGCGAACCACGCGGATCGGGTTTTTCGCGGATTCGACGCGTCCGGGAGACGTCGAGCGCCAACAAAGTCCCCGACGGCGCAAAGGCCGGCGGGCATATTTCGCGCGGTCCTATCTGACGCGATAGACGTGAACCGACGCGGGCGTGCCGGATCGCGCCGGCGCCGCGACGAACAGCGTGCCGAGCTCGCGCACGTAGAGCCCGGTGCGCGCGCCAAGCGATGTCGCAAGGTGCTGCACCCGAACGTAGCGATCCGCATCTTCCCCGCGCACCACGTCGACGAACCCCTCGCCGCACACCGCGTAGATGTCGCGATGCTGCGCATTGAAGAACAGGTCGTCGGCGTCGCCGCACAGCGGCAGCTCCGCGACGCGTCGGCCGGTCGCGCTGTCGTAGACCTGCAGCCGGGGCGGCTCGCGCGTCGCGACGAAGAGACGGCTGCGCGCTTCGTCGAGCGCGAGCGCGAAGTTCCGCGCCGCGGGCTTCACCGGCCAAGTCGCCGTGACCTCGCCGCTGCGGCGGTCGACGACCGCGACGTGGCCGGCGGCCGGGACGTTGACGAAGATCGCCGGACTTTTCACCGCGAGCTCGAAAGCTTCCGGATGGCCCGCCAGTGCGAAACGCCGCTCGACGCGCAACGCTTGGGTGTCGATGACGCCGAGGCTGCTGGAGTAGCCGACGACGAGCCGACCGGTCGCGGCGTCCCACCTCAGGTTGTCGGCGTCGGCAAGACCGCCGACCGAGCCGAGCACGTTGCCGTCGGAGTACGCGTCGACGCGGTCGCCGGCGCCGTCCGCGACCAGGAGGCGCGACTCCGCTGCCGACCACGCCAGGCCCTGCGGTTCCTTCGCGCCGGCCCAGCGTGCGACCCGTTTCGCGTTGCGCACGTCGATCACCTCGATCGTGTTCGCGCCGAGCGCCGCGACGAAAAGGCGCTGGTCGACCGGATCGAAGGCGAGATGGTCCAGCCGGCCGCGGGTGTCGGGCAGCTCGATCGTCGTCTGCAGCTCGAGCTGCGCCAGGCACGGCGCGATCGTGAACAGCGCGGCGGCTGCGGCGAAGACGCGAGCCCGTCGCGATCGGCGAGCCCCGGGCGCAGCGTTCATGACGTCAGCGTAGACGACGACGGCGCCGGCTGCCACGGGATCGCGAATTGCCGTGTCCGCGGCATGAAGACCACCGTCTGGGGCTTGCTCGGCATCGGGGCGTGCGTCTTCGCACATGCCCAGAGCGTCGATTGGCAGAAGGTCGACGACACGCTGGGCAGGAAGGCCGCGGTCACCGGCGACGTCCATCGCTACGGCTTCGCGCGCAGCGACCTCACGGTGAAGCTCGACGGGGTGACGATCCATCCCGCGCTGGCGCTCGGGGGCTGGGTGGCATTCAAGCCGATGCAAGACGGCGTCATCGCGATGGGCGATCTCGTCCTGCTCGAGCAGGAGATCAATCCCGTCATGCTGAAGATGATCGCGGGCGGCCTCGAGATCACCGCGATCCACAACCACCTGCTGAGGGCGAGCCCGGCGACGTTCTACATGCACATCGCCGGCCGCGGCGACCCGATCAAGATCGCCACCGCGCTCCGCGACGGCCTCGCCGAAAGCAAGACGCCGCTGTCGCTGCCGGCGAACTCTTCGTCGCAGCCCGCGATCGACCTGCAGATCGCGCAGCTCGACCAGATCATCGGCGCGAAAGGGCAGGTCGACGGCGGCGTCTATCAAGTCGCCGTCGCCCGCCGCGATCCGGTCTACGACGCGGGGATGCCGATGACTCCGCCGGCACCGTTGGGCGTCGCCAGCGGGATCAACTTCCAGCCGACCGGGGACGGCAAGGCCGCGGTCACCGGCGACTTCGCGTTGAGCGGCGACGAGGTGGAGCCGGTCCTGAAGTCGTTGCGCGCGAGCGGCATCGAGGTGACCGCGCTGCACAGCCACATGCTGATGGAGAGACCCCGTCTGTTCTTCATGCACTTCTGGGCGAACGACGACGCGATCAGGCTCGCCCGCGGCCTGCGTGCTGCGCTCGACAAAACCGCGAGCGCCCAGAACTGATCCGAGCCCTCTCTTCAGAACGCCGGCACCGTGGTCAGCAGCCACCCTGCGAACGCAGCAGCCAGGACCACGGTCACCGGCGACGCGCGAGCGAAGACGAGCAGACCGAAGGCGGCGAGAGCCAGTGCGAAATCGCCCTTGCTGCGGATCGCGCTCGTCCACACCGGGTCGTACAGCGCCGCAGCGAGGACACCGACCACTGCGGCGTTGATTCCGGCGAGCGCCTGCTGAACCGATCGGTGCCGGCGCAGCGCTTCCCAGAACGGCAAGACGCCGAGAACGAGCAGGAATGCGGGCAGGAAGATCGCGATCAGCAGCAGCAGGCCGCCGGACCATCCTCCGAGTGGCTCCGGCATCGCGGCACCCAGGTAGGCCGCGAACGTGAACAACGGGCCCGGCACGGCCTGTGCGGCCCCGTAGCCGGCGAGGAACGTGTCGTTGCTCAGCCACCCGGGCGGGACGACGCCAGCCTGCAGCAGCGGCAACACCACATGGCCGCCGCCGAAGACCAGCGCGCCGGCCTTGTAGAACACGGAAACCGCAGCGAGCGTCAACGATCCGCTGGCGCTTGCCGCGATCGGGAGAAGAACGAGCAGTGCCACGAACAAGACGAGCAGCGTTGCCGCGACGTGCGTGCCGAGTTCGCAGCCGAAGTGCTGCGGCGGCGGCAGGTCGCTCGAGCGCACGCCCACGACACCGATCACGCCGCCGAGCACGATCGCCGCGATCTGACCGAGAGCGCCCGGCGTCGCGAGCACGAGCAGGGTTGCCAGCAGGGCCAGGCCGCCGCGCAGGCGATCCGGGCACAACGTCTTCGCCATGCCCGAGACGGCCTGCGCGACCACCGCGACGGCGACGACCTTGAGGCCGTGCACGGCTCCCGACGACGCCAAGCCTGTCCAGCGCGAGACACCGAAGGCGAAGACGATCAGCGCGATCGCCGACGGCAACGTGAAGCCGCACCAGGCGGCGAGCGACCCGGGCCATCCGGCGCGGCCGAGGCCGAGCGCGATGCCGACCTGGCTGCTGGTCGGCCCGGGCAGGAACTGGCACAGCGCGACCAGGTCGGAATAGCGCTTGTCGTCGAGCCAGCGTCGGCGCTCGACGAACTCGGCGCGGAAGTAGCCGAGATGCGCGATCGGCCCGCCGAACGACGTCAGGCCGAGCTTCAGAAAGGCGAGGAAGACCTCGAGCGGGGAGCCGCGGGCGTGCTCCGTTGCGCGTACATCAGCGATCACAGCCCCGCGATTGTGCAAAGGACGCCGGGCTCTTCAAGAGACGCTCAGCGCGTCGCCGGGGTGAACGAGAGGTCTCTGAACGCCGTGACGCTGTCGGCCTTGGTCCAGACGCCGACCGCTCCGGGACCGGCGATGTGCGCGTCGTCGATCTCGATCCAGCGCCTGCCGTCGAGCGACACGGTGATCCGCGTGCCCGCGAAGTCGACGCGCAGCTTGTGCCACACGCCCGCCGCAACGGGCGCGTCGACGTACTTCAGCGTCTTGCGGCTGCCGCGCTCGGTGTAGTAGAGCGAAACATTGTTCTCGAGCGCGTTGGCGCGCGCGACGTAATAGTTGTCGCCGTCCTTCCAGCGCCAGACGACGCCGCCGGCACGGTCCTCGCGACCGGAGATCGGCTTGAAGGTCGTCTCGACCGAGCCGTCGGTAACTGCAACGCCGCTCCTGACGCACCACGGGAACGTGCCGCTGCCACTTTGCAGGAGGACGTTCGCGTTGACTTCAGGGTCGGCAGCGACGGCCCACTTGGGAGCGCCCTTCCCTGTCACGCCGCACATCCAGCCGGCAGGAATCGAGCCGACGGTGTCGCTCGTGAAGTCGAGCGTCTGGGCGATGCCCGTCGCGGCGATCGCGGCAGCAGCGGCTCCGACAACGGATGGCTTCATTTCGCCTCCTTTCAGGCGTGGCGGACAAGCGGGTGCACGAGCAGTCCGATCAGCGCAGCCGCGAGGACGACGACGGGTTCGGGGAGCTTCTTGAAACGCCAGAGCAAGGCAGCGCTCGCGACCGCGAGCACGGCCGTGATCGAGTCGGTGATCGAGCGCTGTCCGATGACGACGACCGCGCCCGCGATGGCGCCGATCGCCGCCGCAGTGACGCCGTCGACGAAGGCGACGATCGCCGGGCGCTTGCCGTGCTTCTTGAAGTAAGGCGCGGGGACGATCGTGAACAGATAGCACGGAACAAAGGTGGCGAGCGCGGCGACGACGGCGCCCCAGAACCCGGCAACGAGATAGCCGATGAAGCCGGTCGTGATGACCACCGGCCCCGGAGTGATCATGGCGACCGCGACGGCATCGACGAACTGGCGGTCGGTGAGCCAGCCGTACTCCTTGACGACGCCGCCGTAGAGAAACGGGACGATCGCGAGCCCGCTGCCGAAGACGAAGCTGCCGGCATACGCGAAGTAGGCGCCGATCTGGCCGAGCTTGTGCGCGTCGACGGCGTCGGTGCCGAGCCACGCCGCCAAGGGCCCGGCGACCGAATGCAGCCCGCCACGCCGAAGCCAGCGCGGGGGCGCGCGCCACAGCCAGACGACGATCCCGGCACCGAGAAAGAGCCACACGACTTCCGATTGCGTGACCACCGTGACGAGCGCGCTCACGGCGAAGATCGCCCAGAGCAGCGCGTCGCTGCCGATGTTCTTCGCGGTCAGCTTCCAGGCGCTCAGCGCGATGATGCCAATCACCGCTGCGCCGACGCCGTAGAACACCGCCTGCATCCACGCGATGCCGCCGTACGCCACGTACGCGGCACCGAGGACGACGACCATGACGAACGACGGCACGACGAACGCCGCGCCCGCGAGGGTGGCGCCGAGCACGCGGTAGTGCACGTAGCCGAGGTAGATCGCGAGCTGCGCGGCGAGCGGCCCGGGCATCAGCTGCGCCAGCGCGATGCCTTCCTTGTAGTCGCCCTCCGAGATCCAGCGACGCCGCTCGACGAGGTCGCGGTACATGTAGCCGACCAGCGCGACCGGGCCGCCGAACCCCCACGTCCCCAAGGCGAGCATGTAGCGCACGAGCTGCCAGCGGCTGTAGCTCGGCGCCGCGGCCGCGACGGGCTCGCGCGACTGCGTGCTCATGAGATCGACCGTGCCGCCTCGCGCGCGAAGTGCGCGTACAGCGAATCGAGGACGGTGCTCATCTCCGCGAGCAGCGCGTCGTCGTCGTCCAGACGCTCGCGTGCGCCAGCCATGACCGCCTCGAACCCCGTCGCCTCGGGCACCGGCTCGCCGCCGACGTCGAGCTGGTGGACGAGCGCGCCGAGCCTTGCGAGCGCCGGATCGTCGTCGAGCCCGAACGTCGCGACGAGCGTCTCGAACGTGACGCGATCGCCGACGTGCGTGAACGTCGCGCCGTCGAAGTCGAATCCGAGCGCACTCTTCGGGCAGTCCGAAGGGCGCGCGAGCCATTTGAACGTCGCGTCGGGATCGATGCGCCGGCGGATCAGCCAGGCGCTTGCGACGCGGTCGACCCAGAGTCGCCGCCGCGTCGCCCACGTGCGGCCGCGGTACGCCGCCGGGTCGAGCCGCGGGATCGCGCCATCGCGCTCGTGCGGCTCGTCGGGCGACAGCACCTGCTCGAGACGGCGATTGAAATCCAGCCATGCCGCTTCGGCCTCGGCGCTCGCATCGCCCGGAAAGAAGTCGGTCGCCCGCACGGCTTCGACTTCGCGCTGCAGCCTGCGCTGCAGCCGCACGAGCTCGGTCGGCGTGATTCCCTTGAGCGAGCGGTTGGCCTCCTTCCAGCTGCGGCGCAGCTCGGCGTACTCGGCACTGCGGTCGAAGAGCGCGCGATACGCGTGCTCCTCTTCGCTCGAGCGCGGCCGCACCGCCATCAGCCAGGCGACGCCATCCTCGCGCGTGCACTCGTCGCCGAGTTCGCGCAAGGCCTGCTCGCGTTGCTCGCCGCCGGGCAGAAGGTAGGCGCCGTCGCGCAAGGCGACGCAGCCCAGGCCCTTCAGCCCGCGCCACACGCGCATCCGCGCCGTCGCGCTGCCGGTCGGCAGAGAGATCACGAGCAGCAGCCAGTCGGACGCGCGTTCGCTCGGCATCTCAGCGACGAGCCTTCAATGCGTCGCGCGTCGCCTCGACGAGGCGAGGGATCGCCGACTCTGGAAACGGCGACACGCTGCTGACGTTGATCTCGCACAGCACGTACCGCTCGGGCTCGTGCCCGCGCCGCTCGCCGAGCAGGAAGTCGACGTCCCAGAGCAGAGGAACGCGCGCAGGCTCGACACCCACGCGTGCGCAAAGCATCTCGATCCATCCGCCCTCGAGACGGCGCCGCAGGTCCTGGAAGCGCGCATCGTCCGCACCGCTGTAGAGCCGCGGCCCGGGCGGCAGCGGCGCCTCACCGGCGGCCGCCGGGAAGAGCGCATTGACCGCCTGGTGCCCGAAGCCCGCGACGCGGTCGCCGACCAGGTACGCGCGCGTCATGCCCTCGACCATGCGCGCCTGCCACGCCTGGTCGATCATGTGACCGCCCGCTTCGAAGTGCGGCCCGAGGCGCGCGACGACGGTTGCGAAGTCGAGCTCTTCCTCGACCGCGCCGCGCTGCGCATGGCGAAGCTTGTAGCGCCCGATGCCGTTTCGTTCGATGCGCCAGACGCCGATGCCGCTGTGTCCGCGGTGCTGCTTCAGCACGCGCGGGCCGCTGTCGAGCCGCGCGCGCACGCTCGAGGCGAGCTGGGCGACGTCCGCGACGGCATGGGCGTCGCTGCCGAACGGCAGGTCGCGGGTATCGACGAGGACGTCCTTGGTGCCGAGCCGCAGGATCGTGTCGGGATGGGCGCTGACGAAGACGCCTCGCGACGCGACGGTGGCGAGCATCGCGTCGAGAACGCGGCGCGAACGGCCGCGCTCGATCGGGTTGTGCCAGACGAGAACGCCCTCGACCTGCTCGAGCTGGCGCTGCACGTCGGCGACGAAGTCGTCGTCGTAGACCGCGGGCTCGGCCGCGACGCCGCCGTCGTGAAACGCCTTGAAGAGTGCGGCGAAGCGGCTCGCGTCGCGGTCCGAACGCTCGCGGGCTTCGCGATCACCGGGATAGAGGAGCGCAACGCGTGGGACCCGACCGCCTGCCATCGCCGTCTCCATGTTGTAATCTTCGCGACATCACTGTAGCATCATCTACATAAGACGTCCAGCCCGCAAGGAGGTCCGATGAACGCTCGCTGTCTCGATCTGCCGTTCGACCCGACGACGCTGCACGGCTTGTCGGAAACGCTGCTTCGAAGCCACCACCAGAACAACTACGGCGGTGCCGTCAAGCGTCTCAACGCGATTCGCACGGAGCTGGCGTCGATGCCGTTCGGCGAGACACCCGGCTTCGTCGTCAACGGCATCAAGCGCGAGGAGCTGATTGCGACCAACTCGATGGTCCTGCACGAGCTCTACTTCGCCGGCCTCGGCGGCGACGGCGCGACGATGGCGCCGCCGATGCGCCTTGCGCTCGAGGCCAGCTTCGAGAGCGTCGAGCGTTGGCGCGACGAGTTCGTCGCGATGGGCAAGGCGCTCGGCGGCGGCTCCGGCTGGGTGCTGCTCTGCTTCCAGCCGCGCGACGGCACGCTCGTCAATCAGTGGTGCGCCGATCACACGCACGGCCTTGCCGGCGGCGTACCCATCCTTGCGCTCGACATGTACGAGCACGCGTACCACATCGACTACGGCGCGGCCGCGGCGGCGTACGTCGACGCTTTCATGAGCAACGTCGAATGGGCCGGCGTCTACGCGCGCTATCGAGCGGCGGTCGACGCGGCAACCGGCGCGATCGGAGCGGATGCCGACGACGCGAGCAGCGCGGTCGTCCTCGACGTGCGGCGCGCCGGCGTCTTTGCCGAGGCCGAGACGATGTTGCCCGACGCGCGCTGGCTCGATCCGGCCGGCGTGGCCGGATGGAGCACAGAGCTGCCGAACGATCGCGCCTTCGTCGTCTACTGCGTATACGGCCACGAGGTCGGCCGCGCGACTGCGCTCCGGATGCGCTCGGCAGGACTCGACGCACGCTATCTGCGCGGCGGCATCGACGCCTGGCAGTCGGCCGGCCGGCCCGTGCAACGCAAGGCTCGCGCACCGCAAGGCTGAGACCGCGCGCACTGTTGGCAAATCGCGCTCCCGCGAACACGCGACGTTGCCCGTCACCGGGCTACGCGACCTCGTCGACGACGTCTATCGTTTCCCCTCTCCGCGCATTGGTTGTTCGCGCGTTTTCGCAGCGCTATAAGTGTTCACGGCGAACACTCGAAAGTCGTGAACAAGTCGTTCGCCGCATGCCGGATCGAGGGTCGGCAGGGGTCGAGTCGTCCGGCGCCTTTCGATGAGCGAGGAGACGAAATGACGACAACCAGCAGAACGTTGAGCGCGGCGCTCTCAGCCGTGGCAATCGCAGCAGCTGCATTGGCAGGCAGCGCACAGGCGCAGGTATCCCAGAGCGGCGAGCAGAAGAACATGCGCCGCGTCGGGCACACCGACCTCCAGGGTCGACCCGCGTATCAGCCGAACACGATCGTCTATCCCGACGGCAGGACGATCGCCTTCGTCGGCACGCACGGCGGCTCGAAGCCGAACCCGCTCAAGGGCGGCGCGGTCGAGTTCAACGGCACGATGATCATCGACGTGACCCGGCCGAACCAGCCGGTCGAGAAGTTCCACATCCCCGTGCCGGTGAGCGGCGGACAGGCGCAGATGGCGCGCATGTGCCTCGGCTCCGACCTGCCCGGAGGAACTCCAGGACACGTCTACCTGCTGCGCAACGTGCAGGGCAGCTCTGCGTCGGGCTACGAGATGTGGGACGTCACCGACGTCAACAACCCCGCCCTCGTCGGCGCGATGCGCGGGCTCACGAGCACGCACAAGCTCTACTGGGAATGCCAGACCGGCATCGCGTACATGCCTGGCAGCATCACCTCGCAGGCGTGGCGCCAGCCGCAATCGATGGTGATCGTCGACTGGTCGAATCCGGCGAGTCCGGTCTATCTCCGCACCCATGGACTTCCGGGATCGCAACCGACCGGAACCGGGCCGGTGCCGCCTTCGCTGCACGGCGCGATTTCCGGTCGTGAGAACCCGAACTGGACGCGCAAGCTCGCCCGCGGCGCCACCGCGAGCGACATCGTCGGCAACCGCGTCTACGCGGCCTGGGGCGTCGGCGACGACGGCGTGATCCAGGTGCTCGACCGCAGCAAGCTGCTGCCGCCACCGTACGGAACGTTCATGGGCGACCGGAACAATCCGACCAACGACGACCTCAATTCCGCGCAGGTGTCGATCCTCTACATGTCGCCTGATCAGGGCGGCCACACGAGCATGCCGGTGTTCGGGATGACGCCGGCGAGCTACCAGGACTTCACCGAGTTCCAGGTGCGCGACATCGTCGTCATCACGTCGGAGGCCACCTCCGACATGTGCAAGGAAGCCCCGCACTGGGCGTTCCTCGCCGACTTCACGGTCGAGAACTCGATCACCGCGCCGCCGGGCACGCGCGTCGAGCAGAACCCGTGGCAAGGCCCGATGGTGCTCTCGACGATGTCGGTCGATCCACGCTCGGGTGACAAGTACCCGCGGGGCGACTACTGCAAGCGAGGCGCGCGCTTCGGCGTGCACTCGAGCGAGGAGAACTTCAGGAATCCGTACTACGGCAGGCTGACGTTCCTCGCCTACTTCACCGGCGGCGTGCGGATCTGGGACATCCGCGAGCCGCAGGCGCCGCAGGAAGTCGGCTTCTACGTTCCCGTCGCCAACCAGAACACGACGGCCACCGGCTACATGACGAACAACGTCGAGGTCGACAACCGCGGCTTCGTCTACATCGTCGACCGCAACGGCTCTGGCCTCGACATCCTGCGCGTCACCGGCAGGGCGCGCAGGGTCGCGTTCCCGAACGACCCCGATCACTCCGCAGACGACGACTGATCGGCCCTGCAGTGCGGCAGCGCGGCCCGCAGCCGGCTGCCGCACGTGCATCGCGGGACCGGCGATCCGCCGGGACCTGCACCACGAGAAGGACTTGGATCTCACGACCCAGGTCCTTTTTCTTGGCGCGGCTCGACCCGGACCCGCGATCCGCGCGGGGCTCGCGCGCGAAGCACGCTTCAGGACGTTTAAGCCCGTTCTTCAGCGCGCTTCAAGACGGAAGCACGTGCGGCGACGACAGTGGCTCCCGTCGCCACGCACCACGGTGCAGTCCAGGAGTCGCCATGAACCGCTCGACCAAGGTCCGCTTCGCCGCTTTCGCCGCCTCGCTGCTCGTCACCTTCGCGGTGGTCGATTCGATCGCCGTCTACGCCTACGCGCCACCCGCCGATTCGGCCGTGGTCGTCGCGTCCACGCTGCATTAGCGGCATCCCGTCCACCGCGCCGCGGTGGCTTCCACGCGGATCGCATCGCCCGCGTCCGCGCCACCATCGACCCCGCCACGGCGGGTCGAACCTTCCACCCATCGAGGAGAAGACATGAACCGCACTTCGAACGTCTACCTTCTGCAGATCGCCTGCGCCGGCGCCGCGGTCTTGCTGTCCCTTCCTGCACCAGCGCGCGAGATCGAGTGCTCGGCTGCGCCGAGCGCGTTGCAGCAGCGCCTCCTCGCCAAGGCCGACGAAGGGACCGAGGCGCTGCGGCGCTTCGTTTACATCCGCCGCGCGATCCTGCAGCTGGACGTCCGCGAGACCGCGGAATGGGCCGAGGCGTGGCACGTCGCCAACGCCGCCTGCGCCGAACGGGCAACGGCCGACGCGCCACGAGTGCCGGTCGCCGTCACGCGATGAAGCGATCGCGGCACGCGCGACCGAGCGTGACCCGCGTGTAGGATCGTCGCGATCCGGCCGGTCGGCGCGACGGCCGGCGAGCGCGGAGCTGACGTGTGAGCGTTGCCTATCGCTTCGGGTCGTTCGAGCTGCAGCCGATCCAGCGCCGGCTGTTCGCCGACGGCGAGGCCGTTGCCCTCGGGGCGCGTGCGTTCGACGTGCTGCTGGCCCTGGTCGAGCGTGCCGGCGAGCTCGTCACCAAACAGGCACTCCTCGATTCAGCATGGCCGGGCCTCGTGGTCGAGGAAAACAATCTCCAGGTCCAGATCGGGACCCTGCGCAAGCTGCTCGGCGCGCAAGCAATCGCGACGATTCCCGGCCGCGGCTATCGGTTCGCGCTCGCGCTCGAGAGCGCCGACGTCGTGACGGCGGTCCGGGCACCAACGCCGGCGATCGAAGACGAAGCCGCCGAAGGACCCGCCCCGGAGCGACCGACACTCTTCGGTCGCGATGCCGACCTCGCCGCGTTGCGGTCACTCGTTCACGAGCATATGGTCGTCACCGTCGTTGGCCCGGCCGGCATCGGCAAGACCCGCCTCGCGCGCGAGTTGGCACGACAGCACGCGGAAGGCATCGAAGACCGTGTTCGGATGGTCGAGTTCGCGCCGCTCGCCGATCCGGCACTGGTCGCCCCGACGGTCGGTCTGGCCTTTGGCCTGACGGTCGGCGATGGTTTCGCCGGCTTCGAGAACGCGCTGCAGTCGGTCGTCGCCGAGCACCTGCTGCTCGTCCTCGACAACTGCGAGCACCTGCTCGATGCTGTCGACCACGTGGTGACGGCGGTGCGCCGCAACGCGCCCGGTGTGCGCGTGCTCGCGACGAGTCAGGAGCTGCTGCGGCACCCGGAAGAGCACGTCTACCGCGTCGGCCCGTTGCAGCTTCCCGCCGACGCGGATCCGGCACGCGCCCGCGCAGCCGGCGCCATCCAGCTCTTCGTCGCTCGCGTGCAGGCAGTCGATCCTCGCTTCGTTCTCGACGCGACCAATGTCGCCGGGGTGATCGAGATCTGCCGCCGGCTCGACGGCATCCCGCTCGCGCTCGAGCTCGGCGCGGCGCGGGTTCCGCTGCTCGGCGTCGAGGGCGTGCGCCAGCGCCTCGACGAGCGCTTTCGCCTGCTCACCGGCGGCGCGCGCGTCGCGTTGCGACGCCACCAGACGCTGCGGGCGGCGCTCGAATGGAGCCACGGCCTGCTCGCGCCAGCCGAGCAGACGGTGTTCGCGGCGCTCGGCGTGTTCTCGGGCAGCTTCTCGCTCGAATCTGCGCAGGCGCTCGTCGCCGCAGGCGGCATGGACGCGTGGGACGCGCTCGAGCACCTCGGCGCGCTCGTCGACAAGTCGCTCGTCACGGTGGAGGGTGCGAGCACCACCACGCCACGGTACCGGCTGCTCGAGACCACCCGCGCGTTCGCGCTCGAACAGCTCGCCGCCCAAGGCTCGACCTTGGACTGGCTGCGCCGGCACGCCGAGGTGACGCTCGGCATCTTCGAGCGCGCGCATCGCGAGCTGATGAGCGGCACGCCGTCGGCACGGATGATCGACCGCCTCGCGCCAGAGCTCGACAACCTGCGCGGCGCCCTGCGCTGGGCGAGCGAGGAAGGCGGCGACGACCGCATCGCGGTGGCGCTCTTCGGCGCTGCGGTCGCCGGCCAGGGCCACTTTCAATACGTCGCGCTCAGCTCCGAGACGTGGCGCTGGCGCGAGGTGCTGCGGCCGCGCGTCGACGCGTCGATACCCCCCGCGCTGGCCGCGCGCTTCTGGCTGGCGTGCGCTGAATGGGGTGCCTCGATGGCGCCCAGAGGCGCGTTGGAGGACGCGCGCCGTGCCCTCGCGCTCTACCAGTCCCTCGGCGAGCGGCTGCCTACGTTCCGCAGCTGGCAGGCACTCTCGTTCGTGCTGACGGGACTCGGGCGGCACCAGGAGTCCATCGCCGCTCTCGAAGAGACCCTCGCCTTGCGCGATCCGCACTGGCCGCCATGGATACTCGCCATCTTCGACAACGTCGCGAGCATCGTGTACGCGGGAGCCGGCGACACCGCGAGGGCGCGCGAGCATCTGCTCGCCATCCGCGCCGTCTACTCGCTGAGCGGCGCGGTCGACGAGCTGATCACCGAGTCGCTGATCATCGACCTCGACGTCGCCGAAGGCCGCTTCGAGCAGGCCGCCGAGGCGGCAGCCGCGCTCCTTGCACGCCCGGAGACGATGGTCATCCGGTGGACCGATGGACGCGGGCTGCGCGTGCTGGCGACCGCGCTCGCGCTCGGTGGGCGTCTCGACGAGGCTGAGCGCGTGTACCGCGCGGCGCTCGAGCGGGTTCGCCGTCACTTCGGCCACGGCGCCGCGGTTCTCATCGATGCAGCGACGTGGCTCGCTCGCAAAGGGCGCCTCGAGGACGCTGCCCGCGTATGTGCGTACGCCAATGCCGCCCACGAGCGCGACGGCCGCACGCCGCGTCTGGTGGCGCGCAGGTTGCGCGATC
>Ga0157372_10004455_pt1 | contig 14942 bp, 14 predicted proteins | sample C55metaG_FD_115307 | JGI IMG/M metagenome (GOLD analysis project Ga0157372, IMG submission 115307) | Corn rhizosphere microbial communities from Kellogg Biological Station, Michigan, USA - C5-5 metaG | ecosystem: Host-associated > Plants > Roots > Rhizosphere > Soil | place: USA: Michigan... | reverse complement strand
TCACCATCCATTGTTTCAGCAAATTTTTCGGGCTCCATGCTAAAACCTGTTGCAAACATTTCGGGAAGAATTACGATTTCTGTTTTTTCTTTTATGGAGTTAATTTTTTCTTCCATCATATTGCGGTTGGCGATTGCATCCTGCCAAAATAATTTTGTTTGAATTAATGTACATGTAAGCGTTGACATAAATTATCCCTTAAATTTTGCAGCGGGTAAACCTTTGAAGCCACAATCTTTTACAACAAACAAACTTCCTGCAAGCGGTTGTTGCTGCAAAGCATCTTCACTCATTCCTTTGCTGGCTGTTGTAATATATAAATCATTTAATTGCGGTCCGCCGAAAGTACAGCAACTAACATTTTCAACAGGCAATTCTATTTGTTTTAGCAACTCTCCGTTTCCTGGATTATATCTCGCCACACGCCAGCCTCCGTAAAATGCAATCCATAACATCCCTTCTTCATCAATCGTCATTCCATCGGCAAAACCATTTTCATGCGTTAAATCAAGCGCAACCCTTTGGTTGTTTATTTCTCCGTTCTCAATATCGTAATCAAAAGCAAAAACATAATTGGTTGGCGTGTTAATGTAATACATAATTGTGTGAGCGCTGTTCCATGCAATGCCATTTGAAATGCTTACATTTTCAATTTTCTTTTTTACAGATAAATCAGTTTCCATTACAAACAGGTTGCCTTTGTTGTCTTCTTCTGATAGCGCCATCGTGCCTACCCAAAACCTTCCGGCTGCATCGCATTTGCCATCATTAAATCTTATTGCCGGGTCATCCTGCGGATTTATGATGTGCTCTACTTTATTATTTTCAAAATCAATAAATGCAATGCCGTTTTGCAAGCCTGCAATTAATCCGCCTTTTTCGCGAAACGCAATACAGCCAACCATTTCACCTGCATTAAAGCTGGAATGTTTTTGCTGATTGATATCAAAACTGTGAATTAAATTTTGTGTTATATCAAGCCAAAAAATGGTTTGTGTTTCTTCGTTCCACACAGGTCCTTCGCCAAGTGCACATGTATGTTCTAAAACGGTTTGAAGATTTGATGATGATGATGAATCCATTAAAATTGAAATTTATTTTTTCATAAAGCTCCAAAAACTAAATATCAAAAGACAAATAAAATTTTAAATTAAAAAGCACAAATGAAAACTTCAGCACGGCTCACACATATAATTTTAATTTTATCTGCACTCTTGCAAGAAAGTTTAATCCTTGCTTTTTGAATTTTATTTAAAATTTGTTTTTTATTATTTGAAATTTATTTAATAAGGTGAAGGACTAACAGATGTCCAACCGCCATCAATAATTAAACTTTGTCCTGTAATATGTCTTGATGCAGGCGAGACCATAAACAAGGCTGCGTTTGCAATATCATCAACTGTTGCCGGTTTGCCCATTGGTGTAATGTTGCTCCATGTTTTAATATAATCTTCATCTTCGGTTGTACGTTCTGTAATAGTTGCGCCGGGCGCAATGGCATTAATCGAAATATTGTGCGGCGATAATTCAATAACCAAAGTTTTTGCAAGCATTTCAAGCGCTGCTTTTGTAATGCCATAAGCCGCTAAATTTTTATGTGCCTGGTGACCCGTTACAGAACTCATTAATAAAATGCTGCCGCCGCTTTGCTGTTGCTTCATTTGTTTGGCTGCAGCTTGAGTAAGAAAAAAACTTCCGCCAATATTTAAATTCATTACACTTTGCAATGCTTGCGGCTGGTATTCAAAAAAATCACCAAACAATGTAATGCCTGCATTGGCAATGGCAATAGATAATTTGCCAAATTGCTTTACTGCTTCATTTACCATTTGGTTAATAAACAATACATCCGAAGCATCACCCGGCATTGCAATACAATTGCCATGTTCTGAAATTTTTGCTGCCGCATTTTTTGCAAGCGATTCATCAATATCATTTAATATTACAGATGCACCGTTAATACATAATTGTTTTGCAATTTCGAAACCGATGCCTACACCAGCGCCCGTAATAATTGCAACCTCGTTAGAAAATTTTTTTGAATTCATTTTAATCACGATAAAAATATTATGCGTTTGGCAATTTGCAATTTTTAATTTTAGGAACTATGCTTGAAGTAAATTAATCTTCTATAAAAAGTAATAATGTTTTAGAAATAATAACCCTGTATACTTTGCGACTACTTAGCGTTCTTTGCATCCTAATTAAAGCGCCGCAAAGAGCACGAGTAGCGCAAAGCCCGCAGAGAGAACCTGAGTTGTAAAGAAGAAATTATATGCTGTTTCTTATGTGCCTAATGTGGTTCAAACAACCAAATATTGTATTCACTGTGTATTAACATCTGCTGCCTTCAGCTTTTGCGTAAATTGCTTTTATGAAACAGTTGAACTTTTTTTTATTAATGATGATTACCTTATGTGCATGTGCACAAAACGAAACCGTAACATCAGAACATCCTTCATCATCGCAACTAAAAAATTATAGTGTTGCCACTTTTGCTGCGGGTTGTTTCTGGCATGAAGAAGCTTTGTTTGAAAGTGTGAAAGGTGTGAAAGAAGCTGTATCGGGTTATGCTGGCGGTACAACTGCAAACCCAACGTACGAGGATGTTGAAACAGGTCAAACCGGTCATGCGGAAACGGTGAATGTTTATTACGATCCAAAAGAAGTGAGCTACGCAACTTTAGTAAAAATATTTTTTGCAGGACAAGACCCAACACAAGTTAACGGGCAGGGTCCCGACCATGGAACGCAATACCGTTCTATCGCTTTTTACAGAAATGATGCAGAGAAGCAGGCAATAGAAAATGAAATGAAAGCAATAGCATCAAATTATAAAAAACCTATTGCCACACAGGTAGTGCCTTTTAAAAAATTCTGGCAGGCTGAAGACTATCATCAAAATTATATTGAGCATAATCCTGAAAGCAGTTATGTGCAATATGTTTCAATACCGGAGATAAAAGAATTTCAAAAAGAATATCCGCAGTTGGTAAAGCCTAATCATTTTTATTAATAAATTTCTCCGTTCTCCATGTTGAGTTGAAAAGCGTTTAATTTAATATCATATTTTGAAATATTCGGTACTGCATAAGCTCCGTTGGGAAAAATCGCCGCTTCAGCTACACCTGCTAATAACTCTTTACCAAAATCTTCATCAACACTTACAAGCTTAGATGCTCTAACATTGAAAGTATTATTCGTTTTAATTAATTGAAACAGGTTATTTGCTGACCTTATAAATAAATTTTTGCCATCACAATAACCCCAAAAACCCTGCAGAGGATAAGTTTGATTATTTTCAGTTACATATAATTCATCAGACAATTTTCCTTTCTGGACTTCGTAATTAACTATTGAAGGCTTATTTAATTTGAATTCATTAAAATTTTTATAAACTCCTTTTTTTAGAATTGAATCTTTTACTATCGGGAAATTGAAAAAATTGTTTAAGTGTTTTTGAATGTCAGCAAATAAAAATGCTGTTTTGCCAATATGCATTTCTGAAAGGTTTCTATTTTCAGATTTTTTTAGAATTGTTCTAAAACTTTCTGCCACTAATTCAGAAATAGTTTCACCCCTGGGAAGTCGTATCAGTACCGTATCAATTCTATATAAAGCATGATAGTGATTATTATTAAATAAAAACAGTTCGCAGCTTATTAAGCAACCACCTTTCCATTGAGTCGCATTTTCATCTGATTGTGCATATTGGGTTATTCTGAACGCTTTAATTAGAATTACTAAATTATTACTGTCGTTACTTAAGTGATAATTCTGCTGCACGTACATGCGAAAGGCACTTGAAAAATTTTTTTGAAAGTTCAGCCGGGTTGTTACACCACCGGCTTTTAAAAAACCAATTGAAGTTGTATCTGGTCTTGCATCTATAATATGTATATCATTGAATGGTAAATTAGAAATAGTATTGTGGGCTTCTTGTGGTAAAGAAATTTTTCTGTCATGCATTTTCGCGAAAAACAAAGAATCAGAATTTCTCTGAGCGATACAATTACAAAAAACCAGCAGCAATAAAGCAGTTAGTAAGGGTTTCATAATTTATAAAAATAGAAGTTTATTTCATTCTCTCTTTTATAAACGGAATTGCTTTTGAATACGCATCTTCTGTTGCTTCTTTATTATATTTTGGATTACTTGGATTGGCAAAAGCATGCACCGCATCATATTCATAAGTAGTAACGTTTTTACCTGCAGCTTTCATATTTTCTTTAAACTGGTCAACTACTTTTGGCGTAATCCATCCGTCTTTTTCTGCAAAAAAACCAATGACATCACAATTCAACGTTTTTAATTTATTTACATCCTGTTCGGGCATGCCATAAAACATTACACAACCAACTGCTTGTTTGCCACCCAGCAAAGCTGTTTGCAAACTCCAGCCGCCACCAAAACACCAGCCAATGGTAAACACTTTTGCATTTGCACCTGCATAAGCATAAGCGCCTTTAATAATATCTACAGCTCGTTCTGTTTTTACGCCCTGCATCAGCTTACCCGCTTCATCTGATGTTGTGGCAACTTTGTTATCATATAAATCAATCGCAATTGCATTTATGCCAAGTTCATTCGCAAGTTTTTCTGTTTCCTGTTTTATGTAATCATTCAATCCCCAGTATTCGTGTATTACAAACAAATAATAGTTGGTTGGTTTTTGTGCTTTCACTAACCAGCCATGCGCATCTGTTCCGTCGGCAGTTTTAAAAGTAATGTCCGCACCATTTGCGCTGTAATAATGAAATGGTAAAGGCACAGGATGACTCATTAAAAATTTTTTATTGCTTGCAAACTTTGCAAATTGTTCTGTTGCTGCAACAGGCATGCAACATGCAGCCATTTTAGTTTGTGCAAAAATGGATGCAGCAGTCATCATCATTACAAAAAATAAAAAAAGCTTTTTCATAAAATTTATTTTTAGATTATTTTTTTACATGGTAAACTTTTATAAAGGTTATAATTTTCGTCATTATAACAAACAAACAAAATTTCCTGCAGGTTGTCTTCTGATGCAATAAAATCATTTACCGTTTTCCATGCAATTTGTGCAGCTTTATCTTTTGGAAAGCCGTAAATACCTGTGCTGATATTTGGGAAAGCAATACTTTTTACATTATTTTTTACAGCTAGTTTTAATGAGTTTAAATATGCATTTGCCAGTAATTTTTCTTCATTATTGCTGCCGTTGCGCCAAACAGGTCCAACTGTATGAATAACATATTTTGCTTTCATATTTCCGGCTGAAGTAATAACCGCTTCGCCCGTTTTGCAACCGCCTTGTTTTGCAACAATTGCCCTGCATTCTTCTAAAATTTTTGGTCCGCCGGCGCGATTAATAGCGCCATCAACACCGCCTCCGCCCATTAAAGATGAATTAGCTGCATTTACAATGGCATCAACATCTTGCTTTGTGATATCGCCTTTAATAATTCTTATTGCTGCGTTCATAAATCAACTTTAATGTGTCCTACACCTCGAAGATGTAAGACACATTTATAATTCAAACTCCTGGTGCAAAGCCGGAATACGTACATCTGCAAAACCCTTTGCTTTTAACTTTTTTTGAAAGTCCTGCTGCACGCTAAATTCACCATGTACAACAAAAACTTTTTTTACTGCTTCTGTTTTTTGACAATCTAAAAAATGCAATAAATCATTATAATCTCCATGTGCACTCATACTGCGCATAATGCCTACTTCGGCATTTACATTGTATTCTTCACCAAAAATTCTTACCTCTTTCACACCATGCATTAATTGTCCGCCCAATGAATTGGGTTCGCAATAACCAACAATTAAAATGGTATTGTTGCTTTTGTTTATGTTATTTATGATGTGATGTTTTATTCTGCCCGCATCTGCCATACCACTTGCAGAAATAATAATCATTGGTTCATGCCTGTCATTTAAACTTTTACTTTCATCAACCGATTCAATAAATTTTAATTCTTTAAAAGCAAAAGGGTCGTCATCAGACTTTAATAATTTTTCAATATTTAAATTGAAATTTTCAGGATGATGTTTTACCACTTCTGTTGCTTCCAAACTTAAAGGGCTATCCACAAAAACAGGGATGCCGTTTAATTTGCCACTGTTACTTAAATCATTTAAAAAATATAAAAGCTCCTGTGTTCGCCCCACGCTAAATGCAGGTATAATCAGTTTGCCTTTTTTATGATTACATGTTTTATCAATCCATTTAAAAAATTCTTCAGGCGTGTTTGAAATATTTTGGTGCAAAGTATTTCCGTATGTGCTTTCAATAATTACATAATCTGCCTGCGGAAAAATTTTTGGTGAACGCAGTATCACATCAGAATATCTTCCCACATCACCACTAAAAGAAATTTGTTGGGTTGAATTATTTTCAGTGATGCGCACATGTACAGCAGCAGCACCGGTTATGTGACCTGTATCAGTATATAAAACTTCAACGCCATCTTCAACCGTAAACCAGTCATCATAATTTACTATAGTAAATAACGGCAATGCTTTTTGTACATCATTTGTATCATACAAAACATCATAAAGCTCCAAACCTTTCTTTGCTCTTTTTTTATTCGTGAATTTTATATCATCGCGCTGAATTTCGGCGCTGTCCATCAATAGCACTTTTGCTAAATCTGCTGTGGCTGGTGTGCAAAAAATTTTTCCTGCAAAACCTTCTTTTACCAGTTTTGGAATAAGACCACAATGGTCAATGTGTGCATGTGAAAGCAATAAATAATTTATGGTTGATGCATCAAAACCAAACTTGCTGTTAAGCGGAAAAGTATCTCTGCCCAAACCCTGGAACATACCGCAATCGAGTAAAATTTTTTTTGCATTGTTTAATGTGATAAGATGTTTAGAGCCGGTAACTGTTTGTGCCGCACCGTGAAAAGCTATCTTCATAAGCAAAATGTTTTTTGCTAAAGATAAGCGGTTGAGATAATTGAAAATATATTTAAGTTTTTTACTGAGGCATAAAAGCAGTACCTTAATACTCTAAAAATTGCCATCATGAAACAGGTAATCACCTCCCGAATTTCCATCGTTTTATTGGCGCTTGTTATGGCAGTGTTTGGAGTTTATCATTTTGTGAATCCGCAAAATCTTGTAGGGTATGTGCCATCATTTTTACCGGCAGCAGGTAATTTATGGGTTTACATTCCCGGCGCTGCATTTATATTGGCAGCCATTGCGTTTATAACAAACAAAATGGTAAGAGTTGCGGGTTATTTGCTGGCTATCCTGCTGTTTATTTTTGTGCTAACTATTCACCTGCCCAATTTTTTGCATGCAGGTGACCCGGGCATTCGCCAGCTTTCATTTGTGAATCTATTAAAAGACACAGCCATTGCAGCATTTGCTATGCACATTGCTGCTAACTCTGCCACCTGATTCTTATTGAGAAAATTGATTTCATTTCTTACAGCAAAACTGCAAGCAATAAAGTTTTGTGTTTTGAAAACTATTGTTTGTAAGTATTAATAAAAATATTTTTTTCGCTTTTAAAAAAATTGCGCTCTATATTTGTTGCTCAAAGCAAGCAATGTATAATCCTTCTTCAATGTGTTGTATGTGTTGTAAATCTCTACGGGGAAGGAAATTATATTGCAATTAATAAAATAAATTAATCACAAAATATAAGAAAAGCCTCCCCGATACATCGGGGAGGCTTTTTTGTTTAAACTCTTATCATCAATAAAAAATGAGCAACAACACAACACCAACAAAGGAAAGTTCTTCAACCGGGAAAATATTTTTCATTGGTTCGGGGCCGGGTAATCCTGATTTGATAACAGTAAAAGGAGCAACAATTTTATCAGAAGCAGAAGTGATAATTACAGACAGGCTTGCAGGTGATGAAATTATTGAGCGTTATGCAAACCCTCATGCAATTATAATTGATGTTGGTAAACAAGGCGGTAATCAAAAATCATATAAACAAGAAGACATTAATAAACTGCTTGTGCAATTTGCGGAGTTGTATGAAAAAGTTGTACGATTAAAAGGCGGCGACATTGCTTTTTTCTCTAACGTTTATGACGAATTAAAAACAGTTACTGAAAATAAAATTTCGTATGAAATTGTTCCTGGTATTACGGCTGCGTCGGGAGCTTCTGCATATACCGGCGTTCCGTTAACTGCCCGTAGTTACTCCAGTGGTGTTCAACTTCTCACATTTTATAAAAACACGATTATTAGTGATGAAGGTTGGAACCAACTTGCTGCATTTGAAGAAACATTGGTGTTTTATATGAGCAGCAATAACCTGGTTTCTATCGTACAAAAATTATTACATGCAGGCGCTGAAAAAAATATTCCGTTTATTGTAATTGAGCAGGCAACAACACCCAATCAAAATGTGCAATCATTTACGCTGGAATCTTTCTTAAAAAATGCTGCCCAAAATTTTTCAAGCCCGTCAATTGTAATTATGGGCAGGGTTGCTGATTTATACAAAGACTTTGCATGGTTTAAAAAAGAAGAAAATGCAGATGCAAATTTCTTCCGCAGTGTTGATGAAGAAACAAACTATTTAAAAATAAAATCATTCATACAAAACAAAAACATCGAGCATGTTAACTGAACCAAAGTTTCAATCATTAAAAAACATTATTCACGATTCGTCGAGAGATGAAATTATTTGGATGAGCGGATACCTTGCCGGTCTTTCAGAAAGAAATGCAATTGGTGCGCCGCCTGAAATTGCTGAAACAGTTGCACAGGAAAAGCTTGTTATTTCTGTTTTGTATGGAACGGAAACAGGCAATTCAAAAAAAGTTTCAGCAAAACTTGCAGCAGCTTTAAAAAGCAAACAGCATAAAGTAACTATTGCTGCGCTCGACCAATATGCCGTTACTAACCTCGAAAAAGAAAGCCTTGTTTATATAGTGATGAGTACGCATGGTGATGGTGAAGCGCCGGAAGCAGCAAGAAAATTTTATGATGCGCTGCATGAAAAAAATATCAATCTTGAACATTTAAAATATGCAGTGCTGGCGTTGGGTGATAGTTCTTATCCTTTGTTTTGTAAAGCAGGCGAAGACGTTGATGCACGTTTGCAAGCGTTAAACGCACAACAAATTTTGCCTTTAGAAAAAGCAGATGCAGATTTTTATGCAGCATCAGAAGTTTGGATTAGCAATGTGCTGGATAATTTGCCAACAGGTGCAAAAGCAAAGCAACCAGTTGCACCAAAGCACAATACAAAAGCAGGCAAGCATTTTTATAAAGGTGTTGTTACAAAACACATCAATTTAAATGATAAAGGTTCAGGCAAAGAAACATGGCATCTTGAAATAAAAAGTAAAGAAGGTATTTATTATTTGCCAGGCGATGCGTTAGGTATTGTTCCTTTTAATACAGATGAAGATGTAAATGAAATTTTGAGTTTGTTATCTGCAGATAAATCGCAAATCATAAAATATAAAAATGAAGATTTTACATTGTTTGATTTGTTTAAATACAAATTAAGCATTCGTTATTTGCCATTGCGAATTGTTGAAAAATATGCTTCAATTACGCAACATGAATTGCCTTCCATTCGGCTTGATTTAAAAAATATATTAGCGATTTATCCTTTAACAGAAAATGTTTCGCTGGATAATTTAATTGCAATACTTGAGCCCATCACGCCAAGATTATATTCTATTTCTTCATCACCATCTGCACACGGAAATAATGAAGTGCATATAACGGTTGGCAGGAATAAATTTTTGGTGAACGAAAAAATAAAATATGGTTTTTGCAGCACTCATTTTGCAGGTTTAGTTGAAGGCGACGAAGTATCATTTTATATTCAAGCCAATAATAACTTCCGTTTGCCGCAACATGATAAAGACATAATCATGATTGGTCCGGGCACCGGCATTGCGCCATTCCGTTCTTTTCTTTTTCACAGGGATACTGAAGGCGCAAGCGGAAAAAACTGGCTCTTCTTTGGCGACCATCATTTTGCAACTGATTTCTTATATCAGAGTGAATTACTTTCTTTATTCGATACAGGCTCGCTTACAAAAATTAATACCGCATTTTCACGAGACCAGGCAGAAAAATTATATGTGCAGCATCGCATGTTGCAACAATCAAAAGAATTATTTAACTGGATTGAAAACGGTGCACACTTGTATATCTGCGGATGTAAAGACCGCATGGCAAAAGATGTAGAGCATACTTTGATTGAAATTATAAGTAAAGAAGCAAGTCTTTCAGAAGCAGCAGCGGTTGAATATTTAGAAAATCTTGAAGAGGAAGGAAGGTATGCAAAAGATGTTTATTAAAATAAATAAAAACGATGGCAGAATCAGTAGTTGAAAAAATAAAAAAAGAAAGCAAAGGTTTACGCGGAACATTAAAAGAAAGTTTGCTGGATGAACACACAGGTGCAATCAGGGAAAGTGACCAGGCATTGATAAAATTTCACGGCATGTATATGCAGGATGACCGTGACAGGAGAGAAGAACGTGCAGAAAAAAAATTAGAAAGGCTATTTTCTTATATGATTCGTTTGCGTTTGCCAGGTGGCTTGCTTTCTGCACAACAATGGCTGGCATTGCATGAAGTGAGCGAACAATATTCAAGCCCGGTAATAAAAATTACCACGCGGCAAACTATACAATTGCATGGCATATTAAAACATCACATCAAGCCCACAATAAAAAGTTTTGATACAGTTAAACTGGATAGCATTGCTGCATGCGGTGATGTAAACAGGAATGTGATTGCGAGTGCACATCCGCGTTATAGTGTATTGCATGAAGAGATTTTTTCTTATGCTGAAAAATTGAGCAAGCTGTTATTGCCAAAAACAAATGCGTATTATGAAATATGGCTCGATAAAGAAAAAATTTCTCCGGATGTTGAAAAGGATGAATTGTACCAGGACAGGTATTTCCCGCGGAAATTTAAAATTGCTATTGCTATTCCGCCGTACAATGATGTAGATGTTTTTACAAATGATGTTGCGGTAATTGCCATCGTAGAAAAAAACAAATTGATTGGATTTAATGTAGGTGCCGGCGGTGGAATGGGTGCAACACATGGCAATGCTGAAACTTATCCACGGCTTGCCTCAATGCTTGGCTTTGTAAATAAAAACGAGTTGCTGAAGACGGTGTATGCCATTGCCACAACGCAAAGAGATTTTGGTAATCGCAGCGACAGAAAACAAGCACGATTAAAGTATACCATTGACCGCATGGGCGTTGATGTGTTTAGAAAAGAAGTAGAACAGAGAAGCGGAATTGATTTTCAGCCGGAAAAAAAATATGAGCTAACGATTCGTCATGATGAATATGGCTGGCATCAAAATCATGAGGGATTATATTACTATACTGCATTTGTAGAAGTAGGGCGTGTACACGATTCAGATAAAACGCAAATGAAAAGGGCGTTTTATGAAATTGCAAAAACGGGTAAAGCGCAGTTCAGGTTTACCTGTAATCAAAATGTAATTATCAGCGATATAAAGCCTGAAGACAAAAATGAAATTGAAAATATTTTGCAATGGCATGGTGTAATTGCAGCTACAGAATTGGCATCGCCTGTGCGCAGAAATGCGGTTGCATGTGTGGCATTGAATACCTGCCCGTTGGCATTTGCAGAAGCACAGCGCTATCTTCCTTCATTGATTGATAAAATTGAAATCCTTTTAAACAAGCATCAATTGGATAATGAAGATTTAAGTGTGCGCATGACGGGCTGCCCGAATGGTTGTGGTCGCCCGTACATTTCAGAAATTGGTTTTGTAGGCACTGCTTATGGAAAATATAATATGTATTTAGGCGCCGATACATCGGGTAAAAGATTGAATAAAATTTATAAACAGAATTTAGAAGAACCAGAAATTTTAAACACGCTGGATGAATTGCTGGAAGATTTTTCAAACAACAGAAATGCAGGCGAATCTTTTGGCGATTATGTTGTAAGAAAGCAAATTGTATAACTCGTGAATGCTGAATGGTGAATTGTCAATCAGCTACTCATCATTCACCATTCACCATTGAATATTCACTATATGAGTCAGAATAAAAATAATCTCTTCCCGGTTTTTTTTAAGCTGGAAGAATTGCGTTTATTAATTATCGGAGCAGGAGAAATTGGTTATGAAAAACTGTGCGCAGTACTCGCCAATTCTCCTAACACAAGAATAAGAATAGTTGCCAATTATTTTAAACCTGAAGTGGAAGAATTATCGTTTCAATATCCAAACATTCAACTTATTTTTTCTGATTATAAACCGGTTTGTTTAGAGCAATGTGATTTGGTTATTGCTGCGGTAAATGATATTGAGCTGGCTGAACAAATAAGAAACGATGCAAAGCAACAAGGCAAATTGATTAATGTGGCAGATAAGCCTTCGCTCTGTGATTTTTATCTTGGTTCGATTGTTACGAAAGGTGATATTAAAATTGCTATTTCCACTAACGGGAAATCTCCAACGCTGGCAAGAAGATTAAGAGAATTTTTTAATGAAGTATTGCCTGATGAAATCGAAACTGCGTTATCCAATCTTCATACAATAAGAAATAATATTAAAACGGGCTTTAAAGACCGTGTAAAAAAATTAAATGAGATTACCGCATCACTGATTGAAGGCTAATCTTTCACTATTTTCAGGTTAGTTGATGTTTTGTATCGCAAAGCAATTATATTTGTATTCATAACCTAAACCATTCTAACTTGAAAACAAAGAAAAACCAACGCCTTAAAACAGGTCTAAGCATCGGAATTTTTTATGCAATCTTTTCCATTTTAGAAAAACTTGTAACAAAAAATGACTTCTCTGCTGCACAAATATTTAAAGACATTGCATCAGGTTTATTGGGAGGAATTGTAACAGGTGCAATTTGTAGCTGGCTTGTGGAATTATTTAATAATTCCCAGCTTGCGAAATCAGCTACTAAAATTATAACAGCGCCAGATGAAATAATTTTTTATGAAACACCGGCGAACCATTTTAAAGGTGTTGAAGCCGTTGGAGGGAAATTATATCTAACCAATAAGCGGCTGTTTTTTAAATCTCATAAATTTAATATTCAAAATCACTCCTTATCCATTTCTTTGAATGAGATACTGTTTGTTAATCAATACAAAGCTTTGGGTTTTGTAAATAATGGTTTGTCGGTGGGCGTAAAAGGTGGCGTGATTGAAAAATTCGTAGTTAACGAAATTGAAGAATGGATGAAACAACTCAGCGAAAAAACCAATCTGCTGCAGCCAGGCATTTCGTTTCAATCCTAAATATATTTTTATAAAGGAAAAATAATCGTATTGTTTTTTAAGAATGATTTTATTGTATAACTCAGTTTGCGAATACATTTAAAACCGGCTCGACAAGTAAGTATTGATTTTTGGCTGCTATGTTGCAGGCATGAATGAAGAAGTTTTTTAATGGACAAGAAGAAAATTGGTTTAAATATTTCTAAACAAATCCGTTTTTTTTATGTCCGGAAAAGATAATAGTGTAATAATAGAAAATATTACGTTGAATATGTAGTTAATTTCGTTGTATCCAGTATCAAGAAAAACCGTTTGATGAAAGCAGTTACCGTATTGAATTCCTTACGTTTTAGCAGTGTATTTAATTCAAAGATTTTATTGCCCTGTTATATTGTGTTCTTGCATGCAGCTTTAGTGTGTTTTTATAATTTTAAACTAAAAGCTGTATGAACAGCAGTTTTCCAAAAAAAATAAACATTTTTATTTCGGTAGATGTGCCGACAATCAGTACCTATTTTAATGCACACGACCCGGCACCGCTTTATAAAAGGCAGCTAAGCCACCAGTTTGAGCAATATATTATGAACAGTGTTACGAACGCGAAAAGGTTTTCTGTTATTTTTTATAAATTAAAATGCTCCAGCGAAATTGAGAGGCAATACACACAACCTTTAATGTATGCCATCAAAAGACATTTTACAGAAAAAAGGGCTTTGCGTGAAGCAGAATTTCGCAGATATAAAAAAAGAAGCTTTATACTGTTGGGTTTAAGCTTTTTGGTAATTGTTCTTTGTCACGGCATATTTCCTTTATTTCTAGACTCCAATAGTCATTTTCAAACAGTAATACTTACAGGCGCAGATATTTTTAGCTGGGTGTTTATATGGAGACCGATTGATACGCTGATTTTTGACTGGAATCCGCATTTAAAAGATATATCGCTATTGGATAAACTTTCTACTGCAGAAGTAATTATTGTTAATACATCTAAAGAAACGGAGAAAAAAGAATCTGTAATGTTTGCAGTGCAGCAGGCAGGATAAATTATTACGAATGCAAATTTTTTTTTACATACAAATGTTTACAGGCTTGCTTGTTATTACGTCTAATATTGCGCTATGCTTAATTTTTTCCCTTATCATAACTGTTGTTGGTATAATTCTCATGTGGAGACAAGTAAGAAAAAAGAACATACAAATTCTCAGTATAAATGGCAAGAATGAAGAGCTGAAAGAATTGCTGGATGAAGCGGTAAATTCAAACAAAGAATTTTTTGAAGAACTAACCGCCGCAAAACAAAAAAATAAAAATATAATTTCTAAAACAAGCCGTGAGATAAATACTTCCGTAAATAGTATTCTTGGTATGGCAAATCTTTTAAAAGATTCCGAGTTGAATAACGAGCAGCTAAGAAATACGAATGCGATTATTAAATCCGGCGAAAAGCTTTTACAAAACACAAAAGCCATTTTTGAAGGGGATAACAGAAATAATATTTTAATAAACAATCTTACTATGGGCGATGAATCAATTAAAAAGAAGCCAAAGCATCCGGTTTCTCCTGAATTTGCTACTGCATTTCCTGTGAAAATTTTAATTGCAGAAGATGATACAATCAATCAGCATCTTGCCGTAAAGATGTTGAATAAATTAGGTTATAATCCGGATATTGTTTCAGATGGAAAAGAGGCATTGGAAGTTGTAAGCGAAAAACAATA
>Ga0157372_10004454_pt1 | contig 14942 bp, 19 predicted proteins | sample C55metaG_FD_115307 | JGI IMG/M metagenome (GOLD analysis project Ga0157372, IMG submission 115307) | Corn rhizosphere microbial communities from Kellogg Biological Station, Michigan, USA - C5-5 metaG | ecosystem: Host-associated > Plants > Roots > Rhizosphere > Soil | place: USA: Michigan... | reverse complement strand
TTCGGACTCGATTGGGCGAACCGGTCGGCCTTCTGCTACGTGTGTGAGGCCTGTGGTTACATACACTGGTTTTTGCCACCGGATCTCTGAGCGGGCGGTCTAACGAATCATTGCAGCCGACGGGCGCGGCAGGCATCATGATGGCGCGCGATCACCATCGCGACCTTTCGGCGGGTATGCCCGTGTCGCGAGATCGCCCGCAGCTGAACGCTGGCGTTAGATCGCCATAACCGTTCGCTGACGCGTATGCGATTAACTCGAGTGGGTCGGCTCCTCTACGCCGCGCTGGCGCTTGCGAATCTCTGGCTGCTGCTCCGCCTGATTCCTGGTGCCGAGTGGCTCGGGATCATCATCTACGGCGTGTTCACGGGCGTCTTGGGCTGGCCGGCGCTCTCGGGGCGAGATCCCCTCGCTGGCTCGCGCCACGCGCCACGGTGGCTCGCTGTACCCGAAGTGCCACGTGACCGGAGCTCGCCGCCCAGCACGTGAGAGAATGCGCATGTCAGCTGGTCGTGCGTCGGCGATCTAACTATCGCTGCAGCCGACGGGCGATCTTTGGTAGCTCGCTCCGCTCGCATCTTATATGTTCGCCCGCAGCTGAGCTTGGGCGTTAGGTGGGCACGGACTACCAGATGAAGCCGACATGCGCATGCGTCTACCCGGATGGTCGCTGCTGCTCGTCCTTCTGCTAGTTGGATGGAGCACACCATTGGAGGCCCAGCGGGTGACACCAGTCGGGGTTGGTCGCACTCGAGTCTCTGCTACGTACCAGACTCGTTCTCGAGAGAGCGCAGCAGTGGCATTGCCGACGGCAGCGTCCTCGCGTACGGAGCACGCGGTGTGGGGCGGGCTGGCAGGCGCGGTCGTCGGTGGCGTGCTTGGTTTCCTGATCGACCAAGACGATCACACGGGGGAGGGCCTGTCAGCGCCCGTGATGATTGGCGGCGGCACGCTGCTCGGCGCTTGCGTGGGGGCAGTCCTCGGATCGCTCGTCCCCACCAGTTAGATCCGCCGTGGAGGTGGACGCATCCCGAAGCGCCCACCTAACTGTCGCTGCACCTGACGGGCGATTGCGGAAGCGGCCTTCGGCCGCATCTTATTGAACCGCCCGCAGGTGAGCTTGGGCGTTAGACGGCCACGGAGATTGCGATAGTGCGAGCGCCGCCAATACTAGATCGCGTTGACGAGGAAGCGGTCTCTCCTGTTCTTGGCCCGCTCCTGACCGCTGTGTATGGCGAAGTGCAGCTGCCTCAGTGCGACCTCGCCTCACTCAAGGCAGCATTGCGTGCCCTTCTCAACTTTCTCGCGTCGTACGAGGGTCGAACGAACGCCAACTGCGTGGCGGCAGACGCCTTCTTCGCCCGTAACGATTTGTGGGAGCGCGATTGGGACCATTTACCAGAAGACTTCCAGGACGTCCTCGGGCTCCTGGGTGATGCGCTGCATGACACGGTCTCCGCCCCGGCCATTGCGGAGAACTTTGAGAACACGCCCGAGCAGCTCCTCGAGCGCGTCGCCCGTCTGAGAGTCTGCGCGGCGGCCGTCTAACTGTCGCTGCAGCCGACGAGCGGCTGCGGTTGCTCGCTTCGCTCGCTACTATTGGATCGCTCGCAGCTGAGCTTTGGCGTTAGATGACCGCACAGCACTCAACAGGGGAACGAACCTATGCGCAATCTTGGTGACAATGCGTTCATCATCCTCATGTATGTGCTGACGTGGCTCGTGCCCATTGTTCTGGCTGTCTGGTTCATTCGCACGCTTACGGCGATGGCGCAGTCGCAGCGAGAGATCGCGAAGCGGTTGGCAGGCATCGAGACGTCCTTACGTGCGAACGCCCAGCACCCGGTCATCTAACGAGACACTGCAGCCGACAAGCGCGACCAAGATTTGCGGTTGAGCGCTTGGATGGGCACTCTACCACGCATGCCGGTGGCCGCTTGGTGAGCCGGCCGCTTGCAGCTGAGCTTCAGCGTTAGACAGCAACAGACTTCTAATGAACGCATCGGAAGTGCGTCGAAGTGTCGAAGCGGCGATCGCCGACTATAGGCCGCCGCTGACCGATGCGGAGTTGGTCGGAACACCTTGGGATCGCAGCCGCATCGACGAAGAACTCGCGCTACTTCGTGCCGCACTAGTCCTCCCCTCAACCCGCGTCCTTCACGTCCACGAGCGACCGGAAGAGCGCGTGTGGCTAGTGGCCGTCGAGCACGAGGTGGCCGTCTATTTCGATGAAGTAAAAGGCGAGTTTGGTCTCGGCAGCCTGCGACCGGACGGAGCTATCACCGATTGGGGGCTCTACGGGGATCTCGTTGGGACCTTCATGGCACGCTGAGCGTGCTGTCTAACTGTCGCTGCACCTGACAAGCGATCTTCTGAAGCTCGCTGCGCTCGCTAATATTGGACTCGCTTGCAGGTGAGCTTTGGCGTTAGATCGCGGATCACGCATCCCCCGCGGAGGCAGGGACAAGACGTCGAGAGATCGCGATCGCCGCCTTCGGTGAAGCCGCAGAGACGGCCTCCACGTGATATGCCGACAACTGGGATGCGAACCGACTGACCTATGTACACGTACCGATCCCAAGTCAGACGTTGGATGCTCGAAGAAGGAGCGGCACCACCGTTTCCATGCAGCGCGACAATGACGTTCGAGTTGGAGCCATCCTACGTTCTGAATGTCGGCAGTGGCCCGCTCCCGCTTGCCATCAATGGCGTGCCTTTCGGCGAAGCGAAGGTTGATCTGAATAGAGGCCGAGTCGATCTAGTTCTAAGGGAGCCTCTCGCTCCGGTGGATATCAGTCGCGAAGTATTTGGTGGTCATCTGAGAGTCGTAGGGGCCAGCGTCGAATATCGGTGGGAAGCGCCGTCGTTGCGTGAGCTGATGGAACGCCAGCAGTTGCTGCAGCTCACGCTCCCGAGTCTGCTCGATCCATATCTTCCAAAGCCAATAAGCGTCGCGAGCTGTCTCATCGCCGCCGGTGAAGCGCGGTGGCGTGCGGTGTATGCGACTGTTAATGCCAGAGTGACCATGGTCACGCAGTCCGATTATCAAGCGGATCTCGAAAGAGGGTTAAGGGCCGTACCTTTGCTCCTATCGGAGCACGGAAGCGCCCTCCTTATCGCCTCACACTATCTGCAAGTGGCAAGACGACTGCAAACCGTCGGGTACAACGACTGGGAATTCGCATCTGAGATACTCGTTAACTGCGCGAAAGCGCTAGAGATTCTGTTCGTCGATCGCGAAGGAACGAGGGACGCATTAAGCAACATCGGGTACGGCAACGAAGAAATTGAGGGCCTCTTTGTTCCGGTGCTGATCATCCGAAACTCGTTGGATGCTGCTCATGCTAAGGCTACGATGGAATTCCTCGCGCCCGATCGGGCGACCATCTACTCGTTCGTGGAAGCACTGCCACCGGCAATGACGGAAATGCTGAAGCGAACGATCGACGCGACGCGAAGCGGTGCATTTATGCCAAGAAGGGTGGAAACAATCTCCGACGCACCTCTTTCTAGGGAAGCAGAACGACTCATCGCTAGTATAGAGTCTGGCCTGCGTTCTCGGACAGAACGGCTGAAGAATGCGCCCTTCGTCTACGGGTATTAGAGAGCCCTCGGAGCGTCAGAGCGATCTAACTGTCGCTGCAGCCGACGAGCGGCTGCGGACGCGCGCTGCGCGCGCTACTATTTGACCGCTCGCAGCTGAGCTTCGGCGTTAGGCGGACTTCTATACGTGCGGAATGGGGACGATGTCAGAGGAGCCGAGATCACCGAAGCAGCTGACGTTCATCCCGGAAACGCACACCGGGGTTGTTATTGTCTGGGCGGGCAATCCGTGGATCAGACGTCTCGCGCAGGCGATTGGCATCGTGAGTCGTCCTGTCATGTCCGTGGTCAATCGCTGGCGCCACCGGGCGCGTAACGCGACCAAGCCGCCTAACGAGCGCTGCACCTGACGGGCGTTTGCGGACGCTCGCTTCGCTCGCATCTTATGAGGCCGCCCGCAGGTGAGCTTGGGCGTTAGACAGCCACATACTTCCTCCATCAACATGGATCGGAGGGTTTCCTATGTCGTGGGCGCTGATCGCAGCACTTTCACTCGCGTACTGGGTTATCCTGTTCCTCCGAATGCGGGCACGCGGCCGGCGAGAGCTGAGTCAAGCGATTCGCCAAGCGGCAGCGACCCACGCGCCCGGCGAGTCCTTCGAGGTGAGTGTGTCCGCGGAACTTCGTCCATTCCGCATGGCCGGTGTCGTACTCGCGATTCCGGTCCTCCTCGTTCTCCTGCGACTGCTTGTCGTGCAGCGTGCTCATTGAGCGGGGCGCTCGACATGTCTCGTGGGTCGAGCACGAGCGATGGTCGGTCATTGCGCCGGCTGTCTAACGTGCGCTGCACCTGACAAGCGATTCATGGTAGCGGCACCTGCGGCGCCGCATTCCATTTGCCTCGCTTGCGGGTGAGCTACAGCGTTAGAGCGCACGAGCGGTTTCTTGGCGGCTTCTCGCGCAAGGCGGTCGCGAAGCACTGAGGTGACGCACGCGCGGGCCCCGTCGGCGAGCGAATGTGCACCGGCCCGGGTGCGCGGGCCCCCGCGCCGATGAAAGGCCCGAGATCTCGACAGGCACCCGATCGAGGGCTAGCTGGCCGCCCTCGAGCGCACCACCGTCGGTTATGCGCCGTGGCCTGGCTACGAGAGCAGCCGACTCATTATCGGGAGTGCGTGGATTCAAATCCCACAGGTCGTCTTGCAGACTTGCCACCGACAACCATTTGCGTGTGCGGAACGCGCAATCGTTGCGCAGCACCCGGACGGGCGTTGCTCACTTTGTTGCGCACTCGCGGAAACGACACTGCGCGAATCCACAAGCCAGAGGGTTTGGGGCGCGCTTAGAATAGCCTTCTGAGTCTACACACCAGCGTGTCCGCCACATTCGAGGGGCCGGACCCATTAGGAAGTTCTCATGTACCCCCTTGCGCCAAGACAGACTGACTAGGGCATTATTGCCTTCCCCCTTTCTAAGGAGCACACGCTTGTCCACGTCTGGCTCCAACGATATCCAAGTGGCGATTGCACGGGCCGCCGAGCTGGTGGAGAAGGTACCAGAGGATCTGCGACAGATCGCGTTCTCCAAAGCATTCGACGCGCTCATCGGTACCGAATCATTTGGTCCGGCCGCGAGTTCCGGACCCGCCCCCGCCGCACAACGGAAGGCGGCTCGTCCCCGTGGTGGTGCTCAACAAACTATTGCAAGCGACGCGGTTGCTATCGCAGCGGCTTTGGATAGCACGGCGCATCCCGAGATTGCGTCTGGTAAGCCGGCGCGCGAGCTAGCTCTGCGAGTACTCAAGGCGGCGCGCGAGGGCACGGAGACCGAGTGGCTTACTCCAAACGATGTTTGGACAATCCTCCGTGACAAGTTCCGTGTGTCGGTCAAGCTTAACGCGATCAACATGGCGCTCTTCCGTGCAGGTACGCTGATTGACCGACGGAAGCAGGACGACACATATGTGTATCGCATCATGGGCGCCGGCGAGGAGTATCTCGCGAAGATCGACACTGGTGAAGATGCGAGACCGATCGCGTCCAAGCGGACTTCCATCAAGCCCCGCCAGGCCTCGAAGCGACCTAAGAAGGACGCTGCCGCGAAGATTGCCGACGCTTCTGGCGCCATGTCGACCATCTCTAAGGCGCGGTCGTCCGGCCTACCAGGACCTAAAGCGACGCTGGAGTCGCTCATTACGTCTGGGTACTTCGATGAGCCAAGAACAATGTCAGACGTGATCAAGCATGTCCAGGTGAAGCAAGCGAGAGCATTCACCGCATCAGATCTTGGGCCGACATTTGTTCGGCTGCAGCGTGAAAAGAAACTCGACCGGGAGCGGAATGGCGAAGGCCAGTACGAGTACAGGCGGCACCCAGACCACGCTTGAGGCAGCGCTCGGACGCATCGCGCCAGATTTCCGACGTCGGATCGTTACGAAGTACCTCGACGTAAGATCCGCGTTCGCCTCTGGCAATCACGACACCGTCGGCTTGCGAACTGGCGTGTTCTGCGAGGTAATACTGCGCTTCCTGCAAGAGCAGTTAACAGGGTCGCATACGCCATTCGGCACGAAGATCACAAACTTCGCCGACGATTGTCGCAAGATCGAGCTTCTGCCGAGGGGAACTGGAGACGAAAGCCTCAAGCTAATCATGCCTCGCGCCCTCCTGTTCGTCTACACGATCCGGAACAAGCGGGGAATCGGCCACGCAGCCGGAGACGTCGATGCCAATGCCATCGACGCAGCTACGTGTATGCGGGTCGCGGATTGGTGTGTGAGTGAGTTGATCCGACTTTTTAACTCACTTTCGTTAGAAGAAGCTCAAGAGATTTTGGATGCAATCTCGATCAGACAATTGCCGGAAGTGTGGCTCATAGGAGGGGTACGCCGCGTCCTTGATCCGTCGCTCAACTACAGGTCACAAGTTCTTCTATTGCTTCATGGAGACGTCGACGCCGCTGTACCAGCGGAGGATTTGTGCGCCTGGGTCGAGCACCCTCGGGAGCGAGAATTCCGCTCTGCCATTCTCGGTCAGCTCCACGACGCTCGGTTGATCGAGTACGATCGCCAGAATCAAGCAGTCACCCTCTCACCAACTGGCGCCAGAGAGGTTGAGGACAAGATCCTACCCGCGCTCCGCGAAGAGCAGGGTTAGTCCCTGCCGCCCGCAACTCTTGCGTGTTGCGCCACACGTCAGTCGGTGTTGCACTTATCGTTACGGATGGCACGGAAGTCGGCCGACAAGACCGGGTAAGTACGAGCGTTGTCCTGTGTTTGGGGTATATGTCGCCGCGGAAGGCTGGTCTCATAGTTGGGCGAGCACGCGTTTAGATGTCACAGGGCTCATAAGCTCGTCATCCTGGCCCACGCGACGCCGCTCGACTTGGCAAGCCGCGCGCTCTAACGAGGCGCTGAAGCTGACGAGTGTCAGGCATTCTAAGGCTCGTTGGCGCCCGTCGGGATCTCGACGTAACGTAGGGTTGCGAGCCGGCGTGGCTCGCAGCTTAGCTTTGGCGTCAGGCCGCGACCCTCCCCCTCGGTTGAGGCGATGACACGCGCGCTGTAAGGCGTCCGCGAATCGCTCGGAGACTTTCATCCGCGTCCGCCCCAGGCCGGCGACGAGTTCGATGTCGTGATACTCGTCTCCGCTGCTGCTTCACTACTCATGGGCTGTGGCATGGACGAGCCGCGCGCTCAAGATACTTGGCGTCGGGTGGGCGGTTGTGGTCGAGCGGGAGACAATGCACTGATGTGTCTCCCGAGGCACCGCTCGCTCCCGCATTCCAGCTCAAGCCCTGGGTGTCATCCTCCCGAGTTTGCCGCCCCGCCCGCTCGGCCCCCATCTTGTATTCACAGTCGGGTTCGAAGTCGAGCTCGAAGGGCAACATCATTCGACATCTGTCCTTATGCTTGCACGGACAAAGTTCAAACGCGTCGGCGTCCTGCGCGCAGGGCTGACCATTCTCGCATCTTGCCTGCTCGCTGCAGTCTCGTGTCAGGACTCCACGAGATCGGTCGGCGCGCACAGCGTCACCATCGTACGCGAGTCAGGTTTCATCCGCGAGATCGGCGACGTCATGCAGCTCCGCGCCGAAGCACTCGGTGCGGATGGTAGCGCCATCGCTAGCTCGGCTGCGAAGTGGACGTCGTCCGATTCGTCGGTCGTTGCTGTCTCCCCTGATGGCCTGCTCACGGCGCGAGGGTATGGCGCTGCGATCGTCACCGCGCAGGTGGACGACGCGAAGGCGACGTATGACGTCACCGTTCCGAAGATCACGTCCTTCTTCACTCCGGATAAGGTGGAGGTCGGCATCGGCGACACAACCATGCTGCGAGCCACGGTTACTTACTCCGACGGCCCCGCCGGATGGTCACACGGAGCTACCTGGACCGTCCGCGACACGAGCCTGGTCAGTGTGGACACGTCAGGTCGCATGGTCGGCAAGGGTCGCGTCGGTAACACCATCGTGATCGCCTCCTTCGATGGATTCGTCGATACCACGCTCGTCGTGGTGTGGAACCCGGGCTTCTATATCTGGCCGGATACCAGCCTGGTTCCAGCCGGCGCGACGCGAGGGCTACGCGTGCAGCAGTTCGCGGCCAATTTTGGCGTCCACACTCTCTCGGGCGCCTCGTGGTCGTCGAGTGATCCGGCCATCGCGAGCGTGGACGCGCCCGGGCTCGTGACCGCAAGGCAGGCGGGCCATGCGACAATAGTGGCCACACGGGACGGGCAGCGCGCCGTCGCCGAAGTGTACGTGCCGAGCTACGATCACCGCTTCAGCTTCTCCAGCGTCAACGTCGAGATCTCCAGTACCTGCGCCCTCGATAATGGCGCTGAGTACTGCTGGGGAGACCTTGGCCAGATGCTGGACGCCGCGCCACAAGCGGACCGGTGCGAATTCGTATCGCCACAGCTGGGCGGATTCTCTCGAACCTGGAGACGGTGCGCGGGCTCACCCGTCGCCGTACCGACCACGCTGCGCTTCACGTCGCTTTCCAAGGGACATCTCGCCCTCACCGCGGACGGAACGCTTTACCTGTTCACTCCGGGCGGCCCGAAGGCAGCGGCTCCAGGCTACCAGTTCCGCCAGGCGAGCGGGGGCTGGCAGATCTGCGCCGTCGCACTCGACGATACGGGCTACTGCTGGGGGAGCAACTGGGATGGCCTGCTCGGCATTGGGACCGCCCAGCCGCTCGGGCCCTATCCCACCACGCCGCAGCGTGTGTCGGGAGACTTAAGGTGGAGCATGATCGAGATAAGTTCGCAAAGTACGTGCGGCCTGTCGGTTCTCGGAAAGGCGTATTGCTGGGGCCCAAATCGAAGCTTCCGGCTCGGAGTGGGGCCCGACTCCACCACCCGAGACGGGTGCACCGGCGCATGCGTCCTCGTCCCGACTGCCGTGCTGACCGATGCGGTGTTCAGCACCATGGCATCACGTATGTTCGACACCTGTGCGCTCACGGCGGAGGGCTCGGCTTACTGCTGGGGTGTCTCTTCTGCCGCACTTCCGCCAAGCGCCGCGGGCGTTCCGGTGCTCGTCCGCACTGCTCCTGTGCTCCGCTCCCTGACGACGACCTCGGAGTCCGACATTTGCGGCGCATCGGACGACGGGGGCGTGTACTGCCTGCGGCGAGATCCCACTGCAACTGATCCTTCCGCCCTCTACTCATTCGTGCGACAACCGCTGCCCTTCGCTGTGCAAGGACTCAGTATGGGCGGGGTGTCTTCGTGCGCCTTCGCGGTATCCGACGGACGCCTCTACTGCTGGGGAACGGGATCCCTCGGAGGACTCGGCGATGGTCGTTTCATGGACGCGCTCATCGAGAGCCCGACCTTGGTGGCGAATCAGTAGATCGGGTTCGCGCAGGCGAGACCGCAGCCCGGCCGCGACTTTGTCGCGTGTGAGGCCTAACTGTCGCTGCACCTGCCAAGGGCCGCTATTGATGGTAGCCGCTGCGCGGCCACATTATGAGACGCCCTTGCAGGTGAGCTTGGGCGTTAGCCTGCGCAGTGTACGAATCGAGGAGTCGTCCGAAATGCGCGCTTGGCGGCGAATTACCGCGTGGCTACTCTGGCTCAGCTACGCCGGGCTGTATTTCATCGCACTCTTCGGCGTGCCGTTTTTCGGGTCGGCTATGCCAATCTTCATGGCCGTCCCCCTTCTCGTGGTGGCTGTTCTGTTTGCGAGCATCTACTGGCCGGTGCGACCTCGTCTCGCAGTCATCATTCCGGCGGTGGCCACAGGCAACCTTGTTGTCGCTCTGTTGCTAGTGGGCGGACCTGGGACAGAGTGGAGTCTCGCGGGTTGGCGTTGGACCGATCCGCCCGGGCTGCCAAAGGGTGTTCTCGCTGCGGCTGTCATTGTAGGGTTGGTGATCCCGCTGTGCGTGACGGTGACCGTTATCCGCGCCCTGAGACGTGACCGGACGACCCTCATGGTTGAAAGCGCAGGCTAACTGTCGCTGCAGATGACAAAGGATGATTATTGAACGTGCGGCCTGGCGGCCGCACTCTTATTTGAATCCTTTGCAGCTGAGCTTTGGTGGAATACAGCACACACGCTTCTATGATTTGCGGAGGATCGGGCCTGCATGGAAATGGCGTATCGAGAGCGGTGGCAGGCAGAGATCGCGGCGATGCGGCGCGTGCTCGCCGACTTGGCGATGAGGGAGGAGTGCAAGTGGGGTAAGCCCACCTACACCGTCGATGGAAAGAACATCGTCATCATGCAGGGCTTCAAAGAGTACTTCGCACTCGGCTTCTTTCAGGGCGCCCTGCTGAAGGATCACAAGAAGGTATTGTGCAGCTTGGCCAAACCCAGGCCGCGCGCGTAATGAAGTTCACCAGCGCCAAGGAGATCAAGGCGCACGCGGCGACCATTCAGGCCTACGTGCGCGAGGCCATCGCCGTCGCGAACGCGGGGCTGCGAGTGCAGCCGAAGGGGACCTCAGATTTTCCGGTTCCCGAGGAGCTGAGCGAGCGGTTCCGAAGCGACCCGCGGTTCAAGCGCGCTTTCGATGCCCTGACGCCAGGGCGGCAGAGGAGTTACCTGTATCACATTGCGGCCGCCAAGCAGTCCGCGACGCGGGAAGCGCGCATCGACAAAGCGACGCCCGCGATACTCGCAGGCAGAGGGTTCCTCGAGAGACGCTGAGTCGAGCGGGCGTCCGCGACGAGCATCAGCAAGGGATCGAGCTCTCGCCGGTTTGGTCTCTACTCGCGTGCCGGATAACGAACGCTGGAGCTGACAAAGCATCGCTATTGATGTGTGCGCGCTCCGCGCGCACTCTTATTTGAATGCTTTGCAGCTTAGGTTGGGCGTTAGGCCGCACAATTCCGGATTTGCTGCATGCGCACATTTCAACTGCTGATGCTAGCCCTCTGCGCGGGTCCGGTGGTCGTTGGTGCGCAGGATACGACCTCCGCCGGATTGCCTCGTGCGTTCGGGGCTCCGGAGTGGACGGCGGCAGAACGCGCACAACGCGAGGCCGCGCTGAACGCCATCTTGGCATTCCGTACTGATCTGCGGGGCGACTCCACGCGGGTCGCCGCCTGCGCACTGGACACACAGGTGCAAGACACAGCCGCCGCGCGCTGGGTTCTCCCGGCGGTGCGACCTCTGCTCATCGGTCCGCTCGTGACCCAACGCAGCCGACAGCTGGCATGCAGCGTGGATGCATTCTCGAAGCCGGGGACCCGCGTGCTCTTTCTCGCACGACTGACGGAGGTGCGGCGTCGCGGATTCGCCGCCGGGGGTGGTTCCGCGGCCGGGCTGAGCTTCGAGGCAGACTTCCAGTGGCTGGACGGCGGGGAGTACCGTCGGTTCGAACACTACGAGGTGCGCCCGCGGAGCGCAGACGGCCGAGTGTGGCGCGTGGTGCGATACGAGCTCCAGGGCGAGGAGTTCATCGACGATGTCGGCGGCGCCGCGAGACACCCCTAGACGCTTGTCCCGATTCGGGCGGCCGGACTCCGGAGCGCGAGCGGCCTAACGAGCGCGGCACCTGACGGGCGGTTGCGAAGGCCCGCTGCGCTCGCATTTTATTGGCTCGCCCGCAGCTGAGCTTTGGCGTTAGATGACCACATGACCTACATGAGGTCGGGAATGAGGATCCGTAGGGTCGCGCTGGGCGTTGCCGTCGGGGTGCTGGCGCGCGGGGCACACGCACAATCGCCGAACCCCGGGCCGTTGACACTTGAATACCGGTGGGTAGGGCTCGGCATCGCCGGCCCGACACACGCCGTCCTCGACGCCCAGACGGGACGGACGCTCGCCGTGAGCGACTCGGTCGTGCTCGATCTGGCGGGCGTCTCACGCGCCGAGGTGGTGGGACGAGGCGCGAGGCTCGCTGGCTGGGACGTCATCGCCCGCTTGAGGCCTGCGGCGGCGCGCGCCTTTGCAGAAGCCACCGCCGCCCACGTCGGCGACGATCTCGGCATCCTGCTCGACGGCCGAGTCGTTCAGGTTGCACACATCGCGTCGCGGCTTGGGGCGGTCGCGGGTATCGTCTCGGGCGTTCCACGTCCCGTAGCCGATTCCGTGGCGGCGCGAGTCAATCGCGCGAGCAGCGGGCCAGCACCCGATTAGGCGACGGTCATCTCACATGCGCTCCAGGCGGCGAGCGATCTGCGGTGCCTCGCTGCGCTCGCATCTTGTAAGTTCGCTCGCCGCTGAGCGGTGGCGTTGAGCCGCGATCGACAGCAGAGGTCGAGATGCTGAAGCTTCAGGTTCAATTCACGAGACGCACGGACGGCGGGGCCATACTTCGCTGCGTCCGGACCGACGGCTCGATAACCTGGCAGAAACAAGAGGGGCGGCAGGGCGCATTCTTCCCCCTTCACGACCTGACGCACTTTGCGGTAGAGATCACACTCGGGTTCCGGCGCGGCTTCTTTGGACTCATTGCCGATGGGTGGGAGATCGACGAGACGACCGGGAAGGGATCGCGTGGACCACTCCCTTCAGAAGCGCTCCTCGTCGAACACCTCGTTGGCTTCCTCGATCTCGAGCGGGCGACGGTCCATGAATGGCCGGCGCACGAGTATGCAGCACAACTGGCGATCAAAGGCCTGATTGCCACTGATTCATCGCCCACATGGTTGACCGACGCCGCGTTGAATCGTGTGCGGGCCCGGCGACACGAGCTGTTTGCGGCATGGGCGGCGGTGCCTGCAGCGTCGGCGCTCGATCTCACGTTTCAGCTTCCATCACCCGCGGCCTGACGATCGCTGAAGCTCGCGTGGTCTGCCCCGCCCCTCGGCCGCCGCCATCGTGGCGTACGCCGTGGTGATCCGCTGTCACCGCATCGACGTCCCCACCACATGCAGCGGCATCATCGCGTACAGGCGGAAGCTGCCCGTCAGTCCCACCGTCCCGATCTCCAGCCGGAGGTCGCCCGGTGCCTCTGGCGTGAGCTCGAAGTCCGCCGTCTCCCCACTCGCCACGCGCTCGCTGCTCGGTCGCACCGTGGCTTGAATTGCCGGCAGGGTGAACCCGTCTTTCGCGACGGCGCGCCACGTGACGAGTGAGCTGTCGCGGTAGGCGAGGTCCGACGCCTGACGGGCGACACGCGCGAGCATATTTGCCTGGAAGATCGCCACGTCGGCGACGCGGATTCGATACGTGGTGCCCACGTGAAGCTCGCGCGCGGGAGGCGACGCCGAGCCGTCGATCACCGGCGCGCCGTGGCCTTCGTCCGAGATGACGACGAGGATCTCGCGCGCCGCGTTCCACTGCTGGCCCGGCTCGAGCACGACGAGCGGCCCGACCAGCCCGCCGAACTGCTGGGTCATGTCGTTGAAGTGGGTGTGATACATGAACGTGCCGGCGCGCTTCGGCGTGATGTGCACCTCGAAGGTGGACTCGGGGCGAATCGCGGGCTCCGTCGCGCGCTCGCCGCCGCTCCAGCCGGCGACGCCGTCATAGAAGCTTTCCAGCTCGATGCCGTGCCAGTGCACCGACGTCGCCTGCGGCGTCCGGTTGGTCACCCGGATGCTCGTCGGCTCGCCGCGAGTGAGCAGGAGGAGCGGCCCAGGGCTCTCGATGGAATCGCGCCGCGGCTCGGCGCCGCGCTGGAGCACGTAGCCCCATCGCCGCACCGAATCGACGGCCGTGGAGTCGGACTGCACATATAGATGTAGCCGCCGAGCTGGATGCCACACGCTTCCCGCCTGCGACGCGCCGCCGCCCGTGCTCACGGTGATGCCGAGCACGAGGCCGTTCATGCCCGTCATCGCATGCTGGTTCGGATCGCCGTGATCGTGCATGTCGGGCGACGCGAGGTCGCCGGGATCATCGATGCGCGGGATGGGCGCGACGTGGCTCGCGAGGTGACAGTGGAAGATCCAGTTGCCCACCCGATCGGGTGACCAGGTGAGCGTGATCGCGTCGCCGAACCTGATTGCCTCGGTGACGACCATCCGCTGCCGCTCCGGCGGGTAGGTCTCGCCGGTGTTCTTTCCGCCGTCGGTGTGCGAGTCCACGCGGAAGTAGAAGCCGTGGAGATGCATTGGGTGCGACTGGACCGACCCGTTGACGATCCGCCAGTGAATCGTGTCGCCGAGCGAGTAGTGCAGCCGCTCGGTGTACGGCCACGAGCGTCCGTTGAGCGCCGTGAACTCCCGGTACGGGTTGCCGGCGCGGGCGAGCTTCACCGGAGGCGCCTGGTCGACGAGCATGGTGATGACGAAGATCCGGTCGGCGGGTACGGCGCCCGCGGGATCGACGACGAACGCGCCGACGAGCTGTGAGTCGAATCGTGGCCGCAGCATCCCGTGGAGTCGCGCCACCGGCGGCACCTGCCGCTGCGACTCGGCAAGGGTAGCCCAGTACTGGTAGGTGCCGGCCTTGCCGCGCGAAAAGACGACGTCGCGCGTTGCATGCGGCAGGAGCACGAGCGAATCGACCGTCGGCGCCCGATCCGTCAGTCCATGCACGATCAGCGTGTCTTCGAAGCTGTTCCGGATGGTGACGTGGATGGGCGTGCCGACGCGGACGCGGAGCAGTGGCCCCGGGATCGTCGGCGACCTTCCCTCTTCGGCGAAGGCGGCGGCGGTGAACGCCGGGTGGCTGTCGCCGATGAGATGCCAGGCGGCGGTGGTGGCCGTGAGGCTGAGCGCCAGCGTGTCGCCGACGTACCGTCCCGCCGGGCCTCGGTTGTCGTTCGGCACGACGACCGGGTCGGTGGGCGCCACGCGTGGCGCGCGAGCCGTGGACGCACCGTGGTGCCTGGGCGTCGAGGGGAATGCGGTAGCCACGGCCACCGCGACGAGCACCGAACCGAGTGGGCGCATCGCTTGCCTCCTCCGAATCGGCTGAACATACCCGCCAGCCCGGCGAGCGCCAGTTGCGGCCCGGAGCGGCAGTGGGGCGAGATCGCGCATGTCGCGCGGGCT
>Ga0157372_10004453_pt1 | contig 14942 bp, 10 predicted proteins | sample C55metaG_FD_115307 | JGI IMG/M metagenome (GOLD analysis project Ga0157372, IMG submission 115307) | Corn rhizosphere microbial communities from Kellogg Biological Station, Michigan, USA - C5-5 metaG | ecosystem: Host-associated > Plants > Roots > Rhizosphere > Soil | place: USA: Michigan... | reverse complement strand
GCTGCTTTTTATTCTTGTTATGCCATAGAGATAGCAGAAGCCGTGCCAACTTTTTAAAACCCTTGTAAATCAAGGGCTTGATATTTTTGAAGGATTTTTCCTTCAGGGCAAACCAGACAATTTGTTTCCGTGTTACTCGTCTACGCCTACGTTTCCGACGCAGCGGTAACACCTTCGCCCTCACTGGGCGTTACGGGCCTTGGCCACACGCGAACCGCTCGGGCGACCGAGCACCGCGCTGATCTGCTGACCCGCCGCAATCAAGGCGTCCAGGTCGATACCGGTCTCGATGCCCAGGCCGTTGAGCAGGTACACCACGTCTTCGGTGGCGACGTTACCGCTCGCGCCTTTGGCGTACGGGCAGCCGCCGAGGCCGGCGATAGAGCTGTCGAACACCGCGATGCCTTCCAGCAGGCTGGCATAGATGTTGGCCATCGCCTGGCCGTAGGTGTCGTGGAAGTGCCCGGCGAGTTTCTCCCGTGGCACCTGCGCCGACACCACTTCGAACAACCGCCGGGTCGCGCCGGCGGTGCCGGTGCCGATGGTGTCGCCAAGGGACACTTCGTAGCAGCCCATCGCATACAACTCGCGGGCGACCATCGCCACTTGTTCCGGTGCGACCTTGCCTTCATAAGGGCAACCGAGCACGCAGGACACGTAACCGCGCACGGTAACGCCGTGCTGTTTCGCGGCCTCCATGATCGGTGCGAAGCGCGCCAGACTTTCGCTGATCGAGCAATTGATGTTGCGCTGCGAGAACGCCTCGGACGCCGCAGCGAACACCGCGACTTCTTTCACACCGGCCGCCAGTGCATCTTCAAAACCGCGCAGGTTCGGCGCCAGTGCGCCGTAGGTCACGCCGGGTTTGCGCTGGATCTGCGCAAACACTTCGGCGGATCCGGCCATCTGCGGCACCCATTTCGGCGAGACAAAACTGCCGACTTCGATATAACCAAGGCCGGCGGCGCTCAGGGCGTCGACCAGTTGCACCTTGTCAGCCACGCTGATCGGTTGGGCTTCGTTCTGCAGGCCATCGCGCGGGCCGACTTCGATCAGGCGTACTTGGGAGGGGAGGGACATGGGGTTGACCTGCTCATTTTCGGAATTACATGAGGTCCCTGTGGGAGCGGGCTTGCTCGCGAAGGCGGTGTATCAGATACAAAATTTGTCGCCTGACACTCCGCCTTCGCGAGCAAGCCCGCTCCCACAGGGAATGAGTTGTGGCTGATTACTGCGCTATCTGCTGGCTCTTCAGCGTCTGCTCCAAAGCCTGCACGCAGCGTTCTTCAGCGGTATCGAGTTCCAGCTTCATCTGTTCGATGTCGAGCAACTGCTGCTCGAGCTGTTCGCGGCGCTCGCCGATTTTTGCCAGCATGCTGTTGAGCTGTTTGGTGTTACCGCTGGACGGGTCATAGAGCTCGATCAGCTCACGGCATTCGGCCAGGGAGAAACCGATGCGCTTGCCGCGCAGGATCAGCTTCAGGCTGACCTTGTCGCGCGGCGAGTAGATGCGTTCCTGGCCACGACGCTCGGGGCTGAGCAGGCCTTGTTCTTCATAAAAGCGGATCGCCCGGGTGGTGATGTCCAGCTCGCGGGCGAGGTCGGAAATGCTGTAGGTCTGGCTGCTCATGAAAGCGCTCGGAAAAAGGTCTTGGCGCTAAGCTAATGGCGAGTTGACGTTTACGTCAAGGTTCAAGATGTATGGTGTGAGGGATGGCCTCTTCGCGAGCAGGCTCGCTCCCACAGTTGATTGCATTTCATCTGAAGAAGCCCGATCGAATGTGGGAGCGAGCCTGCTCGCGAAGAACGATAACGCGGTTGCCAGCCTTACACTTTGTCCAGCTTCTTCTCCTGCGCCGCCACCTGCTGGCACAACTCGATGATCTGCTCGCGCATCCAGCGATTGGCCGGGTCCTGGTCGGTGCTTTCATGCCAATACAGGTGAGTCTCCAGCGGCGGCACGTCGTTGACCGGCAGGTTGAACGCGTGCAAGTCATTACGCCGGGCAAAGCGCTCGGGCACCGTCATCACCATGTCGGTCTGCTGCATGACCTGCGACGCCATCAGATAATGCTGCGAGCGCAGGGCGATCTTGCGTTGAATGCCCATTTTGCCCAGCGCCAGATCCACATAGCCCAGCCCGCTGCGGCGACTGGATATATGGATGTGGGTCAGCGACAGATAGTCATCCAGCGACAGTTTTTCCTTGCCCGCCAGCGGATGGCCCTTGCGCATCGCACAGACGTAACGGTCTTCCATCAGCTTGACGTGGCGCACCTGCGGGTCGGTGTTGAGCGGGGCATCGACGGCAAAATCCAGGCGTCCGGCCGCCAGTTCCTTGGTGGTTTCGCGGCGTTTGGACAGGAAACTTTCAATGATCACCGTCGGCGCCAGACGCCGCAAACGCTGGAACAGCGGCGGCAGAATCACCGCCTCAGTGAGGTCGGTCATGCTGATGCGGTAAGTCTTCACCGCCTGCGCCGGGTTGAAAATCCGGCTCTCCTGCACTGACACCCGCAGCAGCGACAGCGCGTTGCGCACCGGGCCGATGATGTTCTGCGCCATCGGCGTCGGCACCATGCCCTGGGCGGTGCGCACGAACAGTGGATCGTTGAAGGTCTCGCGCAACCGCGCCAGCGCGTTGGACACCGCCGGCTGGGTAATCCCGACAATCTGCCCGGCGCGGGTCAGGTTGGCTTCGGTGTAAATCGCGTCGAAGACGATGAAAAGGTTGAGGTCGACCTTACTCAGATTCATAACGCGGCTTCTCTTGTTCTGTGGGCTGACGATCAGCGGATCATATATCGGTGATGAATGTTTATACACGCCGAGAATAGGCTAGGTAAATTATCCGCGCTGTTCTAGCATCGATTGCATGATCTGAACAACCTCTGCCTAAAGAAGGTAATTGCTCATGGATTTCGCTTATTCGCCCAAGGTGCAAGAACTGCGTGAGCGCGTGACCGCGTTCATGGACACTTACGTTTACCCGGCCGAAGCCGTGTTCGAACGCCAGGTTGCCGAGGGTGATCGCTGGCAGCCGACCGCGATCATGGAAGAGCTCAAAGCCAAGGCCAAGGCTGAAGGGCTGTGGAATCTGTTCCTGCCTGAGTCGGAACTCGGCGCTGGCCTGACCAACCTTGAATACGCACCGCTGGCAGAAATCATGGGCCGCTCGCTGCTGGGGCCGGAACCGTTCAACTGCTCGGCGCCGGACACCGGCAACATGGAAGTGCTGGTGCGCTACGCCAACGAAGAGCAGAAACAGCGCTGGCTCGAACCGTTGCTGCGCGGCGAGATCCGCTCGGCGTTCGCCATGACCGAGCCGGACGTGGCCTCGTCCGACGCCACCAACATGGCCGCCCGCGCCGTGCGTGATGGCGATGAATGGGTGATCAACGGCAAGAAATGGTGGACTTCCGGCGCCTGCGATCCGCGCTGCAAGATTCTGATCTTCATGGGCCTGAGCAACCCTGACGCACCGCGCCATGCGCAGCACTCGATGATCCTGGTGCCGGTCGACACCCCCGGGGTGAAAATCGTCCGCCCGCTGCCGGTATTCGGCTACGACGACGCACCGCATGGTCACGCTGAAGTACTGTTCGACAACGTGCGCGTGCCTTACGAAAACGTCCTGCTCGGCGAAGGTCGCGGCTTCGAAATAGCTCAGGGTCGCCTAGGTCCAGGGCGGATTCACCACTGCATGCGCTCGATCGGCATGGCTGAACGCGCACTGGAACTGATGTGCAAACGCTCGGTGAGCCGTACCGCGTTCGGCAAACCGTTGGCGCGTCTGGGCGGTAATGTCGACAAGATCGCCGACTCGCGGATGGAAATCGACATGGCGCGCCTGCTGACCCTGAAAGCGGCGTACATGATGGACACCGTCGGCAACAAAGTGGCGAAGAGCGAGATCGCGCAGATCAAGGTCGTCGCGCCGAACGTGGCGCTGCGGGTGATCGACCGGGCGATCCAGATCCACGGCGGGGCCGGGGTTTCCAACGATTTCCCGCTGGCCTATATGTACGCCATGCAGCGCACCCTGCGCCTGGCCGACGGCCCGGACGAAGTGCACCGCGCGGCAATCGGCAAGTTCGAGATCGGCAAGTATGTGCCGAAGGAAATGCTGCGCAGCGGTCATTAAGACCGCGTCGCCGGCTTCGCGAGCAGGCTCGCTCCCACATTAGACCGCATACCAAATGGAAGAATGCGATCACTGCGGGAGCGAGCCTGCTCGCGAAGGGGCCAGCCCATTCAGTCCATCAACATCAGATTCAATACACCCAAACCTCAACCCGCCGATTCTTGATCCTGCCTTCATCCGCACTGTTCGCCGCCACCGGCATCAACGCGCCAAACCCGCGCACTTCGCGCATCACCACGCCGTTCTTCACCAATTCACGGCGCACCGCCATCGCCCGCAGCTTTGACAGCAGGTCGGCGCGGGCCGGATCGTCTTTCTCGTCGCCAAACCCCACCAGCGTCACCGCGCGCTCGGTCTTGTCGTGGCGCTGTATATAGTCGAGCACCCGCGCCAGATCCTGCCGCGCCTTGTTGTCGAGGCTGGCGCTGCCTTCCTCGAAACGGAAATTCACCGTCAGACGCTGGGCATGGCGGCTGAGGGATTGATAACCCTCGGGCATCAGCGCATTCGGTGTCACGGTCATCGCGTGCACGGTCTGGCTGATGAAGCCGTTGGCCGCGACAATCTTCTGGCCCTGTGGGCTTTGCGCAAACGCCACCAGTGCCGATGCCCACGGATTCTGGTTGCCCGGCGGCAGATAAAAGAACAGGCGCCGCGACAGCGGATAGTCCTCAGTGGCAATCAGACTGTTGAGCGGCAACATCGATTGCGATGCGCCGTCGGCAATCGCCACGGCTTTGGCCTGACGCACATACGGCAGACCGATGAAACCGATACCCTGCGGATCACTGCTCACCGCGTCGGACAATTGCTCGCTGGATTCGAAGCGTTTCGCACTGGAACTCAGACTTTTCCCACGCCGACCCAGCACCAGTTCCTTGAACGTGTCGTAAGTGCCGGACTGATCATCCCGCGCATATAAATGAATCGCGCCGCCGCGACCGCCGAGGTCTTCCCAGGTTTTCACCTCACCGCTGAAGATCCGCGCCAGTTGCTCGGTGTCCAGTTGCTGCAGTGGGTTGCCGGGGTGAAGGATGATCGCCAGGCCGTCGATGGCAATCACCTGCTCGGCGGCGGCGCTTTTCAGATCGCCGAGCGCTTGCAGGCTGAGCAGTTCGCTGTCCTTGATCGGTCGGGAGGAGGCGGCGAGGTCGGCACTGGCGCTTTTCAGCGCAGTGAAACCGGTGCTGGAACCGTGGGCGGCGACTTCAATCACCACCCGTTTGCCTTGGGCAGTCTGGCCGACGATGTGTTGTTCGTTGGCGGCGTCGGGGTTCTCTCGGTGAATTTTCAGCAGGCCCTGGTCCTGCAGAAAGCCTTCAACCAACGCCGGGCCAAGGTCGGCGCCAATGGTGTTGGAACCCTGAATGCGCAATGCCGGGCCGTTTTCAGGGATGGGCAGGGTGGCGGCACTGACCGTCAGCCATGCACTCGACAGAAAAGCGAACAGAACACGCAGGGTCATGCCGGCACCGAATCAAGCCAAGGGGATTGCCGGGGAGATTAAGTCAGGCGCATGACCAAAACATGACAGTGATCCAATGTAGGAGTGAGCCCGTGGTGAGGGGATTTATCCCCGATGGTTGGCGAAGCCGACCCAAAATCTTCATTTCGATCTACTAGAGACGACTGGGGCCGCTTCGCAGCCCATCGGGGATAAATCCCCTCACCACAGGCTCACTCGTACAGGGAGAAGCGTTGTGAATCAGGCCAGTTCCAGCCAGATCGGCGCATGATCCGACGGTTTTTCCATGCCGCGCAGTTCATAGTCCACGCCCGCATCCTTGACCCGCGGCAGCAAGCCGTGGGAGGCGAGGATCACGTCGATGCGCAGGCCACGTTTCGGTTCGTCTTCAAAACCACGGCTGCGATAGTCGAACCAGCTGAACATGTCGGTCACGTCCGGGTTCAAGTGGCGATAGCTGTCGGTCAGGCCCCAGTTTTTCAGGCGGGCCATCCACTCGCGCTCTTACGGCAGGATGCTGCATTTGCCGGTTTTCAACCAGCGCTTCATGTTGTCCGGGCCGATGCCGATGTCGCAGTCCTCCGGGGAAATGTTCACATCGCCCATCACCACCAGCGGCTGCTCGTTGTGGAACTGGCTTTCCAGCAGGGTTTGCAGGTCGCTGTAGAAGCGTTGCTTGGCCGGGAATTTGGTCGGGTGGTCGCGGCTTTCGCCCTGCGGGAAGTAGCCGTTCATGATGGTCACCGGCACGCCATTGGCGTCGGCGAAAGTGCCCCAGATAAAGCGGCGCTGTGCGTCTTCTTCATCGCTGGCGAAGCCTTTGTGGATCGCAATCGGTTCTTTGCGCGAAAGCAGGGCGACGCCGTAATGGCCTTTCTGACCGTGGAAATAAACGTGGTAGCCCAGCGCACGCACTTCTTCCAGCGGGAACTGGTCGTCGTGGACCTTGGTTTCCTGCAGGCCGATCACGTCCGGCTGATGCTTTTCGATCAGCGCTGCCAGCTGATGCGGACGGGCGCGCAGTCCGTTGATGTTGAAGGAAACAATCTTCATGGTCGGCAGTCCTGGCAAAAGGGCGATGCTAGCTGACATGTGGGATGGGGGCCAGTGTGGGGTGGGAGAAATCATTTTTGTCTGCCAGATAGATGTTGTCTGAACCGGCCTCTTCGCGAGCAAGCCCGCTCCCACAGGGGAATGCATTCCAAATGTGGGAGCGAGCCTGCTCGCGAAGAGGCCCGCCCAGTCGATGAAGCTCACGGCTTGGTCTATACCTGTGGGGAACTGCGCCACCCGCAAAAGGTTCGTACCATCAAGAGCGCAGTCATTTGAGCCGCGCCCCGGGGAGAATCACCGTCATGCCTGAAACCCAGACCGCCATCGCCGACATCCACATGCTCGACCGCGGTTACTCGCGCGAAGCCCGATCACTGCTGTATCAGGCCTATCGCCACGAGCCGACCTTCGGTTACCTGTTCGAGGCCGAGCGGCCGGGTTACGAGCAGCGCGTGCGGGCCACGGTGCGCGAACTGGTCAAACAGCATTTTCTGCAGGATCAGCCGGCCATCGGCCTGTTGGTCAACGACCGGCTGATCGGCATCGCCCTGATCGCGCCGCCGCAACGGCGTCTGGGGATCACCGAAAGTTGGGCATGGCGCCTGCGCATGGTGCTCAGCACCGGATTCCGCTGCACCCGGCGCTATCTGGAATATCACGATGCGGTGGCCGCCTGCGTGCCCAGCGATTCGGTGCACATGCTGCCGCTGCTGGGGATTCATCCGCAGTTTCAGGGCAAACACTTCGGCGAGCAGTTACTGACCGCCGTGCATAACTGGTGCGCAGTGGACGAAACTTCGCAAGGCGTGGTGCTCGACACCGGCAACCCGCGTTACCTGGAATTCTATAAACGCCAGGGCTACGAAGAGATCGGCGAAGTGGCCGTCGGCCCGGTGCGCGAGCACGTGTTTTTCCACGCCAATCCGCAGGTGTTACAAACTGCAACGGCTTAGCCATAGAACTTTTCAGGAAATTTCCTGTTCTATCACGCTCCCAAGCCCGTGATAGCATCCGCGCCTATGAAGTTTCCAGGAAGATTTACCAGTGGCGTGCTCATGCTGTTAACCAGCTGCGCGGCGCTGGCGCAAAGTGAATTGGACGTGCGGATCAAACCGTCCAACGATGAACTCAAGGCCAATATAGAAGGTTATATCGGCAGCCTCGGCGATCGTGACGAACAAGCCTTGCTGCGCTTCAGTCGCGGGGCCGAGGAGCAGGCGCGCAAAGCCGCGCAGGCCTTGGGTTATTACCAGCCGCAGATCGACAGTGACGTGAAGGGCGGCGAAAAACCGCGCCTGGTGCTGAACATCGATCCTGGCGAGCCGATTCGTCTGCGCAACGTCACCATCCGCGTCGACGGGCCTGCCGCCTCCCTCAAATCCTTTCGTGTGCCGAGCAGTGACACGCTCAAGTCCGGCGCCGTGCTCAACCATGGGCGTTATGAAGACGCCAAACGCCTGATCCAGAACCAGGCCTCGCGCTTCGGCTTTTTCAGTGGCCATTTCACCAGCCAGAAACTTTTGGTCGACCCGCGTGCCGGGGTGGCCGACGTTGAATTGATCTACGACAGCGGCCCGCGTTATGCGCTGGGCAAAGTCAGTTTCGAGGGCGATACGCCGTTCGACGAAGACCTGCTGCAACGCATGGTGCCGTTCAAGGCCGGCGATCCGTATGACTCCGAGCTGATCGCCGAACTCAACCGCGACCTGCAATCGAGTGGCTATTTCGAAGGCGTGCGCGTCGATGCGGCGCCGACGGCGGCGAAGAACGATGTGATTCCGGTAGACGTCAAACTCGACACGCGCAAACCACGCACCATGGGCCTGGGCCTCGGTTATTCGACCGACGTCGGCCCACGGATCAAGGCCAACTGGACGCGCCACTGGGTCAACCCGCAGGGCGACAGTTACGGCTGGGAAGCCGAGTTGTCGGCGCCACGGCAGAACGTCGGGCTGTTCTACGACATTCCGCTCGACCCACCGCTGACCGACAAACTGCGTTGGGCCGGTGGTTATCAATTTGAAAACATCGACAGCTCGGACACCCTGAGCAAGCTGCTGACCTTCGGCCCGGAATGGCACAGCAAATTGCCCAGCGGCTGGCAGCGAGTGATCTCGCTGAAATGGCAGCGTGAAGAATATGAACTTGGCGACGACTCCGGCCTGAGTACCTTGTTGATGCCCGGCATCAGTTACTCGTACCTGAAAAGCGACAACCGCATCGACCCGCACAACGGCTATCGCCTGACCTTCGAAAGCAAAGTGGCGAAAGAAGGCCTTGGCTCGGACAACAACCTTTTATATGGCACGGCGCTCATCAAGGGCCTGACCACGGTGTTCGACAACCACCGCTTCCTCGGTCGGGTGCAGGTCGGCGGCAGCGCCACCAACGGTTACAACTCGGTACCGCCGTCGCTGCGTTTCTTCGCCGGCGGCGATCAAAGCGTGCGCGGTTTCGACTACCAGAGTCTGTCCCCGGAAAACTCCAAGGGCGACCGTATTGGCGGACGCTACATGGTCGCTGGCAGCGTCGAGTACCAGTATTCGATTGCCGAGAAATGGCGAATCGCGACCTTCGTCGACCAGGGCAACTCCTTCAACAAACTCGAACTGCCGAACCTCAAGACCGGGGTCGGTATCGGTGTGCGCTGGGTCTCGCCGGTGGGGCCGATTCGCCTCGACCTGGCCCACGCGCTGGACGACGACGGCGGCATCCGGCTGCACTTTTCCATGGGGCCTGAGCTGTGAAGCGTGGTTTGAAAATAGCGGCACTGACACTGCTGGCGTTGCTGTTGTTAATTGTATTGAGCATCAGCGCGGTACTCGGGACGCAGGCCGGCAGCCGTTGGGCGCTGAGCCTGGTGCCGGGTTTGAGCGTGGAGAATTTCCAGGGCCGTCTCGGTGGCCAATGGAGCGCCGATCATCTGCTGTGGCAGCAGGACAGCAGTCGCGTCGAGCTGAACAAGGCAATCTTCGCCTGGTCACCGCTGTGCCTGACGCGCATGACTTTGTGCATCGAACAGCTCAAGGCCGATCAAGTGATCCTGCAATTCCCGCCGAGTGAAGAAACCACTGAAAACGGCCCGATCAAACTGCCGGATCTGCAACTGCCGGTGGCCATCGAACTCGGCGACGTACAAGTCGGCAGCCTGCTGTTCAACGGCAGCGAGCAGCTCAAGGGCCTGCAACTGGCGGCGCACTGGACCGCTCAAGGCATGCAGATCGACAGCGTGAAACTGCAGCGCGACGACCTCAGCCTGAACCTCTCCGGCCTGCTGCAACCGACCGGCAACTGGCCGCTGAACATCGCCGGTGACCTGAGCCTGCCGTCCCCAGGCACAGGCCCCTGGACGCTGGCGTTGAAAGTCGACGGTGATCTGCTGAAAAACCTCAACCTGCATGCCGACAGCCGTGGCTACCTCGACGGCCAGTTGAGCGGCGAACTGCAACCGCTGGCGGAAAATCTGCCGGCCAAGGTGCGCATCACCTCCGAGGCGTTCAAACCCAGCGCCGATTTGCCGGACACCCTGCAACTCAATCAATTGGTACTGACCGGCGACGGTGACCTGAAAAACGGTTATCAGCTCAACGGCAACGCCACGCTGCCTGCCGATAAAGGCCCGGTGGCGCTGCTGCTCAAAGGCAAGGTCGATGCCAGCGGTGCGCAGATCGCCGGCCTCGACCTGACGGCTAACGACAAACAAAGCCTCAAGCTCACCGGCAGCGTTGACTGGAGCAAGGGCCTCACGGCTCAGGCCAACATCAACTGGCAGGATTTCCCGTGGCATCGGCTGTATAACGAAATCGACGAGCCGCAAGTTGCCTTGCGTACCTTCACCGGCGAAGTCTCCTACACCGACGGTCAGTACCTCGGTAACTTCGCCGCCGACCTCGATGGCCCGGCGGGGGCGTTCAGCCTGAGCAGTCCGTTCAGCGGCAGCCTGAAACAGATCGCCTTGCCGCAGCTGAAGATGGAAGCGGGGCAGGGCAAGGCTGAAGGGCATGTCAATGTGCAGTTCGCCGATGGCATCGCCTGGGACACCGCGCTGGATCTCTCTGCGCTGAACCCGGCGTACTGGGTTGCGGAGTTGCCGGGCACCCTGGCCGGGCCGCTGCGCAGCAAAGGCGAAATGAAGAACGATCGCCTGAGCCTCGGCGCCGACCTCGACCTCAAAGGCAAATTGCGTGGGCAACCGGCGATCCTCCAGGCCAAGGCTGACGGCGCGGGTGAGCAGTGGAACCTGAATGCCCTGCAAATCCGCCTCGGCGATAACAGCATCAGCGGCAAGGGCAGCCTGCAACAGAAGCTCACCGGCCAGATCGACATCAAACTGACGCGTCTGGCCCAGCTCTGGCCGCAGCTGCGGGGGCAGGTCACGGGTCAGGTCAACGTTGCCGGTACGCTGAAAGCACCGCAAGGCAAACTCGGCCTGCAAGGTTCGCAACTGGCGTTTCAGGACAATCGCCTGCAAAGCCTCAACCTCGACGCCACGCTCGACAGTGCGCAACGGGCGAAGATCGATCTCAAGGGCAGCGGCATTCAGGCCGGCGACACCAACCTCGGTGTGTTGACCGCCAGCGCGCAGGGCGACATCAAGAGCCAGAAACTCAACCTCGACCTGCTCGGGCCGAAGCTGAAACTGGCCCTTGGCCTGGACGGCAATCTGGACAAGGGCAACTGGCGCGGTCGTTTGGCCAGCGGCGATATTCAGGCCGGCGGCCAGGACTGGAAACTGCAGAGCCCGGCCAGACTCGAACGTCTGGCTGACGGCAAGATCAACTTCGGCGCGCATTGCTGGATGTCCGGCAATGCCAGTCTGTGCGGTGAAGATCAGCGCCTGCTGCCGGAGCCGAAACTGCGTTACCACCTCAAGCAGTTCCCGATTGAAAGCCTCGCACAATGGCTACCGAAAGACTTCGCCTGGCAGGGCAAGCTCAACGCCGACCTGCAACTGGATCTGCCGGCCAGCGGCCCCAACGGCGTGGTCAGCGTCGACGCCAGCGGCGGCACCTTGCGCATGAAGGAAAAGGATCAGTGGCTGGACTTCCCGTACCAGACCCTGAAGCTCACCAGCAAACTCACACCGAAGCGCGTCGATACCGAACTCAACTTCGTCGGCGGCAAGCTCGGCGAATTGATGGTGCAGGCACAGCTCAATCCGCTGCCGAAAAACAAACCGCTGAGCGGCTCGTTCCGTCTCTCCGGGCTGGACCTGTCGGTGGCGCGGCCGTTTGTGCCGATGGTCGAGAAACTGACCGGGCGCCTGAACGGCAGCGGCACGATTTCCGGCGGGCTGCTGGCGCCGCTGGTCAACGGCACCGTGCAACTCAGCGACGGCGAAGTATCTGGCGCCGAGTTGCCGATGGAACTCAAAGACCTGCAACTGCAAGCGGTGATTGCCGGCGAATCGGTGCGCCTCGACGGTGGCTGGAACAGCGGCAAGACCGGTCAGGGCAGCCTCAATGGCAACGTCGCGTGGGGGCAGGCGCTGATAGTCGATCTGGCGCTCAAGGGCACGCAATTGCCGGTCACCGTTGAACCGTACGCCAAGCTTGAAGTGGCGCCGGACCTGAAGATTTCCATGGCCGGCGATGAGCTGAAGATTGCCGGCAAGGTACAGGTGCCGCGAGGCGAAATTACCGTGCGTGAACTGCCGCCATCGACGGTAAAGGTTTCCGACGACACGATCATCGTCGGCGCGCAGACCGAAGAGGGCAAACCACCGCTGGCGATGAAAATGGACATCGACGTGGTGGTCGGCGAAGACAAACTGAGCTTCGCCGGTTTCGGCCTGACCGCCAACCTGCAAGGTCACGTGCACATCGGCGACAACATGGACACCCGTGGCGAGCTGTGGCTCAACGACGGCCGTTACCGCGCCTATGGCCAGCGCCTGAACGTGCGTCGTGCGCGGCTGCTGTTTGCCGGCCCGATCGATCAGCCGTATCTGGACATCGAAGCGATCCGCCAGACCGACGACGTGATCGCCGGTATCCGCCTGAGCGGCAGCGCCGAGCAACCGACCACGCAAATCTTCTCTGAACCGGCGATGAGTCAGGAGCAGGCGTTGTCCTACCTGGTACTGGGACGTCCGCTGAGCACCAACGGCGAAGACAACAACATGCTCGCGCAAGCAGCATTGGGTCTGGGCTTGATGGGCAGTTCCGGGGTCACCAGCGGCCTGGCCAAAGACCTTGGGATTCAGGACTTCCAGCTCGACACCCAGGGCAGCGGCAACACCACCAGCGTGGTCGCCAGCGGCAACATCTCCGAAAAGCTCAGCCTGCGTTATGGCGTCGGCGTGTTCGAGCCAGCCAACACCATCGCGCTGCGTTACAAGCTGAGCAAGAAGGTATATGTCGAAGCCGCCAGCGGTGTCGCCAGTTCGCTGGATATCTTCTACAAGCGCGATTTCTGAGAACGTGGCCAATAGCCGGGTCGTGACGCTGCGATCCGGTTTTTCCAGGATGTATTAGACTCACCGAACCCTCAAAACCTTGCCGGTTGCGCCTATGGTCCGCTTGAGTATGGTCTTGCTCGGTAATGACTTTGTCCGCAAGCGTTGGTCAGCACTGGCGCTGACCGGCATTGTCTGGGGCGCGGCCGGGGTGGCGATCTTCATCGATGCGCTGGATGGCGTTTTGTATTTCCCGCTGCATCTCTTCGGCTATCTGTTGTTGCTCGAAGCGCTGATCCTGCTGCTGGTGCCGGCACCGCAGACCGGGACCGCTGCGGCCCTGCGTAAAGCGCGAGGTCTGGCGTTTCTCTTGCTGGGGCTGCTGATCGTTGACCGGCAACATGCTGCCGGGCTGATTCTGGCGGTGCTGTTTGGCGGGGCTTTCATCGTTGACGGGGTCTTCAGGCTGGCGGCTGCGGTGGTGGTGCGCTTTGTCGGTTGGCAATTGTCGTTGCTGACCGGATTGTTCGAAATCGGCTTTGGCCTGTTTATCCTTGAACCGTATCCGACGCTGTACAAGGGCACGGTGCCGTTCTGCATCGGCATGAGCCTGTTTCTCTCGGGCTGTGCGTTGTTGCGCCAAGCCGTGCGCTTCAGACACCTGCCGCCGCTGACAAACCCTGTTGCGCCCAGTGCGCCGGCCAGCAGCGACGCATTGGTCATTCATGTCTGGACCCCCAGCGGCACCGTCGATGACACTCTGGTGCGCAACCGTCTGCTCAATCGCTATATCGCCGCAGTCGACATCAACGGCGTAATCTCGGCCGGCCACGCGGCGCTGGAATGTGGCCCGGAGATTTACATCAGCCATTACCCGCTGGATGACATCGATCGTTCGGCGGGGGATTTCGTGCGCTTGCTGCGGGCGACGCCGAACAACGATGTCGCCGGGCGGTTTCTGCCGGACTATGCCGGCGAGGTGGCCGATTGGTGCCCGTCTTCGGTTCAGGTCAGTTTTGCTCACTACGACGCCCGGCGGTTGCAGGCGTTCTGGAGCGAATATCGGCAGAACAGCACATACAACCTCACCAGCCGCAACTGCTCGAGTGCCGTCGCCCACAGCCTCGAAGCAGCCCTTGAAGGGGCGATGAATCGCGGGCATTCGAGCATGCTCGATTTCGCCAGAGTGATCCTCAGCCCCGAGTTCTGGGTGGCGGCGCAGGTGCGTAAACGCGCCGAAGTGATGGCCTGGACGCCCGGTCTGGTGCTCGATTACGCACGGGCGCTGCATGCCGCCATCGAGCCGGCACCGCCGGGCTGGCACAGCATGTATGCGGTGATCAAACGCGCTTGCGGTTATGCGCTGACGGCCTTGCGCGGGCGTGAAGTGCATCCCCTGCAGCCGCCGGCGGCTGCCCGTCCTTCCGATGAAACCTGAGCGTCTTTAAACCGAGTCGCCCCAATCGCTGGCAAGCCAGCTCCCACAGGGTCAGTGGTGTACTCAAAATTCACGTACGCCATAGAAACCTGTGGGAGCTGGCTTGCCAGCGATAGCGTCCGCCCGCCAAACACAAAACCCAGTCCACTGGTCAACTAATTACAAAGCAACCTAACTATTACGTTGACATTCGCTGCCTAGGCAGTAACATCTCGACATACATTCACTGCCTAGGCAGTTATTAGGTGAGCACATGAAGCATTTCACCCCGGACGAATTCAAACACTGCCATCTCGGCCTGTTGCTCGGCCGTGCCGCGCTGCTCAAGGACCGGATCATCGATACCCACATGGAACCCCACGGCATCACCGCCGCGCAGTTCAAGGTGTTGATCATCATGGCCCAGTTCGGCGTCGACACCCCGGCCGAGCTGTGCAGGCATTTG